>Ga0194037_1001396_pt1 | contig 17502 bp, 21 predicted proteins | sample JunL306m_MetaG_FD_148653 | JGI IMG/M metagenome (GOLD analysis project Ga0194037, IMG submission 148653) | Anoxic zone freshwater microbial communities from boreal shield lake in IISD Experimental Lakes Area, Ontario, Canada - Jun2016-L304-6m | ecosystem: Environmental > Aquatic > Freshwater >...
AAGTATGAAGTGATTCCGTAAAAAGCCACCCTTCACATAAACCTAATTATAAATTATAATTGGTTCATATTATTAGGTTTTAATCAAAAGGTGCAACAATGGCTGGTAGACCCAAAAATTCAAAACGAAATTCTAAGCCCATTCTCGAATCCCAGTACAAAATCCTCAAATCCTACATCAATGGATTAGACACCTTCCAAACAACCAAAACAAAATGGATTAGAAGTTTAGAACTCCTCTATATGACTGGAATGCGTGTCACAGAAATCCTTAACCTAAAAATCAGTGACATCAAAAATGCCATCGAAAAAAATGAACTCTCCGTGTTCATCCAAAAACAACAAATCATTCGTCACATTCCTCTAAGCGAAAAATCCGTCAAAACCCTCAAAAAACTGATCGAAAACGAAACCGACCCAGAAAATTACTTCCTACACAAAAGAAACAGAACCAAAAGCACTCTCAACCCAAACGGATTCACAAAAGAGTTCAACGACCTAATTCAAATCGTTTTAGGTGACAATTACTCTTCCCACTCATTCAGAAAAGGCATCATCACTGAAATGGGCGTAAGCGGCATCAATCCTAAAATTATTCAGCATTTCATCGCTCATAAAAACGTTTCAACAACATTGAATTACATCAAACCCACTTCAGATGACATACGCAACGCTTTACTTCGCTAATCATCCCAAATAACCCCATTATTCCCAGCTATAAGTGCCAACACTTGAAACAAGCGGCTTTTTACCGTTTTTCTATGACTGGAATAAAGAATACGAAAGTGGTGTTGGCGATGGCGCGAGAACCGATTAAAGTTTATTTGACATTGATAATTCGATTGGGTTGTGTATAATTTTTGATACGTTATTAACCACAAACATAACGCATTCGGGTGATGTAATGTTGAAAGTGTTATTTTTCAGAAATGAAAGCGGCGTAGAGCCAGTGAGAGAGTGGTTAAAAACCGAGTTAAATCACAGCGATAGATTGATTGTCGGCGAAGATATTAGAACGCTGCAAATGAATCTACCTGCTGTTGGAATGCCACTTGTTAAACCAATGGGAAACGGATTATTTGAAATAAGAAGCAACATTAGTGATAAACGCATCGTGCGGATATTGTTTTGTTATTCTTCAAACAGCATGGTTTTGTTGCATATTTTCATAAAGAAAACGCAAAAAACACCTAAAAGCGACATCGAACTCGCAACAAAAAGGCGAAATTCACAACCAAAAAACATATTGGACTGAACATAATGAATACAGAAATGCACCCACAGTATTTAGGCTCTGATTTTGATGATTTTTTGAAAGAAGAAGGTATGTTTGAACATTGTCAGGCGGTTGCAGTTAAGCGCGTGCTGGCGTATCAACTTCAATCTTTTATGAAAGAAAATCGGGTTTCTAAAACAGAAATGGCTAATCGTTTGAAAACTAGCCGAATGGGATTACACCGACTGTTAGACGCAGACAGCACATCTATCACGCTTGATTCTATGGTCAAAGTTGCGGGTGTCGTTGGTCGGCGGTTATCTATTTCGCTAGATGCTTAAATTAACTAAAACCGCCTTATTGGCGGTTTTTTTTGCCTATCGTTTTGATTGGCGAACATATAAAACGTAATACTCCTTGTAATATATTTTGACAGCGGCGTTGTTTTGCTTATAATTATCTACGCTGTATTTGTATTTCATAATAAACACACAAAAGGTATTACAATGACACTATCAACACATATTAAAAATCTTCTCAATGATTCGGCAGAATCTCAGCTCATTTCTATTCGCCTTTCAAGTACCACCGTTAATCTTATTGACGAATTGATTTCAGGCTTAGAAGAAAAAGGTATCACTAAGAATCGTTCAGATTTGATAACAATTTTTATTAACGGAGGAATTGAAGAACTTGACAATCAACTTTCTAGCACTAGAGATATAGAAAGAGAAGTAGTTTTGCAACTCGAAAATTCTGAGGAGCGAACTAACGGTGATGTACGTTATTTCATGTTAAACACCAATTTCAACCAATCCGAAAGTGACCATTACACCATGCTTGAGAATGAAGAAGCATCGGCATTTTGTGATCCTTGTAAGAAAAATATCGATTACTTGCGTGAAGGGGATTGTGTATTTTTGTATCAGAGCGGTTATGGCATTTGTGCCTATGGTTTTGCGAACAAAGAACTAATCAAACGAGATTACTATGGTGTGGAAAACGACTGTCACTCCAGAAAACTCAATGAATTTAAACGAATTAAGAAGCCAATTACGGCAAAAAATTGTAAGGACGCAACTAAGTCTAATTTGACCTTTCGGCACACAATGTCTCAATTAACAAAAGAAAACGGTGAAGCCTTAATTGCCGTAATCAATCAAAATTTATAATTTCCGATGTCCGTTTTCATTTTGAAACCGTTTGCCAAAATATACGCTCTGACTGTTAGGCGTGTAATGAAAGCCCGTGCAAAATCGAAATGGCGTGCTGAAATGAAGCACGCAAAAAGCCTAGACGATCTTATTGAACTTGGTACACAACGTGGCTATGAATACCCTGTTGCATGGGCAGGGTATCAAATCATGAAACGCGAAGAACGGAGAAATAGAAAAATACAAGAAATTGAATTAGGGTTAAGCCCTTTAACGGATAAAAAAACAAGAGTCGGCAAGTCGTGAAAGTTCCGTTAATGGACGACTTGCGGCAAACAGCAGCCGCGCTTAATTTTAAAAAAGAAAAAGAGAAAATCATGAAAAAATTAGTTTTCGCAGTTTTAGTAACAGCCTCAATGATGTCAAATCAAGTTAATGCCGATTGCTTCACCAAGGTTGACGAATCAAAAGTTAGAGAAAGTATAGCCAGTAAGAATGACTTTTATGGCGATGTTCCTTCAACAGTTAATTGTAAAAAACCAGCAAGCAAGGCAGATAAAATAATTTGCTCAAGTAGTACGCTGTTGCTTATGGAAGAACTTGACAGAAAGGCTTATGTGTACGGAATTGAAAACGGAACAAAGCAAGAAGTTAATCACAAAAAAACAAAAGCGACCGACTGGATAAAGAATGTTCGCAATAAATGCCAAGACGCAATATGTTTATGCGAAGCATTTAAAGAGCGAATCGATGCCGATTTAGGCGGTCTTTCACCTTACGAAGAATAAATAATTTTTCACAAGGAGTTAATTTATGTTCCACTTCAAAAAAACATTCACTGCATTGACATTATTGTTATTGCCATTGTTATCGCTTGCACAGGAAGGCTCGACTGATGATGTTTTTCATCAAGTTTATAAAGCAAGACTCAGTGAAAAAGATCATTTTAGTAGTTCTGGTCAACGCTTAAAAACAGCAGCGGCTATTTTGCGTCAAGATAGAGCTAATTTTCATGTGTTCAATATAAAAGATGCCGAAGATGAATATGACGAAACATTCAAAGATAAAGAAGCACGAGAGTATATGGAAAAAATGGTTGTATCCATTTCAAAAACAACTGAAAAAGCGGTTTTAAACGGTACGCCTACTATTCAAGTGGAAATTTTTGGTGATGGCGGCGCGGAAGTCACTTTAATAACTGAGAATGGCGCAGCTGATAAGGTTTTTAACGCATCATTCGATTGCAATAAAGCAGCGACGTTTATTGAAAAAGCCATTTGTGGCAATGAAAGAATTAGCAACCTAGATAACGAATTAGCTGTTAATTTCAAGGCAGTGAAAAATTCCATGAGTGATGATGAAGCAAAAGAGTTAATTGCATCTCAAAAACAATGGTTATCTGTTAGAAATAAATGCACTGACGACAAATGTTTGATTGATTCATATTCAAAAAGGATTGCCGCTATTGCTGGAAATTCGAGTGTTTCTAACGTTTCGAGTTCTAATTTCGGCGGTGCATATTCAGGAAATAATCTGTCGATGAAGGTTTTTATCCTTGATAAAAATACAGCATCCGCAGAAATAACTACCGCAACCCAAAACTGTGATGGCGAAATTTCTGGTCGTGGCAATCTAATCGGAAATACACTCAAGTTTCAAAGCCAAGATAGCGCAGAAAATTGTGTAATAAGCGTTATTTTCAATGGAAAAGGTGCAGAAATATCAGAAGACGATGGCTGTTCTGTTTTTCACGGACTAAATTGCAGTTTCAACGGAACAGTTCATAACGGGGCTGTAACAAATACCGTCGTTCAGGAAGTCGCGCCGCCAGTACAAGAAACAATCCAAGCACCGCAACCAGAAGTTCAACCAGCAACAACCGCTCCGCAAGTTGTCCAACCCGCACAAACTATAGACTATGCAAATTTAACGAATCAACAAAAGAGAGAAATTGCAGAAACCGTAGACTATGGAAGTTTAACCGCTCAACAACGGCGCGACCTTGCGGATCAATATATTGAAATTGGCAAAGCTCAAGCCCAAGCGAAGGGCGAACAAAGAATGATAATTTTTGCGGCTGTTGTTATTGCGGTTATTACTTTAATTATTGTCGCCTTCTTATATTTCAGAAAAAAATCCGCATCAAAAGCACCGCTTGAGTTTTCGTTAAAAGAGCCAGTCGAAAATCAAACTGACGGTGTGAAAGGCATCAATGAACTTGATGTGAGCGAATCTTGGAAAAAGAAATTTGAGATTTTAGAACGAGCTGGAGAATTCAAAAACGGAAGCTATGAGAATTTTAAAGCTCTCAGTTTTATGGAACGGCGGAAAATCGGTTTTAACTTTATCGCCTTTATTGGACAGCCATTTTATTATTTCTTCAAAAAGATGTGGGGCAAAGGCTGGGTTTTATTTGGCTTGACTGTGTTAATAAACACCGTAATAACCGTAATCGAAATGATAATAAAAACACCAATTCCTAATGCTGTTTATCAAATTGTTCCCGCTGTGATGTTTGCACAAATGGCTAACTACGATTTTTACAGGTTCAAAGTTTATAACGAAACCATGTGGAAACCATTTTTGAAACTGAATAAGCCTGCGGCGTATATTGGATTCGCGGTTGTATCTATTGCAATACTATTAGGAGTGTCAGCACTTCGCTGATAATTTTGAAACATCGAACGGAAATCAAGTAAATGATAAACAATTTAAATGAGTGACTTACAAAATAGATTTCCATCGACTGATTTTAAATTAGCTATGGAACAACTAGAAGCAAGAAAAAACCAAGTCAAACAGGCAATTGACCTGATGACGTTGTAATCATAATCACGACACCAAAAGAGAAAAATCATGAAAAAATTAGTTTTTGCAATTCTCGTAACAACTTCGATGCTGTCAAACCAAGTAGTTGGCGCAGACCAAACCAAACCAGCCGACCAGTGTATCGATGGCATTTGCATCGGTGACGATTTAGGTCAATTATCAAAAATAAAGTGGCTCAATTCAGGACAAAAAACAGAGCTAACAGCTAACGATATGGCATTGATTAAACAATGCGCGGAATCGAATGCTCCGCAATGGAACAATAAATCGCAGAAGATGTGCGAAATCATTGCTAAGTCAATTTTGAACTATCCACCAGAAGAAATTATCAATTGGTTCAAAGAAAATCCCATCCCAGTTTGTAACTTAAATGCTTTGGGTGTAAGAAATTATACAGGCGCGTTCGATACCGTTAACGCATTAGGAACTACGACCGTCAAAGTAGGATTTTCAGAGGCTGGACGCGCCGAAGTATTTGAGATTACAAAACGATTTTCAGCGGTAAAAAACGAAGAAGACAAAAAAATTCTTTTGGATAAATTGATTGAAAAGCACAAGCCTTATTTAAATAAAGACGATTATCTTAATCGATATGTAAAAACGCCATGGGGTGGAATCGTACAAGTTATGATAGACCCGATCACAGTGAAATTGGGTGTATGGGGTGATGGTTCTTATGATCGCACACCAACAAAAGGTGCTTGTACGCCAGTCAGAAAAGAAATTTCAGTCATGTAATAAAACGCACCACCAAAACCACCGCCGACATTAAAAATCAGCGGTGGTTTTTTTACGCGCCAACGAAAAGAAAAAAGAAAGTTTGTTTTCTGTACACAATAATGATTTGATATGCGTACAAAAAACTAAATCGTTGTGAGAAAAGAAAATGAAACAAGCAAAAGACACGACGCAAAAACTGCCAAACTTACCTAAAAAACGAGGTGGGTGGCGAGAAGGTGGAGGTAGACCTAAAGCCAATTATGAAACGAAAGCAATGCGCGTTGACACTAGATTGATTGAAATAATGGAGATTCTAAAAGAAAAACTGAGAAGTGGCGCAATTGACGAAAAAACAATTCAAACGCTGACAAAATTAGTGGCTTAATGCCCTTCACCCTAGATTTTAGGCAATAAAAAAGCCCTGCGAGCGGCAAACTCCAACGGGCTTTGAAATCACTACCAACGAGATAATGGAATTCAAGAATGGATAATATCACCAAATTTCCCCCGCTTCACATTTTACCCGAAAAAAAACCGCCACTTGAACCAACAGAAAAGCCCCCGTTTTCATTTAATCAATTTTCGCTTAACGGCAATTCTGCTGTTATGCGTGAAAAAATGCTTAACGATACGTTTGTTTTGGATGGCATTGCGATTTTAGGGCAAGCCACCGCAATTTATGCCAAACCCAACACAGGTAAAACGTTGCTTGTTTTATGGATGTTAATTGATTCAATCAAGGCAAAACGAATCAAAGGCGAAAACGTTTTTTACATTAACGCCGACGATACCTACAAAGGTTTGGTGACGAAATTAGAAATCGCGGAACAATACGGATTTCACATGATTGCACCGTCACACGGTGGTTTTGAAACAAACAAATTTCAAAGTTATATCCGACAAGTCATTGATGATAATACGGCACATGGCGTGGTTATCATCTTGGACACCGTTAAAAAATTCACTGACTTAATGGACAAAAAACAAGCCAGTAATTTTATGAAAATTGGGCGTGAGTTCATATCAAGCGGCGGCACGTTGATAATGATGGCAGGTAAAAACGTGCGCGTGGATGTTGTAGCGGTTGACCAATACGGGCGAAACGTCGGCACGGTCTACGTTGGCGGCTTAAACGTCAATCGTGAATTAGTGAAAAACGGTTTTGCGTGGGTTTATCGTCAATACGCGCACGATCCCGAATTATTGGAGCTTGAGAAAGCCGCACGCGCCAAGCGCATTGGCTTGTGGATGTTAGATAATCCGATTTACCCGCCCGATTTTAGAAAGCACAATAAATAACCGTTACACGGTAACAATCACATGAAATGGCAAAACCACATTATTATTGGCGCAAGTTTTGGCGCGGTCGTTAATCCGCTGGTGATACCTATGGCGGTCTTGGGTGCAACGTCGCCCGATTGGATTGAGTACATTCTCAAAATTTTTGGCGTGAAAGTGAAGCACCGAGGCGTGACGCACGTTGTTTTATATTGGATTTTGGCGATTGCCTTTTTTGCGCTGGTGATTGATTACCGACATTTTGGACTTGGTTTTGCAATCGGTGGATTTTCGCACGTTGTCGCGGATTCGTTCACGATTGCAGGCGTTCCATTTTCGCCAACGTCTGATGCGCGTTTTCATTTATTCGGTGGAAAGTTACGCACGGGAAACGCGGGGGAATACGTCGTTGCTGGAATCATTGCGATTCTATGCGTGACGTGGGTTTATTATTCGCCGACCAGTTTCAAGAATTCGCACGACGAAACCAGCGGATTTATTCCGTTCTTTTACGACTGGAAAAAGCAATATGACAGCGGCTTGATTGATGGCGCGGAATGGAAAGAAAACAGATTGAAGTTCATTTAATTCAAATGATTGTTATTTGAATTAAAAACGCCAATGTACAAATACTTTCAACACAAAATCATGGAATACAAAATGCCAATAACACCGCAAACCATCATCGAAAAATTTACAGACATAATTAAACAGTCAAATAATCGCCTTGCCGCTTATAACGGAAAACTAACTGCTAGTGATATTTCCTACGGTATTAACATTGCAAATGCCAATGCAAAACGTCTTGCCGATGATGCCGAAATTTTGCTAACTGCTGGACGCATACCAACGGCAGCATCTCTCGCAGTTTTGTCAATAGAAGAGTCTGGAAAAGTTACAATTTTTAGACAGCTTGCGACTTCAACCACTAATGAAATAAATGCAGCATGGAAGAGTTATCGAAATCATGTAAAAAAGAATAGTCAGTGGCTACTTCTCGATTTGGCTTTAAATGGCGGAGCTAAAACGCTCGATGATTTCCGCCCTTTATTTGATGAAAATGAACACGCGATTATTCTCGATAATATAAAACAGCTCGGCTTTTATACGGATTGCTTAGGGGATAAAAATTGGTCAATTCCTGAACAGTTTATTGATGAAGAGCTTGCTTGTTATCTTGTAAAAATTGCAAAACTTCTTGTTGGTAAGCGTGAAATAACTCTCAAAGAGATTGAACTTTGGATTGAGTATTTGGGGAATGTTCCAACAGGTGATTTGAATCTAGGGAAAGAAGCCTTAATAAGATGGTATGCCGCTATGCAAGAGGCTGGTCTTTACAAAGAAGGAGTTAATGGAATGGAAACTTTTATAACAGAAGGAATTACTTTACCGAAAATTAGCAGACACGAATAACACACACAACTCACGAACGGCGCGGGGTTCAGTTTTTTAAAAATACGAATAACAGGCTGAGAACAGGCGAATAACAGAAAAAACGGCTCTGTTATTCGCTTTTTTGTGCAAAAAAAGAAATAAGTGACCGCATTCAAAATAACCGTGTTAGAATCAAGTCACCTTAATCATTTTAGAAAGGTGCAAAAATGAAAGCTCAAAAAACTTATAAGCAAATTAAAGTCCCAAGCATGACAGTAAAAAAGCGCGGTGGCGCGAGAGAAGGCGCGGGGAGAAAGCCGAGCGGCTTTCAATACAAGACAGTAAAAACAGACACCCGATTACTCAAAATTATTGAGGCATTGAAGCAAGAATTGAAGGCAAACAAACTAAACGAAAACGATTTAGACGCACTGATTGATTTGGTAAAGAAACCAAGCCAACAGCAAGCGGTCACGGCTTAATTAGCCAACTTAAAACCGATTATCAATTTCGGGGATAAATCCAATGATTAACGCAGCAGATAGCATTGAACAATTATCAGAAAATCCGTTGACCAAAAAAATCATGATTTACGTTAAAAGCGTAATGACCGAAATGGAACGTCAAAATAACGATTTTGATATTAAACGAGAAAAAATAGAACAGGAGATTAAACGTGGCGCAAGAATTACAAAACATCGATTGCATTTATGATTTTATTTATTTGGATTCAAAAAGACTAACTTCCTTTTTAGCTCAATTGGGTGATGAAGGCGTACTTTTATCAATAAAAAATACTAGCCGCACTGAACATGAAAAGAAAAACATGGGCAGTGCTGGTTTAACAATGGCTATGAGAGCAGCAAAAGAAAACACAGAGTCGATTAGCAATCAATCTGAACATCATTACGATTCAAGCACCTCGGCTTTATATTCGGTGATGGATAGACTAGACGAGTTGGGATTTATTAAGAGAAACATAAATGACACTGCTATCGGTCAATTGCTGTTGTGTTCTGGCACGATTACCTTTCAAGACATTCGGATGATGCGTAATTTATGGGATCCGATGATGAAATTGGTTGTCAGTGGTGAACAAGGTAATCACAAGCAAAAACAAGAAAAATTGAAAGAAATGGAAGCTCACAAGTCCATTCTTGAAGCGTTACCTCATGCGCTTTTGATGACTTTTATGTCTGAAAACGAATGTTTATGGTCATCATTGGAAGAAGAACATCTAAAAATAAACAGCGACGATATTACGCTAAAACACGGGGCTAATTTTGCGGGTCAATGGCGTATGTTAGGAATTTTGGACGCAAAGCCAAAAGATAAATCAGAAAACACAGCCCTACCAGCAATCGGTAATCAATTTCTTGACGGACTTGTGCAGATTTTAGATGGAGTTAGAGAAATGTTTGGTCGTCCATCAACGTATTACGGCATTACACCCATTGCGATATTTAGAACCGTGACGGCATGAAACAAATGGCAAAAGGTCGCAAGCGGTTTGATTAGATTTAAAAGCAAAATGAGGCTACGCAGTTTAATTAGATTCGGCTAATTGCGCGAAAAAGCCGCGCAAGCCGAAGAAATGCCCCGCGCAGAAACGGCGGTCGCTAACGTCGCCGCACTCAAAATTTTCGTTAATCTCAAACGCATCGGCGGACGACCGCGCCTTTCGCCGTTCTGCAATGCGGGGCGAGGTGCGGCTAACGCCGCGCTGAATTTGATAAAAGAAAAAAGCCAAAAACACCCCGCAACCCCCGCCACCAAAAGAAAGACCACACGAAAGAAACCCAACCACCCACCACGCGCCACCGATAAAATATATTTGTTTGGTTTTTGTTGCGCTTTCAAACTAGAATGGCGTAACAAAAACCAAACCAAACAGGAAACGAAAATGAAAGACCTGCAAGACCATCAAACCCGCGACCTAATGCCACCCAAAAACAAATGGGGTGGGGTTAGACCCAACAGCGGACGACCACCCGCGCCGTACAAAACAAAAACATTGCGCGTTGATACGCGACTTTTGAAGTTAATCGAAACACTAAAAACACGATTGATAAGTGGCGCGATTGATGAAGACGAATTGAAAATCTTTGAAGACTTAGCAGCAAATTAACACGAGCAAAAAAATATGATGAAATACACCAACATCCGTGAAGAAGAACTTAAAAACAAAATTGCTCAAGATTATTTCGAGTTTTACGATTGCACCAAAATTATCGGTAATGTCGATTTTTGCGTAACGATACGCGAAGACAAACAAAAACAGCTATTTGAACAAGAATCCCTGCTGTGGGCAGAAGCCAAAAAAGGCGCGGCGGATATTGTCAATTCCCTCGTTCAGCTCATTCTCACCATTGGCAAAGCCCGCACGTTTGATAATTTTTTGCCGCCGCCCATGCTATGCGCGTTTGATGGCGAAAAAATCGCGTTTATTCCTTACAACGAAATTCACGATATTTTTTATCAAAACGACTTTAACTGGAACGTCACGCCGTCTAATTATTCCACCAAAGAATTTCAACAAATTCATGCCAAAGTCAAAACGACGATAGACCGCGAATCTCTGTTATTTAATTATGAGCAAGACGACAAAGAACTGCACCAATTCATTAAACAAAACTTTGTCGTTGGCAAACTTGGCTTAACTAAAACCAAAATCGACAAAAACAACTTCATGGTCATTTACAACAAATGGCTGCAAACCGTGAAGCCCCGCATTGTCGTGAATTGGGACATTGCCAAAAAAAGCGGCATTATTGATGGCGATTTTTACCTCGCCGATTTACTCAGCCAAGAAAACCAGACACTCAAAGAAAAACTCTTTGTGCTACTCAAAGGCACACACTACGAGCTAAACCGCAAAATTGACGAATCAGGTTTGTTTAGCCACAGTTCCGCTACATTTAACGACAAGCAAATCGCCCACACGCAATTTTGGAATCGTTACGAGCGTCCACCCAAAGAAGAATACTGGGATTACATTGTTGAACGCCGCGATTTACTTGTGCCACAAGACATACGCGAACGCAAAGGCAGTTTTTTCACGCCGCAAATATGGGTAGAGCTTTCGCAAAAATACCTCACCGATGTGTTAGGCGAAGACTGGCAAGAGGAATACACGCTATGGGATTGCGCCGCTGGTACGGGTAATTTGTTGACTGGACTCACTAACAAATACAACGTTTGGGCATCGACCTTAGATAAGCAAGATGTTGATGTGATGCACGACCGTATTAAAAACGGCGCGAACTTATTAGAAAGCCACGTTTTTCAATTTGACTTTCTCAATGACGAATTCACCAAACTTCCCGCAGGTTTGCAAGCCATTATCAACGATCCCGAACAACGCAAAAAGCTGGTGATTTACATCAATCCGCCGTATGCGGAAGCGACAGCCAGCGACACCATAAGCGGCAATAAAAGACATAAATCTGGGGTTTCTGCGAATAAAACATACGAACAATACCAGTCACTTCTAGGTAGAGGAATCAATGAAGTCTTCGCTCAATTTCTTATTAGAATTTATATAGAGCTTAATGGCGTTGTGCTTGCAGAATTTTCAACGTTGAAAATCTTGCAATCTCAAAATTTCTCAAATTTTAGAGATGTTTTTATGGCAAAACTTCAAAAGTGTTTCATCGTGCCAGCAAAAACATTTGATAATGTAAAAGGGGATTTTCCGATTGGTTTTAAGATATGGACTACGGCTCAAGAGGACAAATTTACTGAAACCCAAGTAGATGTTTTTGATAGTACAGAAAAATTTATAGGTAAAAAAACAATTCAACTTGTAGAGAAGAAAAAAGTCATTCTAAATTGGATGCAGCAATTTTATGACAAAACAAACGAACGACTAGCTTATATGGTTCGTGGTGCATCTGACTTTCAAAACAACAAAATTGTTTTTATAACTACCAATCCTTCAAAAGCAGTAGTAGAACACTCACAAACGCACGATATTACCCAATCTAATCTTATACAAAACTGTATATTTTATGCCGTTCGTCATTGCATTGAAGCCACTTGGCTAAACGACCGCGACCAGTTTTTATACCCTAATGACGGTTGGCAAACCGACACGGAATTTCAAAACGATTGCTTGGCTTACACGCTATTCAAAAACAACATTCAATCGCAATTTGGCACAAACCACTGGATTCCCTTCACCGAATCAGAAATCAACGCGCGGGATAAGTTTGCCAGCAACTTCATGACAAAATTCATCCAAGGCAAACTTAAACCCGAAACCTCAAAACAAATGGCGTTAGAAGGACACGATTTGCCATTAAAAACCCGCACTACGCCGCTGAAATTTTCACCCGAAGCAAAAGCGGTTTTTAAGGCAGGGCGTGAACTTTGGACATACTATCACCTGCAAGAAAATTGCCACGTCAACGCCAGTTTGTATGATATTCGCGCCCACTTTCAAGGTCGGAACGACAAAGGCAAAATGAACAACAAAAGCAATGATGAAATGTATATGAACCTCATCAAAACCCTGCGCGAAAACATTAAACAATTACAAACCAAAATCGCGCCCAAAGTATTTGAACATGGTTTTTTGAAATAAACCGTAAATAACCTGCTCAAATTTTGGGCAATAAAAAAGCCCTGCGAGCGGCAAACTCCAACGGGCTTTTACAAACCACCACCAACAAGATAATGGATTTATAGAATGGATAATATCACCAAATTTCCAACTCTTCACGTTTTACCCGACAAAAACGCGCCAACGATTGAACCAACCCGCGCCGCGTTTCCACTTAATGACTATTTAATCAATGATTCATTGGAAGAAATGAAGACGAAAATGTTGGCTGATGTTTTTGTACTCGATGGCATTGCGCTCTTGGGACAGTTGACCGCCATTTATGCGAAACCGAACGCAGGCAAAACGCTCACCACGATTTATATGCTCACGGAATCCATCAAGGCAAAACGGATTAAAGGCAAAGATGTTTTTTATATTAACGCGGATGATTCGGGGAAAGGGCTAGTTGCCAAAGGTTTCATTGCCCGACAATACGGTTTTGGCATGGTCGCGCCATCTTACGGCGGCTTTGAATCCGACCAAATGGTTAACTTATTAAAAAAATCGATTATTGACGATACGGCACGCGGTCAAGTCGTCATCTTGGACACGCTCAAGAAATTCACGGATTTGATGCACAAAACCAAAGGATCGGAATTTATGAAAGTCGCGCGGGAATTTACGCTGAAAGGCGGCACGATGATAATGCTCGCGCACGCCAACAAAAACCGTGGCGCGGATGGCAAAATTGTAGCGGGTGGAACGTCCGACATTGGCGACGATGCCGATTGCGTCTACTTATTAGACGAAGTGTCGAAAACCGCCACCACGAAAACCGTACTATTTGAGAACGCCAAAAAGCGCGGCGACAACGTTCAAGAGCTTTCGTTTTCTTACGCAATGAGCGCGGAGAATTACGGCGCGTTATTGGATTCGGTTCAGCCGCTGGATTTTGAAACTATCGAAAAAACCAAAAAAGAATTTATTGCCAACGCGAAACGTGAAAAAGATAAACACGCAATCGAGGCAATTACCGACGGAATCAAACAAGGCGAACACAAAATTGCCGATTTGCGTAAATTTGCGATGAACAAAGACAATTACGGAATATCGCGCCGTAAGTTTGATGATGTTTTAGACGGATACACAGGCGAAAAATTGAGTAATTCGAGTTTGTGGCGCGTTCAAATTGGCGAAAAAAACGCGAAAATTTATTATTTATTATTAGAAGAAAAACCCGAAAACGATTACGAAAAAGCAAAAAACGGATACTAACCGCCCAACGGTAAAAATGGTCTGTTTTACCACTTTTTTTCTGTTTTACCACTTTTTTCTGTTTTACCACTGCTATCTGGTAAAAGTGGTAAAACTGGTAAAACAGAAAAACGCCCTATTGATTTAGGGCTTTTTTTTGTGTGAAAAGTGGTAAAACAGGATTTTTTCAACCAAATTACAGAAAGTCCAAATCGCTACAGGCTATGATGCCATTCTGTTTAACCAGTTTTACCAGTTTTACCAGTTTTACCAGTTTTACCAGTTTTACCAGTTTTACCAGTTTTACCAGTGATATTATCAAAATTGGTAAAACGGGTCTGTTTTACCACTTTTTTTCTGTTTTACCACTTTTACCAAAAAAACTAATAATGCTGAAAACGGGAATAAAATTGAGCCAGAAATATAAACAAACGAAAATGAAAAATTAAATCAAAAGAATTTAATTAGTAAACGAAATGGAAGATTTCGCCTAACTCAAAAAGCCTTGCTAATTCTTTTCAGAAAACGAAAATGGGCGATTAAATCAAAAGAATTTAATTAGTAAATGAAATGGATGATTCGGCATGAATACAGAAATAACGATTGATGAAATTCTCAATGATCCGACAACGAGCGATTGGCTCAAATCGTCTTTGCGCGGCGCATTGGTACGCGACCCGTTGGACGTGACAAATGACGCGGAAATTCTGTTTTTGGTTTTGTCACAACGTTTGGGCGAAATGTTTACCAATGCGCTCGCGTCGAACGGTTTAATCGGATGCGTTCCGTTGTAATCGCGCCGCGTCACGTCGTGCGTCGCGCCAAACTTGCGCGGTCTCAAAAGTTCGCGCCCGTTTCAACGCCTGCGCCGCGCTTCGAACAGTGCCGCGCCCCCCGCCGCGCCCCGCCGCTAATTCAATTCGTGAAATGAAAAAATAAAAAAAACAAAAAAAAGCGCGGCGGCAAAAGAGCCGCCCCGCTTTTGGGTTGTGATTTAGTTGGATTTATTGCGTTGGATTTAGTCGCGCCGCGTCGCGTGCCAGTGCGTCATCTAAAAGTTTTTGACGTGAATAGTCGTTTGGATCAAACGATTTCATAAAATCATCGCGGTTGAAGTCATCGCCGTTGGTAACGTCGTCGATGGAGTCACCCATAAAGTAATTGTGCCGCGCCACATCATCTTTGCGGAATGAATTTATCAAATCATTGTCCATTTTTTCGATGATAAGAATCAGCGCGTCAGTTAGATTTAGTTTTTTGTGATACGCGATGCGCTTCAGTGACAATTTTGTCAAATACGGAACCAACACGTCGAGGCGTTCTTTTTGTTGTTGGGTTTTACCTTCCCGCGCGGCTTGCTTGAGTTTCGCCCGATATGCCGCCTGACGTTCTGAATTAGTTAGAGCCATTTTTATCACCTTTTTTCTGTTAATTTAAAATTTCGTTACCGTGTAACACAAATAGAATTATACACCTGTTACCGTGTAACGTAAACAATTTGTTACCGTGTAACGCAATCAAAATTGAATTAAAAAAACACAAAAAAAAGCGCGTCAACGTTGGGCTGACGTGCTTTTTACCTCAAATTTTAAATCTGTTTTCGTTACTGACAGGCAACGTAATCATTTTAACCTATCGAGGCGTGACAAATGGCAACAAAACCAAAAGCGGTACAAATTGCATTAACGGCGAACAACACCGACACGGAAATCATCGGGAACGAACTCGCCAATCTCATCACTGGCAACGAAAGCGGGATATTTATCACGGGCGATTTTGGCAATGACACCATCAACGGCGGCATTGGTGACGATGCAATCAGCGGCGATTTTGGCAATGATTCGATAAATGGCGGCGCAGGTTTCGATTCCATCAACGGGAACGAAGGCAACGACATCATCAACGGCGGCGAAAATGCCGATTGTTTAAATGGCGATAATGGCAACGATTTAATCAATGGCGACGCGGGAAACGACGTTTTAGAAGGCGGCGCGGGAAATGACACGTTAATCGGCGGTTCTGGTGATGATGAAATTTTCGGCGACAGCGGCAAAGACACATTGACGGGCGACGACGGCGCGGATTGTTTTGTATTTTTCGCCGCCGATTCATTGGTCAGAAAGCCCGACATCATTACCGATTTCAACAAATCCGCAGGCGACGCGCTGAACTTTGGCGACTTGGTAACACTCGCGGGACAATGGAGTTCTGCCGACCCAAGAGCCAAACCACCCGCCACTAATATCAATCAAGCCGTTTTCGATACCGCAAAAAATACGCTTTACGTCAACAGTGACGCGGATTCGGCGTTTGAATTCGCCGTGGTTTTAACGGGAATCACTGACATTTCACAAATTGCGTTGATTTAAGAAACAGAAAACAAAGGCGCGAAGTCGTGAACGCGCTTTTGTTACCGTGTAACAACGACTGATTTGCACCGAAAAAAACGCACCATCAAACAAGAAAATCGAAACCAACGGAGAAAATCAGCATGAAATTTATCCGAATTAACACGCGAAACCGCAGCCAGCCTGAACTTAAAACCAAAACGGGCTATCGTGGCAATGTTATCGAGAACCAAATTATCAGCAAAAAAACCAACATTTTGATTACGGGCAACCATCACAGCGGCAAAACCCGTGCAATCACGCGGCTTTATAATCACGCGGAAGGAATTTGGGCGAATCAAATCAAGCCGTACGCCTTCACCAACAGCAAACCCGCGACCAATAAACCGATTTTGACCTTTGGCGAATCGGTGGCAAATTGGAAATATCCCGAAGCGGTTTTTATTTGTGGATCCGCGCCGTTGAGCAAGTGGACGGACAACGCGGCGATTGAAAAATGGCATGATGAACAAGACCCCGACGCGATGAAATACGCAAAAATACCCGCGTGGAAACGCTGTGAAATTATCGCCAAATATCTACGCGCCACGCGAGCCGTGCTTTTCGTCGATGACGCGCACCGATTGAACGGGCGAAAATTGATGATTGCGAAACAGTGCATCGACCGCGCTTTTCGTGTCGTGATTGCCACCAGCGACGAAAACAGAATCAGCCCGTCGATTAGAAAACAGTTTTTAGAAACCAAACCGCAAATAATCCGCCTCACGTCTGACGTGGCTTATGA
>Ga0194037_1001397_pt1 | contig 17493 bp, 14 predicted proteins | sample JunL306m_MetaG_FD_148653 | JGI IMG/M metagenome (GOLD analysis project Ga0194037, IMG submission 148653) | Anoxic zone freshwater microbial communities from boreal shield lake in IISD Experimental Lakes Area, Ontario, Canada - Jun2016-L304-6m | ecosystem: Environmental > Aquatic > Freshwater >...
AAACAAAATCATATGGCGCATCAGATCCTGCATTAACATACACTGTTTCTGAATCAATCGGTAGCGATGTATTGACAGGAAGTTTAAGTAGAGCCATAGGAGAATCAGTTGGTGACTACGCTATCAGCAGTACATTAACCAATGCGAACTACGCTATCAGTTTTACAGGAGCTTCTTTAACTATATCTAAGAAGCAATTAACAATTACTGGAGTTTCAGGTAACGACAAAATATATGATGGAAATAAAATTGCATCTGCTACAGGAACCGCATCATTAATTGGTATAGTAAACAATGATGATGTAAAACTTGCAGGAGACGTTACTTATAATTTTGTAAATCCTGCAATAGAGAACAACAAGCCAATTAATGTTAGTGGATGGTCATTAACTGGAACTGATGCTCAGAACTATGAATTAGTATTACCAAATCTTACTGCGAATATTACTGGCATTATTGCAATTACTGGAAAAGCCTTTATATGTTCCGGCTTCAATAGTCAATTAAGTGGATTTGGTGTTGCTGCTTCTTCAAATGCATGGACTTCATCTGATAATTCCATAGCAACAGTAGATCAGAATGGATTAGTATTAGGAATGAAAGCGGGTAAAGTGTTCATTACTTATGTGGACATATTAAATCTTTCCAAAACAATTGAATTTATTGTAAATGAAATTCCAAAAGCTCCAATTGTTTCAGATCTGACTTATTGTTCATCAAACATAGCAAATGCCTTGACAGCTATTGCAAATGGACAAAATAATTTAACATGGTATCTTTCTTCAGAAATTAATGCTGTGGGTAGTGAAACAGCACCTATTCCGTCTACAACAACCGCAGGTTCTATTGCTTATTATGTTAGTCAAACTGACTTAACTACTGCTTGTGAAAGTCCTAAAGCTACGATAAGCGTAAATACCATATCAACTCCAATAATCAAATCAGAAATTTCAGGAACTTGTTCAATCGTAAAAGGAACTAACCATCAGTATAGTATTGCAGCAGTTGATAATGCAACAAAATATATATGGACATTGCCAGAAGGAATTGAAGGAAATACGAATAGTAATTCTATCTCAATAATTGGCGGAGACATTAATGGCAATCTTTCTGTAGTTCCTTATAATGGTGTTTGTGCGGGTAATAAAGTAAGCTTTAAAGTAGTGGTAATTGATCCCGAAAAAGTATTATTGATTGCTGATCGTATAGTGCTTCCGGGAAATAATATTATCGCCGCAAATATCACCATGACTTTGATAGACGTGGAAGGTAACCGAGTAAATTGCAGCGAAAATAGCACAGACTTTTTTACGACAGAAGGAATAGTAGGTACAAGTACCAATCTACAAGACGGCAGCTATAAAACAAATATTATCTCTACAGCAAATGAAGTAATTGTTTCTGCAACGATTGATGGTGTTAAAATTAAGAAGACCCTAACCCTAACTTACACAGGACCACAAGGTGTTATTAAATCAAACGGAGCAATACTAATAACTGAAACTCCTAAATTAATTTTTAATGCAAGTTCAGGAGTAGAACCATTTACTATTGTTGTGAAATCTCAAAATGAAAATAAATTCGATACTGTTGCAAATGTATTAAGTGGTAAACCATTTGAACTTCCTTTTATTGCCTTAACAAATTCATACAAACTGGTATCAGCAATTAGCACCAATGGTGAGAGAAGGGATAATAATTTTACAAATGATACTGCTACAGTACTGTTGTTACAACCAAAAGTGATTGTAACATTGAAAGCAGATCAGCCTATTCTTCAAAGTGATAGTAGCTACGCAACAAGGTTGGTATTGAACACTCAGAATATTGGAGAGATTGATCTGTATCATACGCAGACTAAATTGAATTTAAGTGATGTATTCCCTTCTCCAGTTGTATATGTGTTAGATAGCGTTAAAATTGATGGAGTAACCATTACCCCAAATATTAATTATGATGGAATTACAAACACTGATTTATTAGCGCGAGTTGATAAACTAAGACCAGCATCTATTAAAACAAATGCAAATTTAGATCCTTCCTTGATGGCATTAAATGCAACACCTGATGGCTCATTTGTTGCTGTTGAAGTTACTGTTTCCTCAAATGAACAAGAATGGTATGAAACTTTTGAATTGATTGACAATGGCCATAGTACCCATTTATTTGGTGCACAATCTTATTTGCCAGTGGGTGCCCAAGCAAATGCAATGATCTGGGTTCATATCAAGCCAAATGGGTACAATAAGCCGTTCGAAATGCAAGCTGTGGCAACTGGTACTGGTACAACGCCAAGTGGTGCAACTGCCTTAACTAGTAGTCTTTCAAATGATAATGAATCCATCAGTGCTCACCCCGAAATAACTAAGCAAGGTGAACCTTTACCTACTGTATTAAATATTGTTCCTAGCAATCCGCAAATTGGTTTAGCATTAAATGCAGGAACTCCTGATTTGCAAAAAGATGGATCTTATAATATTCCTTTAACCTATAAGTTAACAAATTACGGAAACACCAATTTGTATCATGTTAGCTTGAATCAGAATTTTGCTGCTGTTTTTGTAGCACCAGCTATTTTCAAAATTATTTCAGGTGTAACTTCTACAAGTACGCTAGTTCCTGAACAGACTTTTGATGGTAATCAATCAAGTAATTTATTAGCTGCTAATAGCATGTTGGGATACCAACAAACTGCCTCTGTGAGCGTAACAATCAATGTTACATTGAATCAGCTAAATGTAATCTATAGTTTGCAGGGTAGAACAGGCGCAGATGCAGGTAATATAGTTTACACAACGAACGACTTATCAACTTCTGGAGTTAATCCAGACCCAGATGGAAATGGTGTGCCAAGTGAACAATCAATAACTGTTATAGCAATAAATCAAGTTATCGATCCTTTGGTTTCAGGTACGATTGGAATATTAGCTAACAATAATCAAACCTCTGTTAATAATGGATATTGCGAAATAGCTACTAATATAGCTGTTGTTCCAACTAGTTTAAATAATGGCGGGTATATTTCTTATCAATATCAGTGGCAAAGTTCTATAGACAATGCTATTTATAAAGATATTGCTGGGGCAACTGATAGTGTTTATAATGCATCACAAATTTTAAACAGTGTGTATTTGCGTAGATCAGTAAGTTCTGGGGGACAAATTAAATATAGTAACCCTGTTACAATCAATATTTATAATGCAGTTAAACCTGTTATAACTTATCAGAGTAGCTTGGTATTGCCATTTAGGGGACAAATTAATTTAACTTCTAGCAATGCAATATCTTACTTGTGGTCGAATAGCGATAGTTCAAGAATTGCAGTAATTTCAAAAGCAGGTTATTTCACAGTTACAACAATTGATAATCATGGATGCGCTTCAGTTTCTGATTCTGTAATTGTTAAACCAGCTGCTCCAGCTACTACAAATGCAACTTTCATTATTAATTCTACAAGCAATCCTGTAGATGTTAGTAGTCTTGTAAAAGGAACCGATGGCGCTAGTTTCAATTATTATGCATCTTCTACTAATTCAACAGTTATAGCTGTACCATCTTTACAAAAAGTGGCTGGGGTATATACTTATTATGTAAGTGAAATTGTAAATAATATTCAGAGTGATAGGACTTCATTCACTGTAACAATGATTGATCCATCCGAAATCGGAAATCTGAATAAGGTATCTTCTAAAGCAGCTACTCTGCAATCAGACGGTAGTTTCATAATCGGATTTACATTTACCGTTACAAATCTAAGATCTGAAAAATTAGATAGTGTAATGGTTTCAGATGATTTGAGTAAAGTCTTCAATAACACGATTAATTACAAATTGGTTTCACTAAAAGCAAGTGGCAAGTTGGTTGTAAATAACCTATTTGATGGAGCAATTATTACAGATATGCTGATGCCTGAAAGTATGCTTGACGGAAACACATCAGATTCCATTGAATTGTTCTTAAAAGTATATCCAAACGGTTTTGCTGGTGTTCTTTCCAATACTGCTACTGTTACAAGTAAATCTGTTTTTGGAGAATTCAGTTTGCCTTCTAATGATCCAACACAGGGAATAGGCTTTGGATTGCATCAGCCAACTAAATTTACTATTCCGGCAGTAGATATTATGATTCCATCAGGGTTCTCTCCTAATCGCGACGGTATAAATGATGTATTTGTAATCTCAAGACCTTTCAATACAATGATCGATCTAGAAATTTTTAATCGCTGGGGAAACTTAGTTTATAAAGCTCAGGATTATAGAAATAATTGGGATGGAAAAGGAAATCAGCCAGGAACTATAATGGGTGATGATTTAACTGATGGAACTTATTATTATATCGTTTTGGCTAAAAATAGGAATGACGGAACTGTCAGAAGATTTGTTGGCTTTATCACACTAAAACGATAAACGGACTATGATTTTTAATCATGTCACAAAATGTATAAAATGACTTTACAATCAATTTTTAAAAAGGGATTATTTGTTGTTCTTTTCTTCCTCTATTTAGGTTCAACAAAAGCACAACAACATCCGATGTATTCTCAGTACATGTTTAATATGCTGAATATTAATCCGGCTTTTGCTGGAAGTGCCGGTGTAGCGCAGGTAACTACATTATACAGAAATCAATGGATTGATATGCCAGGTGCACCTCAAAACACCTCAGTTACATTTGATATGCCAGTGGATGAAAAGAAAATTGGATTTGGTGTTCAATTGTTCGACGAAAGATTGGGTATCGAAAGGTCAACTGGATTTAATCTAATCTATGCATTTAAAATTCCAGTTAGTGAAAGGGGAACACTTAGTATGGGATTGCAGGCAGGAATCTTGAATTATCGTGCAAATTATACAAACGTTGTTACTTTTCAAGGTAATGACCCAGCATTCTATCAAAACATAAATGGAATATTGCCATCTGCGGCAGCAGGTATATTCTATAATACTGATAAGTTTTATATTGGATTTTCTACTCCTGCATTATTAAAAACAAAAATCAGCAATCAAGGTGTTGCAGATGTCTCTTCTGCTACAGGAACTGATTTGCATTTATTTCTTTCATCGGGATATAATTTTGATCTAAGTGAGAATGTAGTTTTAAAACCGTCTTTTCTTGTTAAAGCTGTAAGTGGTGCCCCTTTAGAATATGATTTAAATTTGAATGTTTGGATGCAAAATATTTTTGGGGTCGGTATTTCTTATAGAACTGGAGATGCTATTGTAGGTATCGCTCAACTGAAATTGGGAGAAAGACTAAATTTTGGATATGCATATGATAAAACCTTTACTAATCTTGGATCTTATAGTAGGGGTAGTCATGAATTGATGTTACGCTTAGAAATAGGGCGTCACACAGAAAATGTTTCTTCTATTCGTTATAATTAATTAGTTGTTTTATGAAAAAGATAATTTTATTAAATGTATTTCTGGCAGTAGCTATAATTTCTTTTGCTCAGTCAATCGGAGCTTCTCCTGCTGATAGAAATATTAAAAATGCAACTGTAGTTTCTAGCATTCATTTAGGCACCTACGAATTGTATTCTGGTATACCTTCTATGTATATGGGAATTTTAATTTTGCAAAGTCAAGGAAAATACAAAGTCGCTTTTAGCCATGACGAAAGCAATTTTGAGATTGGAGATTATTCATTTCACCCTGATACAAATTCCTTTGAATGGAAAACCGGATTATTCAAAAATAATAATTGGGGAGGAAAAGTAACTACTGAAGGCAATAAAATTAGAATAAGATTTAATAGGGCTACCTATGCCGATTCTAAATAAATTGGTTAAAGGTCCTCAAGTAATTTAGTAACTCCCTCTCTTTTTAAAATCAAATAGCCGATCCGGTCATTGCTAATACCTTCTTTAATATGGTAACTGAATTCAATTTTTTCTTCCGACATATTAGTTTCGAAATACCTGAATTGAATATTCGGGTATTGTTTTAGGCCCTCACCAATTTCGTAAAGATGAGTAGATAGCACAAATAAACTATGTTTCATCTTGATCAATCCCTCAATCACGGCAGTACTGCATTTCATGGCATCCTGAATATTCGTGCCTTTGAATAATTCATCTATTAATATAAACCAGTTTTTTCCATCACTGATCTTTTCAATTGTTTTTTTGATGCGTTGCACTTCGTTATAAAAATAACTTTGCCCCTTAAAAATATTATCCTCTACCTGAATATTGCTGAGTAGTCCATCAAACAAGCTCAACTGCATATTTTTAGCAGGCACGCCCATGCCTACATGTGCGAGGTATACAGATAGACCAATTGCTTTAATATAAGTACTCTTGCCCCCCATATTGGCTCCAGTTAAGAAAATAAAATTTTCGGTTTTATTTAAGTTAATATCGTAGGCAACAGGTGTTGGTAATAATAAATGATATAAACCCTTTGCATTTACAAAAGGTTGCGCTGAATCTTCAATACTAGGGAATACAAAACCATATTTTTTGCAGGCGATTGCCATACTCATATAGGCATCTAGTTTGCAGAAAATATCAATTAAATCGAAAATGGATCTTTTGAAATGGCTACGTAAATAGTTGCCGTAATATAAAATTTCTTTGGGCGATAATTTTTCGTCCTTGTCAATTTTTTCAATCTCCTTCAAGATAGGTTTTTCAACAAAGTGTTCAATCTGATCATACCAGATTTGTAATTGGGCACTCTTTTTTTCAGCATCAATTAAATTCAAAATTTGTCTCATGCCTTTTAAAAAGGAAATAGCATGCGTAATAGTGTATTTGGTGATACTATAATCGGAGCTATGCAAAATTTTATAAATGGCACTAGTTACGATATCAGGTTGCTTTGGATATGGATCGATAGCTGTTTCATAAAACTTTTCAATCATCATGATGGTTCCATTTGTAATAAGATCCAATGGCCATTTTTCATGAACCTGCATTAATGCCTGTATGGTTAGCTGTGCGTCTTGTATTGCCTTTACCGAATCTAAAGGGTTGCCTAGGATATATTTAAAATATTCTCTTCCACCATTTGTTTGCGTAAAATTGAAATGGTGAAAAACGGATTGTTCTTCATCATTAAGAAAGATGGATAAGTCGGTCAGTGTGGTTTTATCTACTTGCATGTGCTGTATTAATGTTCAAATTGCAGTCTCATTCCTTGCTTAGATTCATCGAACACCCCATTTCCATAAACTAAATGTCCGTTTACAAAAGTTTTTGTGATGGTGGCAGGGAATACGAATCCTTCTAATGGACTCCAACCGCATTTATAAAGGATATTCTCCTTGGTTACGGTATTGGGTTGATTCATATTAACTAATACAAGATCTGCAAAGTATCCTTCACGTATAAATCCTCTTTCCTTTATTTGAAAGCATTCGGCCACAGCATGGCTCATTTTTTCTACCATTTTTTCTAAACTAATCTTGCCTTCATTTACATAATGCAGCATTAAGGAAACGCTGTGCTGAACTAGAGGCAGGCCTGCATGTGCATGCATATAATCTTCTTGCTTTTCTGCCCAAGTATGCGGTGCATGATCTGTTGCAATAATGTCTAATCGATCATCTAGTAATGCTTCCCATAAGGCAGTTTTATTGTGTGGAGCTTTGATAGCAGGGTTGCATTTAATTTGATTGCCCAAACGCGCGTAATCATCGCTTGTAAAATGCAAATGATGCACACAAACTTCTGCAGTGATTCGCTTGTCTTTTAAGGGAATCATATTGGTAAAAAGCTGTAATTCTTTTGCTGTGCTGATATGAAGAATATGCAGGCGACTATTAAATTTCTTTGCAAGTTGTACGGCTTTAAAAGAACATTCAAAACAGGCTTCTTCATTACGAATGATGGGATGGTCAAAGGGTTCCAACTTTTCTTTTACAGCACTAAGCGCTGCTAGATTGGCTTTGACGATACGTTCTTCTTCGCAGTGTGTGGCAATTAATAATTCTGAGCCTCCAAATATTTTCTCGAGTAACATAGGATTATCAACCAATAAATTTCCAGTAGAGGAACCCATGAATATCTTTATCCCACAAACATCATTTTTCTTTTCATTTGTCTTTAAGATTTCTTCCAAGTTATCATTGGAACTACCCATAAAAAATGAATAGTTAGCGAGCGAAGTTTCTTTGGCAATACTATATTTTGCTTCCAACAATTCCTGGGTAAAGGCTGGAGGATTTGTATTGGGCATTTCCATAAAACTGGTTACACCACCAGCCACAGCGGCTTTTGCTTCTGTGTAAATATTGGCTTTATGAGTAAGGCCGGGTTCGCGAAAATGCACTTGATCATCAATAGCACCAGGGATTAACAACTGATTGCTACCATCAATTTCGATACAATTTTCCGGCAGACTGATACTGGCTGCTATTTTTTCAATACGGCCATTCTTGATAAGCAAATCACCGAAGAAACGGGTGCCTTCATTAACAATACAGGTATTCTTTATCAGATAGTTTTGCATGCGTAAGATTTCGAAACTGCAATTTATCGAATCTTAGCTAGTGCAATGACGAAATAAGAAAAAGTTATTTAGATTCATTAATCCTCAAAATGGATAGAGAAAACGATCATTCTTGATTGAATTTTATCAAGCACATTGGAGAATTTTAATGCTTGGTCTAGATGGTGTAGGTTAGTTAAGCCGTTACTGATCTTTAACTCTGGTGATATGGTAACAAAAGGCAAGTAAAAATTAAACCCAATTCCGGCTTCTATTCCAAAATCATATCGATTTAGTTTGATGATATCATCTGCATTACGAGCGGTTGAATTACTGGCTAAGTCAATATCGTATTTAAGCCCACCCAACATATAAGTTCTGAAATTGCCGATCCTATCTGAATTAAATTTTATCTGAAAGGGGAAGCTCACGATATTAGAAGGGAGTACCTGTTTTTGAAAGGAAGGTTCACCTGGCTTTGTATGGGTAAGATTATAAGAAATGTATTTCGAGCCTCCGATAATTAACTGAGGATTTACACGAAATTGAAAGTGGTCGTCGATCCGGAGTGTGCCCATCAGGCCTAATGCTACACCACCACTCGAACCCGGTTCGGTTACCATTACACTATCTGATGCCAAAAATTTCGTACTCTTAGTTGTTTTTAAATAGGAGGTATTATAACTTAAAGTAAGCCCAAAATAATAATCCATATTATCGTGGTCTTGACGATACAATTCCTTCTGGCTATGAGCATTTAGCCCAGCCATCAACAAGAAAGAACAGATAATTAATCTTATGGTTTGCTTCCGCAGTAGATCGTGCATATCCCTAGACTAAGCTTTTTTAAATAAGTTTGGGTAAATCCTGCTTCATTCATTAGGTTTAAAAATGTTTGCCCCTCAGGGAATGCCTGAACACTATCGTTCAGGTATTGATATGCTGCTTTATTACTGCCAAAAAGTTTACTAATACTTGGTCCGATTACATTCATATAAAATTTATAGAATACCTGTGCCGGACCAAACGTTGGTTTTGAAAATTCTAATACTACTAATTTACCACCACTTTTCAATACACGTTGCATTTCTGCCAAACCTTTTTCAAGGTGTTGAAAATTACGTACCCCAAAAGCTACTGTAACTGCGTCGAAGTGTTCATCTGCAAACTGAATGGTTTCACTATCACCTTTTTGTAATTCGATTACTTGATTCAAGTGCAAATTTTCTAATTTCTTATTTCCATATTCCAACATTCCCTCAGAAATATCGATGCCGATAATTTTTTCAGGATGTAAATGGTTATAAGTCATGATAGCAACATCACCAGTACCTGTTGCTACATCAAGAATCAATTTTGGGTTTAAATCCTTTAACTGATTGATTGCCTTTTTACGCCATCCCTTATCTATTCCTGCACTCAAAAAACGGTTCAAAAAATCGTAACGGAATGCAATGGTGTTAAACATCTGAGCTACCTGCTCTTTTTTGTCTAACTCACTCTGCCTGAACGGCACTACTTCATCGTGTGCAAACTTAGCCATGCAGCGAAGATATTAAATTAAAATGGGTAGAAAGCAGCAGTTCAGTGCTTTACTGTTGGCGCTTGGTTAATTTTTATATAAATCTGGGCTAAAGCAGGCTGGTATTTTATTGGCAGGGGAAGGGTGGGGTATTATCTTTGTTAGGAATGAGAGCATTGATTTATAAATCTACTGGCAGTTGGTACTTTGCTAAAAATGCAGAAGGCAAGACCTTTAATGCAAGGATTAAGGGCATTTTCAAGATTGATAATATTAGCTCTACTAATCCCATTGCTGTAGGGGATGAAGTGGAAATGGAAATAGAAGATGTGGAAGAAGAGTCAGCCATGATTCATGAAATTTTGCCCAGAAAAAATTATGTGGCAAGAATTTCTCCGCATAATAAAAGGATGCATCATATTGTTGCGAGTAATTTAGATCAATGTGTTTTATTTGCCACACTTAGAGATCCCAAAACATCACAAGGATTTATTGATCGTTTTTTGGTTGCTTGTGAATCATACCATATTCCTGCAATCATTGTTTTTAATAAAGCCGATATCTATCGTGCTAAAGAGATGGTGATTTTTGAAGAATTGAAAACTGTGTATGAAGCAATCGGTTATAAAGTAATTTTAGCGAGTGTTCAAGCGAATATTGGAGTTGATGAAATTAAAGCCTTATTAAAAGATAAAACAAGTTTATTAAGCGGTCATAGTGGTGTTGGCAAATCAACATTTATCAATGCAGTATTTCCCGATTTTGATTTACGTACTGCAGAAGTAAGTGGTTGGAGTGGAAAGGGAATGCATACAACCACTTTTGCTGAAATGTTTGATTTAGATTTTGGGGGCAGGATCATTGATACGCCTGGGTTACGTGAATTTGGCATTGTTGATGTACCGAAACAAGAGCTATCACATTATTTTCCTGAAATGCGTGATCTGATCAATAATTGTCAGTTCAATAATTGCATGCATATCAATGAGCCAGGTTGTGCTATTAAAGCGGCAGTGAATAGTGGAGAAGTATCGATTGAGCGATATGTGAGTTATTGTACAATACTAGAAAAGATGGAAGAGATTAATTATTGATTTTATCCATCTTGTATTTCGGCATTTTCTTTGCCAGGTTATCATCCGATAATAATTTTTCAGCCCCGGTATTTCTACCATGCAATCCATTACAGGAAAGGCCATTCATGTCTTTAGCACTGTTGTGACGGAACAATCCGCATGCACTAAATATCATCACACAAATAAGTAGGATAGCTAAGCGCATAACTCATTTATTTTTTTGGTACATCATTATGATCTTCAAACCAAGAAGCATACTTCACATAATTATTGGAGATTCGATTAATTTCTCCATGTATTAAATCCTGAGACACTTCTTTTACTTTTTTTGCCGGCACACCTGCATAAATACTTCCTGCTTCTACGATGGTGCCTTCTAATACTACGGCACCTGCAGCGATGATTGCGTTGGTATGTATCACACACTCGTCCATAACAATTGAGCCCATCCCAATTAAAACATTATCATGAATGGTACATCCATGAACCATAGCATTATGCCCGATGGAAACATTATTGCCAATATTGGTAGGATGTTTTTGATAAGTGCAGTGAACAATGGCACCATCTTGAATATTAACCTTGTTTCCTATTTTAATATAGTTTACATCACCACGGATAACTGCATTGAACCATATACTGCATTCATCGCCCATTACCACATCACCCACAATGGTAGCATTTGGAGCAACAAAACAGTCATTACCAAATGCTGGGGATTTACCTTGTACGGGAAGAATAAGCGCCATATGGAATAGTTTATAGTACAAAGCTAAAACATGCTAAGCTTTTTCCGCTGCTAATTTGCGAACTTTGTAATTTTACAGGAATTTATGCAATCGAACCGACAATTGTTTTTGAGTCATGTAGCCCAAACTTCCGCCCAACCCATTGGTATTGAGATGGTAAAAGCAGCTGGTATACATTTATGGGATATCGATGGAAAATCTTACTTAGACATGATCTCTGGATTTAGTGTCTGTAATATTGGACATAGTCATCCTAAAGTGGTAAAAGCGGTGCAAGATCAGGCTGCCGAATACATGCATTTGATCGTGTATGGCGAATTCATCGAATCGCCACAAACTACTTACTCGAAATATTTGACTGAACAATTACCGGATTCTTTAAACTGTGTCTATTTTACCAATAGTGGAGCAGAAGCTACTGAAGGTGCGATGAAGTTGGCGAAAAGGGTAACAGGGAAATCAAAAATTATAGCTTTTAAAAGTGCCTATCATGGGAGTACACAGGGCGCATTGAGTGTGATGGGTGATGAGTATTGGAGAAATGCATTCAGGCCATTATTGCCAGATATTTATCATGAAGATTTTAATGAGCAGTCGGCTATTGATGCAATAGATAAAAACACAGCCTGTGTAATTATAGAAACAGTGCAAGCCGAGAGTGGTATCATCAAACCGAATAGAGAATGGTTAAAAGCTTTAAGAAAAAAATGCGATGAATATTGTGTGTTATTGATTTTTGATGAAATTCAGGCAGGCTTTGGAAGAACAGGTTCTTTATTTGCATTTGAACAATACGAGGTAGTGCCAGATATTTTATTATTAGGAAAAGCCTTAGGTGGTGGAATGCCGTTGGGTGCCTTTATTGCAGATAAAAGATTGATGTCAACATTAACTTCGAATCCTGTGTTGGGTCATATCACCACATTTGGCGGCCACCCCGTTTCTTGTGCAGCAGGTAAAGCGGCATTAGAAGTTTTGTTGGAAGGGAAATATATTGAAACCGTTTTTGAGAAAGAAAAAATATTGATTGATCTGATCAAACATCCTGCCATCGTATCCAGCAGAACTGCTGGTTTATGGATGTCATTACAATTTGCTACGCCTGAGTTGAATCAGTCTATTGTTCATCAATGTGTAAAAAATGGGTTGGTTACTGATTGGTTTTTATTTGCACCAGATCGTTTGCGCATTGCACCGCCACTGATCATTACTGAATCAGAATTGAAAGAAATGTGTGCAATTATTTTGAAGAGTATTGAGGAAGTGATTAATAAATAAAGTTAAGAAATTTGCATTCTGCAAAATCTACTATAGAGCTGCTCGTATACTGGAATGATCTTGCTGATATCAAATAAACAAGCCTGTTGATATGCAGCTTCTTTCATCTTTGTTAATCTTTCTTCATCGCGAAGCAGATCGATCGTGAAATCACTCATCGATTTGGTATCACCCACGTTGGCCATAAAACCTGTTACACCTTGATTGTTGATCTCTGCCAGGCCTCCGGCATTTGTGCTAATTACAACAGCTCTTGCTGCCATGGCTTCTAAGGCCGCCAAACCAAAACTTTCATATTCAGATGGCAATAAAAATACATCACTTACAGCAAGTATGTCTTCCATCTGTTCCTGTTTACCTAAGAATCTGATATCTTCTTCAATGCCTAAAGCACGTGCTTGTTCTTCTGCAGCATGACGTTCGGGTCCATCACCTACCATTAATAATTTAGCAGGCATTTCCTTGCGCACGTTTGCAAAAATTGTGATGACATCATCAATCCTTTTTACTTTTCTAAAGTTGGATGCATGCATCAATATTTTTTCGCCATGTGGTGCAATCACTTTTCTGAAAGCATCGATAGGTTTTTTATTAAATCTTGCTACATCAACAAAATTGTAAATAACATCGATCTCCTTTGTGATGGCAAAATTTTTGAAAGTTTCTTCTCTAAGATTTTCCGATACAGCAGTGATGGCATCACTTTCGTTAATCGAAAACGTTACCACAGGTTCGTACATTTTATCTTTTCCTACCAGTGTGATATCTGTTCCGTGTAAAGTTGTAATTACCGGGATGCTTCTTCCGGTTTTTTGTTTCACAATTTGCTTTGCCATATATGCAGCAGAAGCATGAGGGATAGCATAGTGTACATGCAACAAATCCAAATCGTGATTCATGATTACATCCACCATCGTACTTGCCAATGCAACTTCGTAAGGAGGATAATCGAATAAAGGGTAGGTTGGTACTCTTACTTCGTGATAAAATATATTGGTATTAAACGTATTTAATCGAACAGGTTGCTGATATGTAATAAAATGAACTTCATGTCCCTCATCGGCTAATGCCTTGCCGAGTTCGGTTGCCAAAACGCCACTTCCACCAAAAGTGGGGTAGCAAACAATACCTATACGCATAATTCGTAGTTTATACTTGTGAGGCTAATAGCCTATTAGGGTGCAAGTAACAATTATTTCTCCGTTAATAAAACCCCGTTCATACCATATTGTTCAAACACAACAAATGGTTAACTTTAACCCTCAACCACTACTAACAAATGAAAAGACTAATTGCTGTGTTAGCACTATTGCCTTTACTGGCTATTGCACAGGACCATGATTCTGTGATGATTAAAAAATTTTCGGATGAAATCATGAGAAATGGAACTGCGTACGACCTTCTTTACCAATTAACGAAACAAGTAGGCGGACGATTAGCTGGTTCTCCTCAGTTTGCCAAAGCAGAACTTTGGGGTAAAGCAACATTAGAACAATTAGGACCCGATGAGGTAATGATGCAAGAATGCATGCTACCACATTGGATTCGAGGCGGTGCTGACAAAGCAGTAATCACCGAGTTGGACAAAAAGAAAGTTTCACGAAGCTTAGATGTTTTGGCCCTTGGAAATTCTATGGGTAGTGAAGGAAAAACAATCACTGCCGAAGTGCTGATGGTGGCAGACTTTGATGAATTAGAGAGAAGAAAAGATGAAGTAAAAGGCAAGATTGTTTATTATAATTATGGATTCAATCCTACCAATATTATGCCCTTTGTTTCTTATGGCGAAGTAGGTATGTATAGAAGATCAGGTCCTAGTCGCGCCGCCAAATATGGCGCCGTTGCAGTTATGATTCGCTCATTAACTGAATCTACTGCCAATGATCCGCATACTGGTGCTATGGCTTATACTGAGGGCATTGCTAAAATCCCTGCGGTTGCAGTTGGACCAAGGGATGCAGATTATCTCTGGAACATTAAAACTGGGTTTAAAGTATCGTTGAAAACAAATGGAACATTTCTTCCAGATACTATCGGACATAATGTAATTGCAGTTTTAAAGGGCTCTGAATTTCCTGATGAAATTATTACTATTGGTGGGCACTTAGATAGCTGGGATGTGAATGAAGGCGCTCATGATGATGGTGCTGGAATTGTTCATACTATTGAAATTTTAAGGGCCATGAAAGCAATTGGTTATAAACCTAAACACACTATACACTTTGTGTTATTTGCCAATGAAGAAAATGGTTTAAGAGGCGGATCGAAATATGCAGAAAAAGCAAAAGCCAATAACGAGAAACACATCTTCGCATTAGAAAGTGATGAGGGTGGATTTACACCAAGAGGATTTGGATTTTCATTTAAAGACAAATCAAAATTGGCAAAAGTTCAAGCCTGGTTGCCGCTATTAAGACCTTATGGAACCGACCGGATGATCGACGGTGGAGGTGGGGCCGATATAGGTCCTTTGGCAGGCGCATTTGGTACACCTATGTCTGGCTTTATTCCTGATCCCCAACGCTACTTTGATTTGCACCATGCAAGAAGCGATGTTTTCGAAAACGTGAATAAACGCGAGTTGCTTTTGGGAGCTGTAAATATGGCGGGTTTAATTTATCTTGTAGATCAAAAAGGACTTTAAATTTTTTTATGAAATGAGCTATAATAAATTTCAATAACAACTGAAATGACTATTTACGAATTACATCTAACCAAAATCAATTTATAGGCACATGAAAAAAATACTTTGGATTTTCACCTCAATTATACTTGTTGCATTTGTGATATTTTTCTATTGGCGATTCTATTTTGTGTATGCAGAAGGAACCAAAGCCGGACAGTTAAATACATTCCAACAAAAGGGTATTCTCTTTAAAACCTATGAAGGAAAAATTATTCAGAGTGGTTTTAAGGCAAATGTTGAAAGTAATTATTTTGAATTTAGCGTAACAAGTGAATCTGTAGCTAAAAAACTATTAGAAAACTCTGGTAAAGAATTAGAGCTACATTATAAAAGGTATTTCGGAAGTCTGCCTTGGCGTGGTACAGAAAGTTATATTGTTGATAGCATTTATAATATTCAGGGGGCGAATATTCAGATGGATATAAAGCCGAAGTAGTATTCTTTGAGAATTATTGTCTTAAGAGAGTTATATTGTTGATAGCATTTATAATATTCAGGGGGCGAATATTCAGATGGATATAAAGCCGAAGTAGTATTCTTTGAGAATTATTGTCTTAAGAGAGTCACCACCCCGTCTGTTCGCTCAGTCGCTCCAGCCACCCCTCCATCGCATGCGATGGAGGGGAAACTATATTTTACCTTACTATATTTTACTTTACTATATTTTACTTTACTATATTTTACTTTATTTTACCCTACACTACTTACTCTAAAACTCTACTTACTTCTTACTACATCTTCTACATTCAACATCCTCAATTTACACTTACTGCTTTTTACTTTTTACTTTTTACTTTTTAATTTTAATCTGCGTGCAATAGAAATATGGCCAATCTTTTATGTATATCAGGAATTTGCTGATTCCATTGATGTACAGTTTTTGTTTGAATAGATTCTGTGGGTCCTGTAATATCAACTGCCATGCACAATAAAGAAGTTTCTTTGCATTGGGCTAGAATATCTTTTATCAATGAATTATTTCGATAAGGAGTTTCGATAAAGATCTGCGTACAATTTCTTTTGATCGAATCATTTTCTAATTCTTTGATTTTGTTTTTGCGGTCTAAGGAATCAATAGGCAAATATCCATGAAATTGAAAACACTGTCCATTCATACCACTAGCCATGAGTGCTAGAAGAATGGAACTGGGGCCTACCAGTGGTTTGATTTGTATCCCAGCTTGTTGAGCTGCAGCAACTAAATGCTGACCAGGGTCTGCTACTCCCGGGCAACCTGCTTCACTTACAATTCCAATATTTTTCCCTGCTTTGAGATGTTGTAAAAATTCTTGCTTCACTATTTCTTCTGCTTTGTGTATGGCAAACCATTTGTAATCATCAATTACCATTTCTTTCCATAGCTTTTTAAAGTATTCCAATATTTTTCCCTGCTTTGAGATGTTGTAAAAATTCTTGCTTCACTATTTCTTCTGCTTTGTGTATGGCAAACCATTTATAATCATCAATTACCATTTCTTTCCAAAGCTTTTTAAAGAAGCGTCTTGTTGTTTTTTCATTTTCAACAAAGAAGATCTGACAATCTTTAATAGCGTCAAGAATATACGTAGGAATAGTTTCCAAACTCTCTTCGAAAAGAACAGTGGGAATTAAATATACTTTGCCAATTGCCATTTTATTTTTCAGATTGCTTTAAAGGATACATGCTTAAAGTGGCTGCAACTACTGCATATGCTGGTGCCAGCACCCAACCAATAATTGGTAAAAAATGTAGTAAGTAAAATACAAG
>Ga0194037_1001399_pt1 | contig 17436 bp, 12 predicted proteins | sample JunL306m_MetaG_FD_148653 | JGI IMG/M metagenome (GOLD analysis project Ga0194037, IMG submission 148653) | Anoxic zone freshwater microbial communities from boreal shield lake in IISD Experimental Lakes Area, Ontario, Canada - Jun2016-L304-6m | ecosystem: Environmental > Aquatic > Freshwater >...
CCCCAATCCCCTGCCCAACAAAAGTTACATCTGATACGCGATAGCGTATCAGATGTAACTTTTCTGAAATCATAAAATCAGGATGTCTTTTGATAAATACAAGACAGGAGAGCTATGTGACACAGCTATAGAATGATTCTCTATCGTTGAAAAAATCTATTTTTGAGATACGTATCGTTATCGATATCGTCCGTCACTATAAATCTCACGTATTTCCGAAGTCCGAGAAACTCCACGACGAAATCGAATTCATCACGACAATCATACGGGAGCACAAACACGCTTTTCTGCAATTCCGAAAATCCGAGTTTCTTGATCCACTTCCGAAACGCATCACGGTCGCTTTTCCGCTTTTCCGGGATATCGAACAACACCACCCGCCATTTCTTATCCCATCGTTTCGGCCGTTTCACTTCCATCGACTCGATCTTATAGTACAATGCCCGTCGTTTACCATGATCCGTCAATACCATTTTCCAGGTACCGTCCGGTTGGAGTTTCAGATCGATCATCTTCGACCGGCACATGCCCGCAACCGACCGCTCCATCCGGACTTTCCCGAGATTTTTCCATTCCTTTCCAGAACAATCCGAGATTCGATGATACCGTTTCGGCGTCCTGGTAAAATAAAACGATGCCCCGGCAAGGAGAAAGAGAAGGATTTCCTGCTGAACGCCACCGAGTGCTTTCATACGGTTTACATATCGTTTTATTATTTTATTTCCCCATATTTGTGCAGTATATCATAAAGTTACATTTGATACGCTATCGCGTATCAAATGTAACTTTTCTGGAATAGGGGAGATTCAGATTCAGCCAAAGGCAGCGTGGTCGTACGGGAATATTTTTTTATTTTTCACCGAACCGATTTTCAGAAAAACAGTTCATGAAAAGGAAAAAGACCTCCCTTTCAGGAAGTCTTTTTCCGACCGATTCCGATCTCAGAATCTGATTGATTTTCGTATCCGATCGTTTTGTGATCGGACCGAGACTTACACCTCGATCACCACCGGGAGGACCATCGGCCGGCGCTCCGTCTTGGTGAAGAGGAACTGACCGACGACGTCGCGGATCTGATTCCGGACGAGATCCCAGTCGATGGACGTGTCCTTCGAGGTGTTGTTCTTCACGACCTGCTGGACCTTGCGCTTCGTTTCGTTCACGAGGTCGAAGTTCTCCTTCACGTGGATGAATCCGCGCGAGGTGATCTGGACGCTCCCGATGATCTCCTTAGACTTCGAATTAAGCACGACAGTGATGACCACCATGCCATCGGCCGCGAGCATCTGCCGGTCGCGCAATACCACGTTGCCCACGTCGCCTACGCCGAGCCCGTCGATGAAGACATAGCTCGAGTCCACCTTCTTCGGCAGGATTTTCGCGGCACCCTGCTCGTCGAATTCAAGCGCGTGTCCGTTGTCGAGCACGAAGACGTTCTTCTCGGGCATGCCGATCCGATACGCGATCTTCGCGGCCTCCTTGAGCATATAATGGTTGGCATAAACCGGCAGGAAGTACGTCGGTTGTACCTGACGGAGCATCTCCTCGATGCCGAGCGCGGTCGAGTGTCCGCCGATGTGCACGTCCATGATGTCGCTGTGGATCACGTTGTCGCACTTGCGATACAGGTTGTCCTTGAGTCGCTGGATAGAGCGTTCATTCCCCGGAATGATCGACGAGGAGAACACGATCGTGTCCTTTTTCTGCAGTTTCACGTTCTTGTCGTTGTCGGTCACGATCCGGGCCAAGGCAGCGTTGGATTCGCCCTGCGCCCCGGTGCAGATCACCACGATCTGGTTGTCCGGATACTTGGAGATATCGTTGATCGAAATGAGCGTCTCGGGCTTGGTCTTGATATAGCCGAGTTCCTTGGCGGTCTCGACATTCATCTTCATACTATAACCCATAAGCGCGACACGCTTACCGAGCCGCTCCGCGTACTCGAGGAGATAGGCGACCCGCCTGATCTGCGACGCGAACGTGCCGATAATGATCCGTCCGGGCGCACCGGAAAGGATCGACTTGAAGTTCTCGTGCACTTCGCGTTCCGACGGCGGAAGACCCGACTTGATCGCCCCGAGGCTCTCGAGCATGAGGATCGTCGGCCGTGGAAGGTTCGCGAGATGTTTGTACGAGATGTCCTCACCCTCGATCCGGTCGTTCGAAATGGTCCAGTCACCCATGTGGATGATGGAGCCGGCCGGCGTCAGGAGCGCGATACCGATCGCATCCATGATCGAGTGTTCGACATCGAAGAACCGCGCTTCGAACGCGCCGAGGCGCATCCCTTCGTTCTTGGCCCCGATGCGGATCGTCTTGAGACGGGAAGCCGCCCCCTGTTCCTGATCCTCGACCTTGTGTTTGATGAGTGCCAAGGTGAAGTCGCGACCGATGACCGGCGGATATCCGAGCTGCTTGAGCAGGATAGGTGCCCCGCCGATATGGTCGAGGTGACCATGCGTGAAAATCACGCCACGAATACGCTTTTCCTTACCACGAAGATAGTTCACGTTCGGGACGATATAGTCCACACCCGGCATATCCTCTTCCGGCCACTGCACGCCCATGTCGACGATGACGATATCGTCACCATATTCGAAGACGGTCATGTTGCGCCCCACTTCCTCCTGCCCGCCAAGCGGGATGATACGGAGATGATTCCCTGCCGGAGGAAGATCGTTCGAGATATTGCCCCCGTTCGTCGTCGCGAGCGCGATCTTCGTCGGGAACTGGGCACGACGCCCTCCCCCACGACCTCCGGTCTGTTTGCGGGAAGACTTCTTCGCCACAGGCTTTCCGGCTGTCTGAGAAGCGTCGGCTGTCGGTTTCGAAGACGGGACAGCTGGTCGTCCTGCCGGTCTGGCCGACTGTTGCTGTTTCCTTCCATGGTGCTGTGTTGGACGGGCTTTCGACTCGTCGGCACGAGGCGCAGCCGAATGCTCCGGCTTATAGGCCTGGCTACGGGCCACGGCACCCTCGAAGGAACCGAGTGTAAGTGCGTCCTTAAGCCCCGAGGAAAGGATATCCCCTCCCTGGCTCAGATTCCGCGCCTCCTGAGAGACGGGTGCCGGACGATCCGTAGCAGGGACCGGTTTCCGACCGCCACGACGCGGAAAGCGTCGCCTGTTTCCGCCGGACAAACTGCCGGCATTGTTGCCACCGGTCGCGTTTCCGTTTCCGCCGGCGTTATTGAATTCATTCATACTGTAACTATTCTACTTAATTGAAGGGAACGTCATATGACGGACTCCCTTTGATATATTACTTGTATCTCTCTCAACTCTCACTATGTACATAAGCCGAAGCTTTCCACCTGTCGGCTGAAATCCGAAAATTTCAAACTTCATCCCGACATGAGATTTGAGAGAGATACTGACAGATATTCGTTCGGTCCGTCGGGAACGCATCACTGCGCTCAACCGTTGAACCGTAAAGAAGCGTACAAGATACTTTCCCTTCGACCGCGGGAATAACCCGGATGAAAGTATGTGTACGACCGTCATTGTGCCGAAGGGGGGACTCGAACCCCCATGTCCTTGCGAACGCTGGCACCTGAAGCCAGTGCGTCTACCAATTCCGCCACCTCGGCAAAGGAAGATAAAAGCGAAAAACTAAAAATGCAAAACATCGGATTCCGCCGAAGGCGGACTGTTTTTCACTTTGCATTTTTCACTTTACATTTTCAAGCGAGCATCTTCTTCAATTTCTCCACCATAACGACCGGCGTCGGATCAATGCCGTACACAAGCGCGAGATGATAGGAAACGAAGTCTGCCAAAAGAAGAGACGAGAATACCCTATTAAACACGTTTTTTCCTTCCATGTCAAGAACATCGACAGAAATGCCTTGTTCGCGCAATAATCCAGCTGTCACTTCGAAACGTTTCAGATTCTTCGGATGGTCTTCCAGGTCCCGAAGCATGATGACCTGGAACGCCCCCTGCGGATGCGTGTATCCGACCATTTCGTTATGATTCAGTTCAGGAAAGAAGTTCCAGAATGCCGCCGTCTTGGAATTCTCGTTGAATTTGATCTTCCAGACCATCGCGACGGACTCGTATCGGGGCGATGAATAGATAACCGGCACCTTCCCTTCACACTTCGCCGCAAGCACCTTTCCTTTCTCCTCGAGTTCCGACAATCGCGACCGAAGGTGCTCCGCTCCGTCCTCTATCTCGGTCCGCATATCCGGCACCAGACCCTCGTTCTCAAGCAACTGATACAGCGCCCCGAAAAAATAGCCGGTTCCGAGCCGTGGCTGAAAATTCGGGAACGGGATCGGGAGCTTGATATGCGGAACCCCCTCCCGAAGACACAGCTCTTCGATCTTCCCTCCGCTCGAGATACCGACAGCCGGAAGTCCCTCCGTGATCGCGGTCTCGAACGATTCGATCGTCTCCTCGGTATTGCCGGAATACGACGCGAAGACATTAAGCGATCGCCTCGCCTCGAAGGGAAGCTCATAGAAACGGTTCTGATGGATGGAGACGGGCTCGGACAACAATCCGCGACGCGCAAGATCGGAAAGGTAGGTCCGAAAGATATCGCCGGGCAGAGCCGATCCTCCCATGCCGGAAATCGTTACCGAACGATATCCTGGATTCGAGGAGAATCGGACCTTACCGGCAAGACGCATGCCGTCAGCAAACTGTCCCGGGCTTTCGAGTATCATCTTTCGGAAATCGGACGGATCCGGATTCTGATGCATATATTTTTCTGTTCGGTTATTGACTGGATCCGGAGTCAGACTCCGATCAGGACGGTTTCGGAGACACTACCTGTTCCAGACGCGCGTCGTCCCGATATACCATTTCTCGATACCTGAAAAACGGGAAGAAGCGAAGTTCGCGCTCCGGATATTCCATCCTTTCACGCTGTCTGACATGACATAGAACACGTCCGGGCTATAGAGGAAGACAGCCGGATTCTTCTGTGCGAGAATGCCAAGAAACGTCCCAAGGAGCTCGTCACGCTTCGCCGGATCGGACGTCTCCCGAAGGGCAAGCAGCGTATCGTCCGCATTCGAATCGTCGAACATGGCGAGGTTAAGACCCGGATCAGCCTTCTCGCTCGAGTGCCAAAAGGAATAAAAATCAGGATTCACACCCATCTCCTCGCCATAAAGGAGCGCCTCATACTCACGAGGACGGATCACGTCACGGTTCAGGTCCGAAAGTGGCATCACCTTCACGGTTGCAGCGACCCCTACCGTGGCCCACTGAGTATGAAGCAGATCAGCCGTCTTTCGAAGCTCCGGCCAATCCGGAACCAGAAGGTTGAATGCGAGACGGTCCTGTCCTTTTGTCCGGATGCCATCGGCACCCTTCGTCCACCCTTTGTCATCAAGAAGACGGTTCGCCGCATCAGCATCGAATGAAACGGGAGGTACGGACGGATTTCCCTGCATAAAGGAAAGAAACGGCATCGATGCGACCATCCCATGACCGGCAAGCGCATCGCGAACCAACGCGTCGCGGTCAGTCGCCAGAGACAGCGCCTGCCGTACCTCGGCATACGCGAGCGGAACGCTTTTCACCGGGTTGAAAAAAACAGAGAAGACTCGTGGCAGATGAAACCCGTGCACGGTCGTTCCCTTCTTTCCGGTAAAGGACTGTCCGTTCTCCGAGGACAACGGGCTCATGCCCATGATTTCCTTCTTCCCATAGGCATTGATCATCGTGTCCTCATCGGGATAGAAACTGAAGGCAAGCTTGTCGATATTCGGTTCGCCACCGACATACCCCGGAAACGATCGAAGCTCATACGAAAGGATATTCCCTTCCGAATCTTTCTGAAAGCTCAGGAAACGATACGGTCCGGAACCGATCGGTGAAAGGTTTGCATCAGCCAATGCGAACCGCTCCGGAGAAACAGTCTCCCAAATATGCTTCGGCATGATGCCGACGGTCAGGTGCTCCTGAAAACCGGAATAGGCCTTCTTCAGGATAAACGCGACCGTATGCGGATCGCGGACTTCCACGTCCACACCCTGCCATTTCTGTCGCAACGGACTCCGATACGCGGGATCTTTGATCGCGCCGACGGTAAAGGCGACATCCTCGGCAGTCACCGGTGTCCCGTCGTGCCACGTCGCATCACTCCGAATCGTGACCATATATGTCAGTCCATCGTCGGAAACGTCGATTTTCTCCGCGAGCCGGTTCACAACCCGTCCATCAGCATCGTATCCGGTCAGTCCGGAATAGATGACAGACACCAGGTCTTCGTCGGCGGCGTTCGCGGACGAAAGAATCGGGTTCACATAGCGTGGCTGACCGACGATACCCTCGACATAGCGACCGCCGTGAGCCGGAATTTCCCGCGTCATCGATAAGAATGCCGCACCGACCCAGACAAGCAAGGCTCCGACAAACAAGACGGAAAGCAAGACGACGATCGCCTTGTCACGAAAACGCAGCGCCCGAAACAAAGCGCCGGGCCCGAACCGCTTCAGTGTCTGAAAAACGTCTTTCGAAAAGATACGCGTGTGTTACGGATGATATGCGGATTCCCGAACGGGGGTACCCTGCCCAGAACGCTTATGCGAGTTTGGCGTTCAGGATCGCCAGGACGAGAAACGCCGCCCCGAGCGCAATCGAAGCGTAGAAGAGAAATTTCTCGACCCCTCGCTTCGTATAATACCCACCAAAATCCCCGCCGAACGAAAGGCCGGCATCCGTCCCTCGATTCTGGAGCAGGATGGAAACGACCAGCAGGATGGAGACGACGGTCTGTGCGATAAGAAGAGGCTTCATACGGTCGAAAAAAGAAAGAAAAAGCGCTTCGGCTCTTTGGGAAGTGTACCCGAAATACGGTCCCACGTCAAAGAAAAATCGTATTTTTGCCTTATAATAAGGAAAAATCACCAGGTGACGAGACCGATCCAAACGAGCGATTTTCCCGATCACCACCCTGACGGTGTACGCTGAGGAGTAATCCCGTCATCACGAACGAAGCGATCAATGAGCTGCCTCCATAAGACAGGAACGGGGCCGGAAGTCCGGCAACCGGCAAGAGTCCCATATTCATACCGACATTGACGAATATCTGCACGGCGAAATAAACCTGCGCGCCGACCGCGATCAGATACCCCGCATTATCTTTCGCCTGTGTGGCGATCCTCCAAGCACGAAAGAGAAATACCCCGTAAGAAAAAAGTATCGCGCCCGCCCCCACCAGTCCAAGTTCTTCGGTGATCGTCGCGAAGATGAAGTCGGTATGTTTTTCCGGAAGGAAATTGAGTTGCGATTGTGACCCATAACCGACCCCTTTCCCGGATACGCCCCCGGAACCGACCGCGACCATGGCCTGCAAGACATTGTACCCGCTGCCACGCGGGTCGGACTCGGGATGCAGGAATGTCTCGATCCGATCCCGTTGATACCCTTCGAGAAAAAACCATCCGGCGGACGCCACCGCGACACCGGTTAAAAATAACACGAGGATATGCCGGGGCCGTATGCCGGACACAAGAATAATCCCACCCCATATCGCCGCGAGCGTCAGCGCCGACCCTAGGTCCGGTTGTTTGAGCACGAGAAAAATAAGGAGGGAGGAGAGCACGAGCGACGCGACGATCCGAACCCACTCCCCGAGCTCGGACCGCTTCGCGACGATAAAACGCGCAAGAAACAGGATGAGCGCTATCTTCACCCCTTCGACCGGCTGAAATCGCAGGAGCCCGAGCGAGAACCATCCGGCTGTCCCATTGACCGTCCGACCGAAGAGAAGGACGAGTACGAGGAAAACGATCGACACGAAGTAGAGATGCGTCCCATACCGGACGATATGCCGGTAATCGAGAAACTGGAAACATATCATGAACACGATACCGATGACACCGAATATCGCCTGCCGAAGAAAGTAACTCCCCGATACCGACCAGGGATCGCCTGTTACGGAAATGCTATACAGCGAAAGCAGCCCGGCACCGAAGACGAAGAGAGCCGACAATACCAGCAGCCAATCCGTCTGAAGAAGGCGTTTCACCATACGAAAATAGTCGAAAGTCGAAAGTTATAAGTCAAAAGCCCGCAAGGTCCATAAAGTTACAAATCACGGTGGTGGCCACAACCGGAGATACGCTCCGATTCAGAGCGTCTACCGCTGTGTTCGCATTGTCTCATCTTCGACTTTATAGACTTAGTATCTATCTCAAATCTCACCGCGCATATAAGCCAAAAAAATCCGCTTGCCGGCTGAAATCCGAAAATTTCGGCTACCCCGACCGTCTCGCCAAGCGATCGTCGCGGGCGGACAAACCATTCAAAACTCGTCAGGTTACGACAGTAGCCTTCTCTCCTTTTTCATGGTTTTTCACCCAGAGGGTGACCAACCTCTGGTTGGCGCTCCTATCGAAATTTTCGGATTTACAGCTCGACATGAGATTTGAGATAGATACTTAGGACTTTAAACTTTTGGCTGTGATCTTATCGCAGTTTCTGGAACTGCTCGCTCCCCGTCCGATAACGCTGGATGAAATTGTCCTCGTGGAAAAAATCCGCGTCGGCTTCCATATCGACCGTCACCACCTCGCCTTGGAAGGCTCTCGGCCAGATGAGCGTAAAATCACGATTATCCCCGGAGAGGAGCGTATTTACGTCGGTCTGATTGAGTGCGACCGCCTTGCCCGAAGCGTCCCGAAGAATCACTTTCACCGTGACCGTTCGGAAGTCGAAGGAACTGTCGTTCCGAAGCGTCCCGAACGCCTCACCAAAATACGGGCCCGAGGAGATCTTGTCGTAGCGCGTCCGATACAGGACGAGTGGCGGTCGTTCCTGATACCCCGAGAAGCGCTGCCAATTCGCATCCCGAAACGAGACCTCGGCCGTTGCCGGAATACCGGTCGTCACGACACCGACGGCAAGCAGAGTCTTGGTCTCCTGTGGCAAGAGGGAATCGGTCCCCGACGCACGACCGACTTCCACGCCGGATGTATCCTTGAGAATAAGGTCGTACCCGATCGTCGCGGCCCCGATCGTACCGTTCGGATTATGCACCTTTGCGAACACGTCGTATTCGTTCTGCGCGCTCCCAGGAACAAACGCGGCTTCCCGAACGGTAAACGCATCCGGATTAAATACCTCGGCACAGGCACCACACGGACCCCCGCAGTCGATACCTGTCTCGCCTTGATTCTGTTTCTTATCAAAACACGTCGCCACAGGCTTCAGCGCGAAAAACAGAAGCGTTATGACCGTGGCAAGAAAAGCGCCGACGACGGTAGCGATCCGGACCTTCTTCATCGCGCGATGGGAATTGAGCATAGGGAGTCAGTTAACGAAAAATAGTCAACAAATAACAGGAAAGTGAATCTGCAAAATAAAAGATTGGCGACCATCACCGATAAACACCTCCACTGGAGTATATTCAAAAAAACCATTCATACGATCATCCCCGCGTCTTGTACTCCGTTAACGGCTCTCTGGTATCCGTTTATTAGCACGTTTTCATTCTACCACATTTTTCCACAGAAAAAACGGCCCAATGGCCGCTTCTTCGAAGTCGTTTCCGGTCTCTTTGAAAATCATGGTCTTGGCGGCGACCTACTCTCCCCCGCCATCACAGCGAAGTACCATCGGCGCGGGCAGGCTTAACTTCCGAGTTCGGAATGGGATCGGGTGTACCCCCGTCGCAAAAGCCACCAAGACTATGATTTCCAAAGAGGTCAGGAGCTTCCTGTTGTCAACCGAAAAAAGGAAAGAATAGAAGGTATGTAGATATATTAGTACTTCTCGACTCAACCCCTCGCGGGGCTTCCATCTGAAGCCTATCAACCTCGTCATCTCCGAGGATATCTTTCCCGTACAAGTACGGGATACTGCCTTATCTCGAGCTTGGCTTCCCGCTTATATGCTTTCAGCGGTTATCCTACCCGAACATAGCTACCGAGCAGTGCTCCTGGCGGAACAGCTCGTACACCAGAGGTTCGTTCTTCCCGGTCCTCTCGTACTAGGGAAGAGATCTCTCAAGCAGTGGCGCCCACAGCAGATAGGAGACCAACCTGTCTCACGCATATTACTCAACCATTTTTCCGTATCCTACGGAAAACGATACCTCATCCGTTACCGGATGTATGGACTATACCACCATCTCGCTTCCGAGATGATCGACGTGTTAGCCCTCTCCCAGGTAGTGTTATTTGGAGAGGACTCCTCCCCTGCCCGAAGGCAGCGGAAAGTCTCTACGGGGTCAATGTACGTTTTTTTCTCTTCTTGGAATAATTCAAATCCCGAAAAGAGTCTACGAGCCTCATCAATGATTCAAAATCCCGCTCATTCTTCACGAGCGATTTTCGCTTCAATATCTCAAGCAATATTTCGGACTGTTCCTTCTTCAGGAACAGGTACGGACCGACACAAGAGAGAAATATCTCAATCGATTCCTTACGGCCGATCGTATATTCCATAATCCCGTCTTTCCGTATTCTCATACCTCCGAGACCGATCCGGGCACAGAGTGCCTCGAACGTTGGTCCGGACTTCGATGATTGGAAGAAGACGATATACGGAGCCACCTGATAGCCATACCGGTATGTCCGGTTCGGTTTCAGGCGAACATATATGCTTCCGTCCGCATCGAGAAAACCCGCTAAATATGCTTTCGTTTCAGATGAAACTGATTGATTCAACATACACGACTTCCCTCGGTATTATCCTAACACACGACAGGTTGAATCGCAATGTGTCGTTAGGACTTCACCGATATGAGTCGATTTGTGCATCCTTCCGTCGCCGGAAGGAGCCGCCAGATTGACGGTTTGAACCCAGCTCACGTACCGCTTTAATTGGCGAACAGCCAAACCCTTGGGAGCTTCTTCACCCCCAGGATGCGATGAGCCGACATCGAGGTGCCAAACCTTGCCGTCGATATGGACTCTTGGGCAAGATCAGCCTGTTATCCCCAGGGTAACTTTTATCTGATGATCTTCCACGCTCCTACGAGCGATGGTCGGTTCACTAACTTCTTCTTTCGAAACTGATCGACTGATCGGTCTTTCAGTAAAGCTGGCTTGTGCGTTTGCGCTATCGGCCCGATTTCCATCCGGACCTAGCCAACCTTTGTAAACGCCTCCGTTGCCTTTTAGGAGGCGACCGCCCCAGTCAAACTACCCACCAGGCACTGTCCCCCCGCCGGTTTCACGGCGGCAGGTGAGAAGCGACATCTTTGCAGGGTGGTATTCCATTTGTGGCTCCGCCCCGACCGGAATCGGGGTTTCAAAGCCTCCCACCTATACTCGGCAACAAAAATATCGCGTCAATACCAAGCTATAGTAAAGCTCCATGGGGTCTTTTCGTCTTGCTGCAGGTCGACGGCATCTTTACCGTCATTGCAATTTCACCGGGATCTTCGTTGAGACAGTTTCCAAGTCGTTACGCCTTTCATGCAGGTCAGAACTTACCTGACAAGGAATTTCGCTACCTTAGGACGATTATAGTTATCGCCGACGTTCACCGGCGCTTCGGGGATTGGCGTGAACCGCTCCCGTTAACGTTCCGGCACTGGTCAGGCGTCACCCCCTATACTTCCCCTTGCGGGTTTGCAGAGAGCTGTGTTTTTGATAAACAGTCGCTTGGAAAACTTTCGCTGCGCCCAGCCGTAGTTTCAGTCCGCGAGCATACTTCCGCTGATTCTGTCGAATAACCAGCGTTTGTTGCTCCCGTGTTGCTTCAATGCCCGTTCCCGTCGATCAGCATCGGATTTTTCCCGGTATGCCTCGGCATATACCAGAATCCACCGACCCTGCAAACGGTTCGTGGCAGTCTGTCCACCTGTGTTGTGCTCCTGCAAACGTCGTTTCAAATCACCGGTCTTCCCGATATAGACTTCTTTCGAAACGTCGTTTTGAATCACATACACGCTGAACATATATTTTCTCTCAAGACTGAAACTACGGCTGGGAAGACATCTTGCGAACGTACGTCTAGCTTTTTTGCCGAGTTCCTTAACGAAGACTCTCCCGTTCACCTTAGGCTACTCGCCCAGTTCACCTGTGTCGGTTTGCGGTACGGTCGGATATATACGAACCTTAGAAGCTTTTCTTGGCACTCCGCTCCCCCTTCTTTCCCCGCATTGCTGCGGAAATCGGATCGTTCCTCGGACTATTGCCCCGTGGATTTGCCTGCGGGACATCCTCGAAACGCTCACATCAATCCAATAAGATGCAAGAGGTACAGGAATGCGTCACTCCATCGAATATATACCCGGTGCAGAAATATTAATCTGCTGGCCATCGACTACGCCTTTCGGCCTCGCCTTAGGACCGACTAACCCTGGGACGATCAACGTGGCCCAGGAAACCTTGAACTTTCGGTGTGTGAGGATCTCACTCACATTGCGGTTACTCATTCCAACATTCTCACTTCCGTACGCTCCACGGGGGGTCACCCCGCCCGCTTCGACGCATACGGAACGCTCTCCTACCGACCGGCACAAGTGCCGGTCCCGCAGCTTCGGTACCATGTTTGAGCCCCGTTACATTGTCGGCGCGAAGTCTCTTTACTAGTGAGCTATTACGCACTCTTTAAAGGATGGCTGCTTCTAAGCCAACCTCCTAGGTGTCAGAGAAACTTCACTTCCTTTCCCACTGAACATGGATTTTGGGACCTTAGCTGGCGGTCTGGGCTGTTTCCCTTTTGAGTTCCGAGCTTAGCCCCGGAATTCTGACTGCCCTGATAACATACCTCGGCATTCGGAGTTTGGTTGAAGACCCTACGGCAAGCCGCGAATCCTCATCCAGTAGCTCTACCTCCGAGGCAGAGTGTCAGGACGCTAGCCCTCAAGCTATTTCGGAGAGAACCAGCTATTGCCGAACTCGATTGGAATTTCTCCTCTACGCTCAAGTCATCCCCGAGAGTCGCACGACTCGTGGGTGCGGGCCTCCACGCGGTTTTACCCGCGCTTCACCCTGCTCAAGCGTAGCTCGTCCGGCTTCGGGTCTTGTCCACGCGACGATCGCCCTTATCAGGCTCGCTTTCACTATGTCTCCGGAGTTTTTACCCCCTTAGACATGCCGCGTAGAACAAACTCGTTGGATCGTGCTACAAAAAGCACGCCGTCACCCCGGCTTGCGCCGAAGCTCCGACTCTTTGTCAGCATGTGGTTTCAGGTCTATTTCACCTCCCTTTCGGGATACTTTTCACCTTTCCCTCACGGTACTAGTTCGCTATCGATCTTGAATGATATTTAGCCTTGGAAGTTAGTGCTCCCTGATTCAAACGGGATTTCTCCGGTCCCGCCCTACTTGGGTACGATTACATCCGACACCGTTTCTTTTCGCGTACGGGACTATTACCCCCTCTGGTGTATCTTTCCAGACACTTCCGCTAAAAAACGATGCTGGACCCCGGTCAACCGAGTCCAATCGCCCCGCAACCCCGCTGCACAGCAGCGGAAATCCCAAATCGCAATTCTCAAATCCCAACAAATCCCAAATCGCAATTCTCAAACCCGAAACGCAGCCGATTCGGATTTCAGTCATCGTTCAGTGAAATTTCTTTGGAAATTGGAAATTGGAAATTGGTCATTCCGATGCTGTGCATCGGTTTAGGCTCTTCCGGTTTCGCTCGCCACTACTCCCGGAATCTCATCTGATTTCTCTTCCTCCTGGTACTAAGATGTTTCAATTCCCAGGGTGCGCTACACGACCCTATGTATTCAGATCGTGTTTCCCGACACAAGGTCGGGAGGGTTTCCCCATTCGGATACCCCCGGATCAAAGCTTGCTTGGCAGCTCCCCGAGGCTTTTCGCAGCCTGCTACGTCCTTCATCGCTCATTCAAGTCAAGGCATCCACCACATGCGTTATGAACCTTCTTCTTTCCCTCACTTCGTCCGCAAACGTCCCTGCCCGCACGCTTTGCGAGTTTGCACTCGCAAGCGAAACGTTGCAGGCGGGCGACGAACCGTTACTCCCGTTTTAAGGCGAGAGAAACGATTGTCGACACCACCATTGAGGGACGGTCACGGACAGAAGCGGTTGACAACAGGAAACTTCCGCCCCCTGTCGTCGTCTTTCTCCTCTTCTTCATCCGCATACGGACCGCTTCATCGTGGGCGATCACATACACGTCTGATAACATTTGCTTGACCTCTCCGGCCGTTTCCCCCGTTCCCGTTTCCGCGGGCGTCTAGGTTGGGTTTCAACTGCCGGAATACTAATTGTCAAGATTCATTTGCGCGGAAATGAAAATCAGGGAACGTTTCCCGGATTGGTATCTCATCGCAAGAGACTGTTTGTTGGACCGACCGATTCCTACTATTTCCCTCATTCTTTCCCGAAACTTTTTCCCGAGACAAGTGATTCCCATGATAGGCAATCAAAGAGAACCTGTCAAGTGCCGAACTCCGACACCGCGTGAAGTGACAGGAAGGGCGTCCCAATCGGACATCGGGACGCCTCCTGATAGTCATTTTTTCCCTAGTTTCCGGTAGCCGGAGCGTTCGTCGGAACGGTCGGCGCCGGGGTCTTGGCAGCCGGGGTCTTGGTGGCCGGGGTCGGAGGAGTCGTCGCCGGCGCAGCAGGAGCCAAAGTCGGTGTCGAGGTTTCCGTTCCCGAAGAGACCGGAGCCGGTTCGACCGCCGGGACCGGAGCGGACGCCTTAGCAAGATTACTGCCACCATTCTGTAGCGTATCGATGAACGTGTTTATCTGCTTTCGGATCGCGTCGCCCTGGTCACCGTCCGGGAGATAGGTCAGGATCTGCTTGTACTGGGCAAGCGCCTGATCCTTCTGTTTCTTCTCCTCGAACAGTAATCCGAGCGCGAGACGGACATCCACCAGCTTCTCATTCACCTTGAGGATATTCTCGTACTGGGCCTGAGCCTTGTCGAGATCGCCATCGTTCTTGCGGAGCTGATAAAGCGTACCAAGACTATACTGATACGTGACATTCGACGGTTCGAGCGCGACGGACTTATTCGTCTCGTCTATGGCCGTATCGTAATCCTTGAGACGGGAAAGAACGACGGAGAGATTATAGTGCGCTATTCCGAGATCCGCTTTCTTCTGTATCGCCTGTTCGAAATACCCCTTCGAGTCCTGATAGTCGGCCGTCTTATCCGCTCCGTCGGCCTGGATCTGATCGCCCATCGAGCGCTTCACCTGACCAAGCTTCACGAGCAGCACCGGATTGTTCGGTTCGAGATCAGACGCCTTCTTGTAGTATTCGAACGCCTTCGCGAGCGCATCCGAAGCATAGAGCGAGCTGTTCTCATAAATGAGACCCGCTGCCTCCGCCGTACGGACATCCTCGGGAGCCAACGCATAAGCGCTCTCCGTCATCTGGACCGCGGCCTTGATATAGCTGGCGACCTTGTTCGTATCACGTTCCCCTTCCGGTTTGGCGGCCTCCTGGTTGGCAAGCGCTATATATGCCTGTCCGAGACTGATGAGGTACTGCCCTTCATGCGGATTGAGTGATGCGGCACGATCAAGCAGCGTGACAGCCGCGTCGTTCACCTCGGTCTCCCGGGAAGCCATACCTGCCGAGATGTCCGCGACCAGCGCCTTGCCAAGGAAGACGAACAGGAACGCTACGCCGGCGGACACCACCATGAAGACGAAGGCGAGCGCGAGCGCAAACTTCGGCGAGGCCTTGAGTGAGAGCGTGAGGTAGCGCTCCGCCGTCCCGCTTTCCCAAAGCGCCGTCACGATGGCAAGCGACGCGATAAGGGAGGCGAGAAGCAGGATCGGTCCGTTGAAGGCTGAAATGAAACTCGCGATGAAGAACATGACCGCGACACTCCAGACCCCGAGCGAGTAGAGTTTATTCCGACTCTTGTCGTTCGAAAGCAGGTAGATGCCGACGCTCACGAACGAGAGAACAAGGACGAGATAGGCGATAGTACCGATCGCACCGATCGTGGAGAGTGCCTCGAGGAAGATTCCCGGCGTCTGGTCGAAACGGAGCGTAAAGAGCGAATTCTGGTTATATTCGACCGGGCGATAGAGTGAGAAGATCGAGCCATACGTCGCCGGACCACTTCCAAGGAAGAACTTCTCCGCGACCGCCTTCTTTGCGATGTCGAACGCGAACGTGAACTTGGGAATAACCTCGACCGGAAGATTCATCCGGGCGAGTGGTACGCTTCCGAACATAAGGAACGCGAGGATGGCCACGAAGACGACCATCGGAACCCATGCCCACCGCTCGGCGGGACGAACGATCTGCGCGAGAATGAAGATAAGGAAAAATCCAAGGCCTCCGATAAGTACGGGCCAAGACACGAACGAATAGAGTGTGAGGAGGAGGAACAGATTCAGCAGAAGACCGACTAGGATGAATCCCGCCGGAATCCACTGTTTCCATGCCGCCAAACCGGAGCTCTCCTCACGGAACAAAGCGAAGAGCGACGTCATGAAGATGATCGGGACGACGGAGAGGAACAGGGCGAGCGTTGAAACCGTCCCCAGAAGCGAGAGCGGGGCATACGCCTCGACCGATGTCGGAAGAAATGGAATCGCCATGATCACGAGAAAACTCCAAACGACCACAAGGAAAGATGCCACCGACAGTCCTCCGAGCATGAGCATCAGGCGCCTCCGGTTGAAATGGCTCACGATAAGAAAATAGGCAAGCGTCAGGGCCGCAACCGAGAGGAATCCGCGCGACGGATCACCAAAAGTCCCCCAAAAGGAGTCCCAGCGGTTCGTCGAAAATATCGTCGCGAGCCCGTAGACGCCGAGGAACGCGAGGACCGGTATATCGAGCGGGGTCCGACGGATTTTCATCTCCCCTAAAACGACGCCTTTGGAAACCCAACCGACTATCCCGATAAGAATCCAGAAGTAGAAATAAATCTGCTTCTCGAACGTGATCCCCTGCAGGGACAGCCCGGTGAAGAATATCGGGAGCCCGAAAAAGAGCGCTACCAGACTCGTCGTGATAATACCGTCAAAAATCCCGATCAGCTTCGAACCCGACGTCTTTCTTTGATCGGGAGACGGGACCCGGACCGAAGGCCCGGCACTTCCGACCGACACATCCACCCGCTCCCTCGTGACCGCTTCCGAGGGTCCGGAAAATTCATTTTCCATATCCATAAGAGACACACTGATTATATACGAATACGATTCCTTTTTAGGATAGCAATTTTTTCCCATTTCGCCAACAGGCAGAGGCTACCTTGTCAACCCGCCACTATCCGGACGCGACATGAATCAGGATACATACTTTGCAAAAGCAGGGTTGTACCCTGCTCCGGATAGTCTTTCTCCTTTCAGAACCGCAACTTTAGTAGGGGATACCGAGCTGACAGAAAGATTGTAAACAGCATGGTTCAGGATGCAACCCTGAACCTTAGTATCTCTCTCAAATCTCATGTCGAGCTGTAAATCCGAAAATTTCGTTTGAGCGCCAACCAGAGGTTGGTCACCCTCTGGGTGAAAAACCATGAAAAATGAGGACGGGTATCCGAAGGAGATGAGGATCCCGCT
>Ga0194037_1001400_pt1 | contig 17431 bp, 18 predicted proteins | sample JunL306m_MetaG_FD_148653 | JGI IMG/M metagenome (GOLD analysis project Ga0194037, IMG submission 148653) | Anoxic zone freshwater microbial communities from boreal shield lake in IISD Experimental Lakes Area, Ontario, Canada - Jun2016-L304-6m | ecosystem: Environmental > Aquatic > Freshwater >...
ATGCCATAGTGATGGGCGCGGATGATGAAGTGGTTACGCGTAATGCTCAGGCAAGTGATACCGGAAATATTATGGATTTACTCAAGGGTAAATCAATGTCGATGAAATCTACAGACTTAGATGTATTACATGAAGAAAATGCTCATACCTATTGGGAGCGTAGTGAAGACTTTGATTTCGCAGTGCAGCTGAACTTTGGGCACGAACCGATTAACCGATTTTGCCGTGTCCTAGAAAAATGGATTGAGCATTTCTTGGGTGCTAAGGTGCGAATTACCCCAATGCAGCAAATTAGTGATCCTAAGTGGTCTTGGCATGTAGGCTTAGATGCTTCAGCTACCGATATACTCAATAAGCTTTACAACAAAGAGTTGGTAGAGGCGGACGAGCTCGAGAAGGTTATTTGCTTATTCCGCCTGGACTTCATTGATGAGGCTGCGGTCGCCAAGGCCCAAGCAGGTAAGCCAGTCTATCTGGCGATTGCGATGAATGAACAGCAGCAACTGAAATTAAAACCTCAGAACCTATTATTCAATTTGCCGCTAGCCAAGGTTTCTTAAGCATTTCTTAGGAAGACCATTTACGAAGTTTTTTGTTTTGGCTTGCGAGCCAAATAAGCGCTAGCGCCGTCACAATGACCGGAATGAGTGAGCCGATATTCAGAATATTCCACCCTTGTGAAGTAATCAGAGCACCAGATCCGAAGGAAGTAAATGCCATCGTGCCAAAAACAAAGAAGTTAATGGAGGCCTGTGCCTTATCTCGCTCATTGGGTTTGTAAGCAGTCATGGCTAAAGAGGTAGAACCGGTAAATAAAAAGTTCCAACCAACCCCCAGCAAGAAGAGGGCAATTAAGAATTGATGCAGATCCGTTCCGGTCAGCGCAATCACAATACAAATCAGGTTGAGGATCACTCCAACACCCATTATTTTGAGGGTGCCGAAACGCTGAATGAGGGAGCCTGTGAAAAATCCCGGTGCAAACATGCCAATGACATGCCACTCCAAGACCAGGGCTGTATCTGAAAAAGGTAGCCCACAGATCTGCATTGCTAGGGGGGTTGCAGCCATGAGTAAATTCATGACGCCATACCCGAGAGCAGCACCAATGATGGCAACCATAAAGACGGGTTGTTCCAAGATGACTTTTAGAGGGCGTCCATCTGCAAGTGAGTGCTTTGTCTTATATTCTTCCGGAAAGTGAATACACTGCATGACCAAGATACCGATCAGAGCAGCTATAGAGAGTGTGAGGTAGGCTCCCAGAAAGGCAGTATCAAATAAGTCTCGAGTCCAAGAGGCTAAGTTGGGCCCAATCACGGCCCCGAGGATGCCGCCTGCCAATACCCAGGAAACGGCTTTGTCGCGCTGACTCACTTCAGTCAGTTCGGCGGCAGCAAAGCGGTAGAGCTGTCCATTGGCGCTGTAGTAACCAGCAATAAAGGTTCCAGTGACTAAGAGCCAAAAGTTTCTGCTGATAGCTGCATAGGCGCATAAGAGGGCTGAGAGCATTGCTACCAATAAACCCAGCTGAAAAGAGATCTTGCGGCCAAAGTGATTTTGAGACTTAGCCACAATCGAGGTCGAGAATGCGCCACCCACAACATATCCCATGACAGGGAGGGTGGCCATCCATCCGACAGGGGCCAAGCTGAGCCCTACTAGTCCGTTGATAGCAATAAAGGTGACGTTATTCGTCAGGAATAGACCCTGGCAAATGATGAGTAGCACGAGGTTTTTATTGAGTAAAGGGTGCTTGCTAGTCATGTCTCGCAGTTTACGAGTAATTAGGGGCTTTAGCTCTCCTAGTGGATTCCCTTAAATTGGGCATGACAGCTAGTTTGAGGAGTAAATCTAGCAGTTTTGCCAACCCTGATGATTTAAAATAGAAGACTCGCCCCATTAGCAAAAGCTGCGCTAAAAGCGACTTACCAGAATGCGGATGCGAGAGTGGCAGGATAAAAACCTGACCCTGTAAATTGTTCAATATTGAGGAAACATTCATGGCTTCAGAGAAATCAAAGATTATTTACACGTTGACAGATGAAGCGCCCCTCTTGGCGACTTGTGCATTTCTGCCAATTATTCGTGTCTTTACTGCACCTGCTGGCGTGGAGATTGTGAAAAGCGACATTTCTGTTGCCGGTCGTATTTTGTCCGAGTTTTCTGATTGCCTTACGCCTGAACAGCAAGTTCCTGATAACTTAGCTGAACTTGGCAAAATGACCTTGATGCCGGATACCAACATTATTAAGTTGCCGAACATCAGTGCTTCCGTGCCACAGTTGCTCTTAGCCATAAAAGAGTTACAAGCCAAAGGCTACAAAATCCCCAATTTTCCAGATGATCCTAAGAGTGATGAAGAAAAAGCCATTCGTGCTCGCTATTCCAAATGTTTAGGCAGTGCAGTAAACCCAGTATTGCGTGAGGGCAACTCAGATCGTCGTGCACCGAATGCGGTGAAGCGTTATGCCCGCAAGAATCCGCATTCTATGGGTGAGTGGAGTCAAGCTTCCCGTACTCACGTATCTCATATGCATGGCGGTGACTTCTACGCCGGCGAGAAGTCAATGACGCTGACTAAGGCTTGTGATGTGAAGATGGATTTAGTAACGAAGAGCGGTAAAACCATTGTGCTCAAACCCAAAGTCTCCTTATTGGCCGGCGAAATTATCGACAGCATGTATATGAGTAAAAAAGCACTTTGCGAGTTCTATGAACAAGAAATCGAAGACGCATACAAGACTGGCATGATGTTGTCCTTGCACGTGAAGGCCACCATGATGAAGATATCTCATCCCATCGTATTCGGTCATGCAGTCAAGATTTTCTATAAAGATGCTTTTGCTAAACATGCTAAGTTATTCGAAGAGTTGGGCGTGAATGCCAATAATGGTATGAGCAGTATTTATGACAAGATTAAAACTTTGCCTGAGTCTAAGCGTGAAGAAATCATTCATGATTTGCATGCTTGCCACGAACATCGTCCTGCCTTAGCGATGGTGGATTCTGCTAAGGGCATTACCAATCTGCACTCCCCAAGCGATGTGATTGTGGATGCATCTATGCCAGCAATGATTCGGGTGGGCGGCAAGATGTGGGGCGCTGACGGCCGTTTGCATGACACCAAGGCAGTGATTCCAGAGAGTACCTTTGCTCGTATCTATCAAGAAATGATTAATTTCTGTAAGACCCATGGTAACTTTGATCCAACCACGATGGGTACCGTTCCCAACGTCGGCTTAATGGCTCAACAAGCTGAAGAATATGGCTCACATGATAAGACTTTTGAAATTTCAGAAGCTGGTGTAGCGCGTATTGTTGCTGATGACGGCACTGTATTGCTTGAACAAAACGTGGAAGAGGGTGATATCTGGCGTATGTGCCAGGTGAAAGACGCACCGATTCGTGACTGGGTTAAGTTAGCCGTTAATCGTGCCCGTCTCTCGAATACTCCAGCAGTATTTTGGTTGGATGAGTATCGTCCACACGAAGCCGAATTAATTAAGAAGGTGAGTGCTTATCTCAAAGACTACGATCTCAAGGGCGTTGATATTCAGATCATGTCTCAGACTCGCGCCATGCGTTACACCTTAGAGCGTGTGATTCGTGGCAAAGATACTATCTCGGTAACCGGAAATATCTTGCGTGATTACCTCACTGACTTGTTCCCTATTATGGAATTAGGTACTAGTGCAAAGATGTTATCGATCGTGCCTTTGATGGCTGGGGGCGGTCTCTTTGAAACGGGTGCTGGCGGTTCTGCTCCAAAGCACGTTCAACAGTTGGTGGAGGAAAACCATTTGCGTTGGGACTCACTTGGCGAGTTCTTGGCTTTAGCAGTATCTTTAGAGGATATTAGTGATAAGACGGGTAATCCTAAAGTGAAAATCTTGGCTCGCACCCTGGATGAGGCCACTGGTAAATTGCTAGAGAATAATAAGTCTCCTTCTCCACGTACCGGCGAGTTAGATAATCGCGGTAGTCAGTTTTATTTAGCGCTGTATTGGGCCGAAGCTTTGGCCAATCAAACTGACGATAAAGAGCTGCAAGCTTTCTTTACACCTTTATTTAAATCCTTGTCTGAGAATGAGCAGAAAATCATCGCTGAATTTAAGGCGGTTCAAGGTAAGCCTGTAGATATCGGGGGTTACTTTGTAGCTGACCCTGAGAAGTGCAAGGTAGTTATGCGCCCTAGCCCTACTTTCAATGCCGCTTTGAAAGCAGCTAGAGTCTAAGAGCCCAACGTGCATACGACCAATCAGGCAAACCCACGGGTTTGCCTGATTTTTTTGTCCCAAGCAATAAAATACTATCGGTAGCAAAATGGGCAGACTACTTCTATTAAGGGGGCTGTATGCGTTTTAGCGACAAGACAATTCTGGCGGGAGATATCACCCCTAAAGCGATTTTTGAAAACCGGCGTAATTTGATTAAAGCTGCGGCAGCCGGTAGCTTTGGTATGGCCCTAGCCCCATGGTTTTCAAGAGAAGCCTTAGCAGCAACGCCTGAAAAAATCAGCGCAGTACTCAATTCTGCTTATGCTTCTAAAGAAGAGTTGACACCGTATAAGTACGTCACCAGCTATAACAACTTTTATGAATTTGGCACTGACAAAGCGGATCCCGCAGCTTACGCAGAAAGTCTGCAAACACGTCCTTGGACCATCTCTATTGAGGGCTTGATTAAAAAGCCCCTTACTTTAGATATGGATACTTTATTAAAGCTTGCCCCAATGGAGGAGCGTATTTACCGTATGCGTTGCGTTGAGGGTTGGTCTATGGTGATTCCGTGGGATGGCTATTCCTTGTCTAAATTGATTAATAAAGTGGAGCCGCTTGGTTCAGCAAAGTATGTAGAATTTATTTCTCTGGCTGACCCTAAGCAAATGCCAGGTGTTAAGAGCAGCATCATTCAATGGCCTTACCGCGAAGGTCTACGTATGGATGAGGCTATGAATCCACTGACTCTGTTGACCTTTGGCTTATATGGCGAGGTTTTACCAAAACAAAATGGCGCACCGGTACGTATCGTGGTGCCTTGGAAGTACGGTTTCAAAAGCGCTAAGTCCATTGTAAAAATTCGGTTTACTGAAGAAATGCCAAAGACCAGTTGGAGTCAGTTTGACGCTAGGGAATATGGTTTTTATTCCAACGTCAATCCACAAGTCGATCATCCACGTTGGAGTCAAGCAAGCGAACGGCGTATTGGTGATACCAAAGGCATGTTTGCCCCTAAGATCAAAACGCAGATGTTCAATGGTTATGGTGACCAGGTTGCCAGCATGTATACGGGCATGGATTTGAAGAAATATTATTAGATGATGAAAATGTATTCAGCTGTATTTGCAATTGGCATTCTCTTTATTGGCTTGCCTGCAAATAGCCAAACGAGTGATGCGCCTGTAAAAACCATTGCCTCATTAGACGTACCGCGTTACTTGGGTACTTGGTATGAGATTGCTAAATTTCCTAATTGGTTTCAAAGGAAGTGTGCTGCTAATACGAAGGCAATGTATTCGCTGAGACCTGAAGGCACACTAAAAGTGATGAACAGCTGCAAAACGGTTGATGGAGATATCTCTGAGGCTGAGGGAACCGCGCGGCAGATAGGTAGCAAGGATTCACCGCAGCTAGAAGTTCGATTTGCTCCTGTATGGCTTTCTTTCTTACCAATGGTATGGGGCGATTACTGGGTAGTCGATTTAGATTCCCAATATCAAGTAGCTGCAGTGAGTGATCCACGACGGGAATACCTCTGGATCCTCTCTAGAACACCACAGTTGGACAAGAAGGTATATGACGAGCTCTTACAGCGTCTTCAGGCTCAGCAATTTGATATTCGCAAGCTTGAGATTACCCCGCAGCAAGCCACACTCAAGAATTAAGTTCTTCTACCTGGTTCTGGTAGCGGAACCATGACCGCTTGACCAGGTGCACTACAGCCTTGATCACAGCATCGTCCTGGTTGCTTATTCTTAGTAATGGCGCGCTCTTGGTTGCTAGTGAGTACGCCGCGGTCTAACAATCTCTCCACAAGCTCCACCTTGTTACCAATAGGGTACTGGCGATAGATTTCTTTTCTCATCGCTGCCGGCGAGCCACCACCATGCAGGCTTATGACGGAGTACCAGCCCCCTTGATAGGACGCAGTCAAATCTTCAATAAAGCGAGCTACTTCGATACGCTTATCGTAAGGTACGGCTGGGTTTGCGCGCAATACTTCAGCTAGGGTAGCTGCAGTTGCTGGATTATGATCTTCATCTGGCCCAGGTAGAGCAACAATTAATCCGCCAGATACCTCATGAGCAAGACGATGCATGTCATAAATCTGGGTTGCCAACAACAATTTTCCGATATTAGAAAAAACAGGTTCAGGCATAAATGATTTGCTGTAAGGGTCTTGCGTACCATACACACTTGCAGCAACACCACAAGCATAGAACCCCTCGGTGATCTTAATCAGGTCAACCATGGGGTCACGCAAATTCGATTTGGTTTCTGGATCAAATCCGTTGGCCTCACACATTAAAGCCCCAGCTCCAATTAAGAGGTCGCCAAAGCCGGCTCTCGCTGCGATACAACTGTGACGATGATGGGTTGCGTAACTATAGGTTAAAACGCTGGAGTGTTCCCATTCACCTGCGTAGAAAACACGATCCCAAGGTACAAATACCTTATCAAAGATCACTACGCCGGTAGATTGGCCGTATTTACTAGAAAAGAGGGGTTTGCCATGCTCGACTTTATCTCCCGGGCGCCCAGCGGGACGCGCAACGATAGTGATACCTTTGGCATCTACCGGCACGGCACAACAAATAGCAAACGCTGCATCTTCTTTACCCATATTACGGCCTGGCATCACTAAGAACTCATGCATATACGGCGCACCAGTGACAATGGCTTTTGTTCCAGAGATCACTACCCCTTTTGCATCCTGAGAAACAATATGTACATAGGTATCGGGGTTTGCTTGTTCATGCGGCCTAAGTGATCGATCACCCTTGGCATCAGTCATAGCGATGCCTAAAGCCAGATCATTTTTTTGTACATGGGCGAGATACTCTTGAAACTTAGCACGATGATCATTGCTGCCATGCGCATCATCAATGCGAGCGGATACCTGGCCAATTGCATTTAAGGCATCGTGCGCTAGATAACGTTGAGCGCAGCCTGTTTCTTGGCATAGAACTCGAACAGCCTCTAATTTATTCAAGAGATCGCCAGAGGATTCGTTGATGTGCAACATCCTAGGAACTGTTTTGCCGTTAGAGCTTGCTAGCATTAAAGGGGCTAAAGCCGGGTCATGCACCATGTCATAAGTGACACCCAAAGCTTGTACCCCAGGCCTCAACATCGGCTCATCAGCTACTGATTCGACTAGGCGTCCATCGACATAGACGACGGGCTTTAATGAGCGCAATGATTCTTGGTAATCCTTGCTAGTCATAAATGGAGAGGTGCTTTGACTCATATCTGGCCTTCATGATTTGGTAGATTGGTATTTCATCAAATAATACATCAAAATTGAACAGTGTTCAATTAATAAGATATATGTATAATTAGCTAATGGAACAAGCCATTGCCTCTCCAAGAAATTTGCGTCAACAAGCTTTAGCTGATGCTAGGCGTGAGCATATTTTGAGTGCTGCTAGAGCAGTATTTATCGAATTAGGCTTAGAGGCTGTGAGCATGCGTGAAATAGCAAAGCGCGCAGGTTATACGGCTGGTGCAATTTACAGCTATTTTGCAAGCAAAGAAGAAATCTATGGTGCATTACTAGCTGAATCACTCGAGCGTTTAAATAGTTTTGTGAATCTTGCTGCAGAGGATAAATCGATTGATCAGAAAGATCAGCCTGCCTTTAGAGAGCTGCGTAAAAGTGCATTAGCTTTTTACGAGTTTTACCGAGACAATCCACGTGATTTAGATTTGGGCTTTTATCTCTTTCAAGGACTTAAGCCCAGGGGATTAACAAATGAATGGGACTCAGAGTTAAACGCGCGCTTGCGGGATGCTATGCAACACCAAGAACTGGCCTTGATTAAGCTAGGGTGCAGTAAAAAAGATCTAGATACGGAGTTAACGGCTATTTTTGCGCACATTGTTGGCGTACTATTGCTTAACCATACGGGCCGTATTCGGATGTTTGGTAAGGGTGCTGATGAATTGATCATGCACTACTTAGATAATTTAGAGCTACGCTTACCGAAGAAAAATAATCATTAAATAATGTTTAATCAAAATACTAGTGCGCTTGTTTTAGTTGATTATCAAGCTCGCCTGATGCCAAGCATTCATGAGGGGGAGGCAGCTATTGCTTCAGCTCTTTTCCTTGCAAAGGTCGCACAAGTCTTAGAAATTCCGATCTTGGGAACTGAGCAAAATCCAGACGGACTTGGACCAAATGATGAACGTGTTAAAGCGTTTTGTGACCAAACCATTGTGAAGCATTTCTTTAATGGAGCTGAAGATGGTTTGGCGACCGCTATCAAGAAAATCAATCCCGCGATTACTCAAGTAGTTCTGGCTGGTTGTGAAGCGCATGTATGTCTGATGCAAACGGCGCTGGGTTTGCAGGCCATGGGATATGAGGTGGCAGTAGTGCCCGAAGCTAGTAGCAGTAGAATGCCGCAAGATAAGATGTTAGCCATTGACCGTATGAGTCAGCAAAAAATAGCGATGCTGGGCGCTGAAATGCTCGTCTTTGAGTGGCTTAAAACATCAGACCATCAACAGTTTAAGAATGTTTTGCAGCTGATAAAAAATAGATCAGCTTAACCATTCGTTAAGAGAAAAATATTTAAAGAGGAAGTATGGAACATATCGTTTTAGTTACTGGTGCAACTGCTGGATTTGGTGAGGCAACTGCGCGGCGTTTTTTATCTCATGGTCATAAAGTCATTGCCGTAGGTAGAAGGATAGAGCGTCTAAATGCTTTAAAGGCATCGCTACCAGAAAGTCAGCAAAGTAAACTGTTAACCATGGTGGTCGATGTTTGCGATAGCGCCAAGGTGGATGAATTAGCAGCGGCATTACCTGCTGAATTTGCTCAGGTCACCATCTTGGTAAACAACGCAGGATTAGCATTGGGTTTAGAGCCTGCCCATAAAGCGCATTTAAGTGATTGGGATCGGATGATTGATACCAATATCAAGGGCTTAGTGCATATGAGTAGGGCTTTCTTGCCAGGAATGGTTGAACGTAAATGTGGTCACGTCATTAATCTAGGATCAGTAGCCGCAAATTATCCCTACCCAGGCGGCAATGTGTACGGAGGTACTAAAGCGTTTGTGAAGCAATTTAGTTTAAATTTACGCGCTGATCTGGTTGGTACTCCAGTGCGCGTCACTTGTATTGAGCCAGGAATGTGTGCTGGTACAGAATTTTCCAATGTGCGCTTTAAAGGCGATGATGACAAGGCTGGAAAAGTGTATAGCGGCGTCCAGGCATTGAGTGCGGATGAGATAGCTGAAACGATTTATTGGTCAGCAACCCTGCCAAGCCATATGAATATTAATGTTTTGGAAGTGATGCCAGTGCAGCAGGCTTTCAGCCCGCTCAATATTCACCGAGGTGAGTTTTAGCCCAGCAATGCTTGTTAGTTAGTGGGTTTTTTCCACTGATAAAACTGGGGATAGACGCGCATGACAACGGGGCCGTCAAAATCCCAAGATTTACAAGTCCCTAAATATAGGGGTGGCTTGTTTTCATCTGGATCAAATAGAGCCCCAGGAATGGATTGGTAAGCTGCAGTCGCAATATTATTTAAAAGCTCACGTAAATGCGTGCAGCCTTTAATTCCGCCTAAGTGGGTTTCAATAGTTTTGCGCCAACCCTTACCGATACGCGCACCAATTAATGCATCCATGGGCGGGATGACTGCGGGACACTCTGGATGCGGGTGGCTCTCCATAGAGACTTCAATGTCTTGAATATGTAGATGACTGTCAACTGTTACACGTACCCACATATCATGAATCGCTTCGCCTGGCTGCCAGGTTTTAGAGCCAGTAGTAAAAGGGTGCGCCTTGATATCGACTAGGTGGCCCTCAATATCCCATAGTCCATCCTCGCGCGCATATCCATTAAAAGTAACTTCGCGGGTATGCAGTGGGGTGCGGGTTTTAGGATTGGAGAGCATCGCTGGGTGACTGGTTCGAATAGAGTAAGTTTTCATCATAATAGCTTGCTTATGAACTTGTGGGGATGCTGCTAAATAGCTGTTCTCTGTAGTATTCTTTCTTGCATATGGCAAAACCCATTTCATTAGAAAAGATTCTGTTTAGCCAAGGCTTTGGCACACGACGCTACTGTAGTGATCTGGTGTATGCCGATCTCATCAAGGTTAACGGTGTTCTAGCACTTGATCCAGAAGAGCGAATTCCTACTGAGAGCCTCATTTTAAATGTCGAAGGCAAGGATTGGGAGTATCACGAAAAGGCTTATATCGCCTTTAATAAGCCAGCGAATTATGAGTGCTCCCATAAAACTACCCATCATCCGAGTGTGTATAGTTTGCTACCTGCACCATTTGTGGAGAGGGGTTTGCAGTGTGTTGGGCGTCTTGATTACGACACCACAGGCATGCTACTCATTTCTGACGATGGGCAGTTTATCCACAAAATGACGACACCCAAGAAAAATATTGGCAAGGTTTACGAAATTACGACCCCAGATCCCATCACGCAAAGTCAAATAGACCATTTGCTAAAAGGCGTGATGCTAGAAGATGATCCAAAGCCTTGCTTTGCTACAGCTTGCAAACTACTGTCAGAAAATTGCTTGGCCATGACCATAGTTGAAGGGCGTTATCATCAAGTAAAGCGCATGATGGCTGCAGTAGGTAATCATGTTGCAAAATTGCATCGCGTAGAGATTGGCGCTTATGTGATGCCGCTAGATTTAGCGGAAGGTGAGTGGCGCTGGCTTTACCCAGATGATTTAAAGGCACTTTCAAAGAGTATTGAGGTCTAAATGAAGAATGTATTACTAGCGGAAAACTTCGATTTTCAGAACAACATCCCATTGTGGCAGCTCGATTCTGAGGGCAAGACGATTTCACAACACTTTGTATTTGAAAACTTCAAAAAGGCTTTTGAGTTTATGACCCTATGTGCGCAGTACGCCGAAGAGATTGACCATCATCCTGACTGGTCAAATTCTTGGAATAAGGTGATGGTGCAACTCACTACCCATTCCTTCAATGGCTTAACTGAGTTGGATATTGCAATGGCAAAAGCGATGGATACTTTTGCCTTAAAGCTGCAATCCTAAGGGCAATTAGTGCTCATCACCCTCGTGGTCTTCTTCGTTGATACTCATCAAGATGGTGGCGAGTAGACCGTAGACAACCTCGGTAGAGATCATGCCATCTTCATCGAGCTCATCAATTAAGTCATTCAAACAATCTTCCGTAGGCTCATTGAGCAAGGTCATTGCGCATTCACACCCATAGTCAAAATCTTCGTCGGTCTGGGTTTGGTCTTCGGTAGTCATATTTATCCTTAATTGAGGCTTTAGGATAGCAAATTACCGCTCAATTCGATAGACCCAGAACCCGATCTAGGTGAAATTCATGTGCGCCTGCAAAAAGACAAGAATGATTTATAGTATTTTGAGAATAAAAAAATAGGAGACAGCATGCAATTGAACGTCAATGGTCAAATACACAATATTGAAGCTGAACCCAATATGCCCTTATTGTGGGCTATTCGTGAGCTTGTCGGCTTAACTGGTACGAAGTACGGTTGCGGTGTCGGACAATGCGGATCATGCACTGTCTATCTCAATGGCGAGCCGATTCGCTCATGTTCTGTGCAAGTCTCTGTTGTTGGCAATGCCAAAATTACCACGATTGAGGCGCTGTCAAAAAATAATACGCATCCGGTGCAACAGGCGTGGATCGCTTTAGATGTTCCGCAATGTGGCTACTGCCAGTCAGGACAAGTCATGGCTGCAGCCGCTCTATTAAAAAGAGTTCCTAAACCAACCGATGCAGATATTGACCAAGCCATGTCAAATGTGTGTCGGTGCGGTACTTATCAGAAGATACGAGATGGCATCCATGTCGCTTCGGGTCAAAAGAAATTAGCCGATGTCTTGGCGCAGTATGACGCCACTCTTGCGACACGCGGTTAAGGAGATAAACATGACATCAAATACGCAAAACAAGGAATTAGAAAGTACTTCTCGCCGAGATTTCATCATCAAGGGTACGCTGGTTGGTGGTGGCTTAATGCTGGGCGTGGGCGCGATGCCGGATCTGGTTTTTGCACAAGCGGCTAGTCAATATGATCACAACTCCCCCACGAAATATGGCGATGCTGAGGTCAATGCTTGGGTCAGCATTAAGCCTGATGAAACCGTGCTCATCAGAATTGCTCGTTCAGAGATGGGGCAGGGAACGCGGACTGGTTTAGCGCAATTGGTCACAGAAGAACTCGAGTGCAACTGGAGGAAAGTGAAAACCCAGTCAGCAACTCCAGGCCAGAGTTTGGCGCGTAAACGGGTATGGGGCGAGCACGGCACCGGTGGCAGCCGTGGCATTCGGATTTCTGAAGATTATGTTCGCCGTGGTGCAGCAGCAGCTCGTATCATGCTTTTGGACGCTGCGGCCAAACAATGGAATGTGCCTGTTGCTGAGTTGAAGGTAGATAAAGGTGTCATTACCCATGTTCCAACAGGGCGCAAAACCACTTATGGAAAAGTTGCGGAGTTAGCATCCACCTTAACTCCACCCGATCCTAAATCCATCACCTTGCGGGATCCGCGGGACTGGAGGGTCGCTGGTCAGCCTTATGCGCGAATTGATACCGCTAATAAGGTCAATGGCACAAAAGTGTACGGTGTTGATTTGCAGCTCCCCGGCATGCTTTGCGCCTCAGTGAAGTCTTGCCCTGTATTTGGTGGCAAGTTGGTAAGTTATGACGAAGCCAATGCGATGACCTATAAAGGGGTTAAGGGTGTAGTCAAGATTAATGACAGCACTCTGGCAGTAGTAGCTGATACCTGGTGGCATGCGAATACCGCTTTAAATGCAATGCCGATAGTTTGGAATGAGGGTAAGGATGCAGCCGTTTCTCAGGATGGTATCGATAAAATGCTGCGCAGTGGCTTAGATGAAGAAGGTGATTTTTGGCAGCGCAAAGAAGGTGATGCACCTGCTGCTATTAGTGGCTCCAATAAAAAAGTGGAGGCCATTTATTACACGCCCTATCGCGCTCACGTCACTATGGAGCCCATGAATGCCACCGTCAAAATTAGTGGTGATCGTGCGGAGGCTTGGGTGCCTACGCAAAATGGTGAGGGCTCACATGCAGCACTCTCCGAAGCAACGGGTTTTCCTTTAGAGAATTGTGAAATCTATAAATTGGACTCTGGTTGTGGTTTAGGCAGGCGTGGGTCTACGCAGGATTTCACGACTTATGCAGCCAAAGTGGCGCAAAAATATCCCGGCGTTCCAGTAAAGGTGATTTGGAGTCGAGAGGAAGATATGACGCACGACTTTTACCACCCTATCGCCATGGCCAAAATGACAGCTGGCCTAGATACTGCTGGCAATCTCACTGGAATGCATATTAAAGTAGCTGGGCAATCTATTAATGCCACGCTTGCCCCAGCAGCCATTAAGAATGGGAAGGATGAGCGTCAGCTACAGGGCTTTTATGAGAAGGGTCCTGATGCACAATTAGGCTATACATTCCCAACACTGCTGACAGAATATGTCATGAAGAATACCCATGTGCCTGTTGGTCCGTGGCGCGGTGTGAATACCAATCAAAACGGTATTTTTATGGAATGCTTTATGGACGAATGTGCTAAGGCTGCAGGCAAAGACCCGGTGCAATTTAGGCAGGCACTCATGCAAAGTCATCCCAAGCATTTGGGTGTCTTAAATGCAGCCGCCAAGAAGGCAAACTGGGATAAGCCATTGCCGGCCGGAACATACCGTGGGGTAGCTCAATTCATGGGATATGCCAGTTATTCTGCTTGTGTGGCAGAGGTTTCAGTGAACAATAATGTGGTCAACATTAGCCGTTTAGTCTTTGCATTAAATTGTGGACATGTTGTTAATCCCTATTTGACGCGTGAACAAATTGAGGGTTCAGTAGCGATGGCATTGGGTGCCATCTTCAATCCAGAGATCACCGTAGAGAACGGGCGCATTAAGCAACAAAATCTGGATACCTATCCATTACTCAAATTAGCATCCACCCCAAGAATCGAAAGTGTCTTAGTGTCTACATACGATTTCTGGGGCGGGGTAGGTGAGCCCACAATCTGTGTTGTGGGCCCAGCTGTGGCTAATGCCATCTCTGCAGCCATCGGGCGTCCTGTGCGAAATTTCCCACTCAGTAAAGAAGGTTTGCGCTTGGCCTAACTTTAGGGCTGAGTTAAAACCCGTCACGACCCATCAGATGTTTGATGGGTCGTTTAATATGCGTTGATGACGTATTTAAAAAGTGCTGTATTTCTACTTTCTCTACTACCCTTAGGGCGCTTGGTCTGGTTTGGCTACCAAGGAGATCTTGGCGCCAATCCGATTGAATGGATTACCCGATCTACGGGGACTTGGGCACTTATCTTCTTATGCATTACCTTAGCAATGACACCGTTAAGACTCATCACGGGGTGGGCTGCTTGGATCAAATTACGGCGTATGTTTGGTCTCTTTTGTTTTTTCTATGCTGCGATCCATTTTTCAATTTGGTTTTGGTTAGATCAAAATCTTGATCTACAGGCAATGTGGGCTGATGTTATCAAGCGCCCTTTTATTACGATGGGATTTACATCATTTATATTGCTTATCCCATTAGCCTTAAGCTCAAACCGTTGGTCATTACGAAGACTAGGAAAACGTTGGTCTACATTGCATCAATTAATTTATGTGATTGCGTGTACGGCCATAATTCATTACTGGTGGCACAAAGCGGGTAAAAATGATTTAGATACCGTCATGATCTATGCCGCAGTGATTTTGGTGCTGTTAGCGTTTCGTCTGCCGATGGTCAGGAAGCGCTTATCACTTTTACGCCAATATTTTATTTAAGCCCTTTTTTGTCCTCTAAAATAGGTAGATGAAACTCAACTCAATCAAATCAAGCTATTTCCTGCTCTTAATGGGTGTCTCACTTACAGTAATGGGGCAGGCTAGTTCAGGTATGACGACTTATTCGCCCTATACCCCTGAGCAGATCAGAGAATTTAATCAGCAGCCAATCTCGCCGGTGGAAGGTCCGTTTGGACCAGTCAATCCTAATGTTCAAGAGCAAGAGCGTGCGGCTAAAAGGCAATCCATTGACTCCAAATACTATCGTCAGTCTACGGGCGAAGAAGAGGCGGAGGCTTTGGAAACAGAATCTGCCGAGCCCTATCAGCCGATGAAACCGGTGTTAACGTTCTAAGTCTTAACCTTATCCAGTGTAGGTGCTGGTAATATTATTCCTCTATTTTAAAAAGATAAATATCCATGAAATTTCTATCCCATTTGTTTAAATCGATAGCAGCTCCTATAGTTGCTGTAAGTCTGTTATCAGGACTTTTTGTAGGTTCCGCACTCGCTCAGCAGAGTGGCTTGCCAATCAATGCGGCTGCCTCTGTCAATGGCGCAATTATTACGAATGATATGGTTGAGCAGGGTATCAAAATGGCCCTTTCTCAAGGACAGAAAGACTCTCCTGAGTTGCGTAAGGTAGTTATCCAAAAATTCATTGAAGTAATGTTGTTATCGCAACGGGCTGAAAAAGATGGTTTGGCTAATTCTGAAAAAGCCAATACGCAATTGATGCTCATCCGCCAAAATTATTTAGCTGATCTTGAGTTGGCTACGTTCATGGCACAAAATCCAATCAGTGATGCGGATGTTCAGGCTGAGTACAACAAAGAACTAGGAAGTCTAGGGCCACAAGGAATGATTGTGGAATACAAGATTAGCGACATCGCCGTAGCCAGTGAAGCAGATGCCAAAGCTGCGCTAGCCAGAATTAAAAAGGGTGAGCCATTTGATAAAGTGGCTCAAAGCGTTTCACTGGCTCCTAATAAGGCTCAGGGCGGGGCAGCTGGTTGGGTGCAGATTGGTCAAGTACCACCTCCAATTGCTGCTGTCCTAACTACCCTAGCTAAGGGACAAGTTTCTGCAGCGCCCATTCAGATGCAACAAGCTTGGTATCTAGTCAAGCTTGAAGATAAAAAATCCAGCAAGCCACCCACTTTTGAGCAAGCTAAACCTGCTATCCGTAATGGCTTAGCCCAGAGGAAGCAGTTTGAGTTTGTGTCTCAGATTGCGAAAGAATCCAAGATTGTGATTCAGTAAGCAATAAGTAGGCAGTGAATTCAATCTAAAGGGCTCCTCGGAGCCCTTTTTATTTGCTGCTAAATTGATTGTGCGCTATTGACGCTCAAGAGTAATAAAGTGAAAAGTGATGTCACCCTCTGCTCCTGAAGTGCGTTCTATTTCCTTCCAGGAAGCCGGATCGGGAACGTGAAAGAAGGTATCGCCACCATCAATATCCAGATCAATCTCGGTAATGTAAAGACGATCAGCCTTGTCAAAAGCTTGCTTAAATAATTGCTCGCCGCCGATCACAAAAACACGGGGTGATTCACGTAAACGATCTAATGCTTCATCCAGTGAGCCAGCCACCTCAGCACCGGTCAGTTGTAATTGGGGATTACGGCTAACGACGATATTACGGCGTCCAGGCAAAGGGCGCCCAATCGATTCCCAGGTCTTACGTCCCATCACTACTGGGTGTCCCATGGTGACGCGTTTAAAGAACTGTAAATCGGCAGAGATCTTCCAGGGCATTTGGTTATCACGACCAATGACATGATTGCGCGAACGGGCAACGATCATGGAAATAGCAGGCTGTGGCATTGATTATTTTCTTAAATAGCTACTGGAGCTTTAATGTGTGGATGGGATTCATAACCCAGGATTTCAAAATCCTCAAACTCATAGTCAAAAATAGAGTCAGGCTTCCGTAAAATATGGAGTTTAGGCAATGGCATGAAATCTCTGGATAACTGCAGATCGACTTGCTCTAAATGATTGCTATATAGGTGGCAATCCCCGCCGGTCCAAACGAAGTCGCCCACCTCTAAATCACACTGCTGCGCCATCATATGAGTGAGCAAAGCATAGCTTGCAATATTAAAAGGTACGCCTAGGAAAATATCGGCGCTACGTTGATAGAGTTGGCAGGACAATTTTCCATTGGCAACATAGAACTGAAAAAACGCGTGGCAAGGCGCTAAAGCCATGCGCGGAATGTCGGCCACGTTCCATGCTGAAACAATGATGCGACGCGAATCTGGATTCTGTTTGATGGTATTTACTACTTCGGTAATCTGGTCAATGTGCTGACCATTGGGTGCTGGCCAAGAACGCCATTGATAGCCATAGATTGGGCCTAATTCACCATCCGGGG
>Ga0194037_1001401_pt1 | contig 17427 bp, 10 predicted proteins | sample JunL306m_MetaG_FD_148653 | JGI IMG/M metagenome (GOLD analysis project Ga0194037, IMG submission 148653) | Anoxic zone freshwater microbial communities from boreal shield lake in IISD Experimental Lakes Area, Ontario, Canada - Jun2016-L304-6m | ecosystem: Environmental > Aquatic > Freshwater >...
GAAGTATCGTTAAAGGCGGTATTTATGTTGAAAAATACGCTCTTAACCTGCCAGAGGAGCTGGTAAAGTTATGATAGACCCAATGTATCGCCAGCAGGTTGACCTCCTGCTTCAAGTGCTACCCCATGTAGCAAAAGAAAACGTCTTTGCGTTGAAAGGTGGTACGGCAATCAATCTGTTTGTACGAGATATGCCCCGGTTATCAGTCGATATTGACCTGACCTATTTGCCTCTGGATGACCGCGATACTGCGATGAGAGGAATATCTGAGGCCTTGAACCATATCAGGCAGAAGATCAGTTGCAACCCCTATCCGCCCCATTACAGGACGTCGTTCGCTTTTTCCTCAATCCTCTACCCGCATTCCAATCGTTCCTTACAGTTCGATCGCCCAGTGTTCCGGGCCAGAATACGGGCTTACCGTGTTCCGCAACGTGAATATGCGAATGACTTCGGCCCTGTTTTTCCACCGGTGGGAATTATTGTCAGTGTGAATCCAATTATGAGGGAGTTCACCTACCCACGTACCTTTTGGTTAAAGCCTGTCAGCAACTTTGGCTTTTCAACACTTACGATGGTTATCAACAGTTCACCTGAGTTGGCCATATCACCCTAACCCTCGCCCCTCTCCGCCTGTTGCTGGCAGATTCAGCCTCTCCTCACGGTTCAGCCTACAGTTACCTGCGGGTACTTCTCCCGACAGCTTCACACAAGACGGTTACCCATCCTGCATGTGTCGGCGGGTTTCGCTGACTGAACAACGAGTCCCTCTTACAGGACAATTCAACGAAACGACTTCACGTCGCACCATAATGTATGTTATACAACAATTCTTGAGACAAGGGGTTTTACTGATCACTTTTTTGGATCAATGCATCTTCATGACTTCTCCATACCCGGCAAACCGACAGAAAACCCGTATACTGAATCTTTAAAGGGGAACTTCCGTGATGAGTGCCATCGGTGAATTGGTTTCTTGACATGGAAGATGCGAGGCGAAAAATTGAAGCTTGGCGTAAGGAATATAACAAGCTCAGACCCCACTCATCCTTGAGTGGTCTGACACTTATGGAATTCACTGAAAAGCAACACATTAGGCCTGAAATCTCAAATATTGGCCGGTACAGTAACGGGATTGACGCAATCTGCGGAGAACGAAATCCCGCCTATTGCAAATGTGCTGTTAACTGTAGTTGTTCTTTCCTTTATCCCGCCAATTGTAGGATTCTAATTCTCTCATTAAGCCAGTCACGGAGTTCTTGCGTATATACCGCCCACTCTGTTGTTGTCGCTAATTTGGCAACTACTTTAATTAGTCCTTGAGTTTTGTCTTGATAACCTAAAATATTTACAATTCTATTTACGAAGTCGTGTTTGTCAGTTGCAGCGTTAATAGATAATGCAGCATTGCTTACTTCTGTATTATCAGCAAGTTGTCTAATTGCATTATTGATAAACACTTCGGGTGCAGTATCTGCCGGTAAAATTAGTTGTTTAATGCAGGCTAAAGCTTTTGTTCGATTGTGATCGGCAGTTGCTTCTGTCCCTGATAAATACTTTTTTATTTGTTTCATTCTTTCCGGTTCAGTTCTATAGTTGTCTCCATCCAATAAAATTAGGATATTCGCCAAATTTTCGCCTTTCAGAAAAATACCTGTTGCTAAAGAAAAACTGTTGTTAATAGCTCCATATTTTTTGATTGAACAATGCCTTCTTATTTCCAATTCTTCAATTACTTTCTGAACGGTTACATCTGCTAAATCGTCTTCAACAAAAACCTCCAATGGCCTGATTTGATTTCCTGTTAATCTTGAAATGCAGTCAGGATTGGTTTCATTAAAGCATATTGTCTGAGCCCCAATTTGATGTATGTGTCTAATGTTAATATCAGTCCTTTGGGTAAGTTCCTCTCTGTGACTTGTAAATATTATTTGAAGTTTTTTTTCAATAGCTATCTCTACAATAATTTCAATTAGTCTATTTAAAGCTTCTGTGTGAAGTGTTAAATCTATTTCGTCTATGATTATTAGTGAATAATTTTTTGCTCTAATAACCGTATCAAGAATTTTAAATGTTCGTTGCTCTCCAGCTCCCATACTCAATGATGAGTAGGAAATATTATTGTGCCTTACTCCAATAAACTTTTTATTTCTTGCATTATAGTCATGGGAATTGTATTCAGTATATTGTCTATTTAATACAATTTCTGCTTTCTGCCTTATAGTAGTTGAAAGAGTATCAGTTAGATTTGTAGTTGTTAATCGTATTAGACTTTCTGATTTTTCCAGTTCTATTTCAGGAACGCAAGAACTAATCCCAATGAAATAGACATCTCTTTGAGGTCTGTCACCATATCGTGGCTTCCATCTGTCTGCTTTTAAATATTGTCTTTCAACATTATTGTTTACAGTAGTTGCGTTTGGATTTGTTGTAGTTGGGGTGTCTTGTCGAAAGGAATGGGTTATTTTAAATGAACTACCTACAAATCGGGAATGTGTTGTATGGGTGAAAAACTGGCTAAATTTAAAATCTCTTCTTGTTGGGTCACTTTCAGTTGGTTTGAACAAACAAAGCAAAGAGTATATTATAGATGTTTTACCGCAACCATTTATTCCAAAAATACCAGTCACATTATTATGTTCAATGTCAAGTGTGAAGGATGCCAAATTCTTCAAGGCTTGAAATTCTATTTTGTGAAGTCTTTGTTGTGTTATGGGCATATTGTCATTGTATTATTTTCGGTTATTGGTTTCCACTGTTGGTCGTTACAATTACAGCTAACTTGTAAGAGTAGTTTACATATCGCTGATTATATAACAAATATTGCGACAAGATACGGTTAAACAAAAGCCTTTCACTTAGTGGTTAGTGGTCGAAACAGCCTTATCTCACTTCGCACTTGCAACTTCTTGAGTTTTTTATCGAAGCTTTTAAACTGGGTCATAAATATATTTCCCAGTCCTTATTACTGAAATCGGATAAAAATGTACGCCAAGGATAACATGATCCTTTTCCCTATATAACGTTATAAGGGATATAATTTATATCTCCTTATTGATCACCATTTACGTGCTAAAAAATCGGGTGACCTCATGATTCAGAATATTGATGATATGAAAAAATCATTTATCAATCCTCATTTGACTCCCCCCTATAAATTCAATAATATCCTGTCTTATCAAAATATCTCGATCTTTAATTGTTTTTTTGATATCAGCTAGGGTTGAATTTCCTGGCTCTGTCAATATTGCAGATAACGATAGAGCTTCTTCCCATTTCGTAATCTCGAATTTCTTTTCTTTGAATTCATGAACCTCGCGCAAAAAATCTCGCATCGATGCATCGCTTTTGGATATATTGAAGGACTTCTCCAAAAGAGAGCAATTTCCTAAAAAGTTAATAAATGCTAACGCATCCATTTTTGAATCAAAGTCATCAGGTGAAACCAAAGCTTTTTCCTCATCAGTACCGACAAAACTCTTTAACTTTAATGCAATCTCTTTGTTAACGAGTCTTCCCCACCAAGCATCTGCAATGGTATGATCAACCTCAAGCTTGCTTGTACGTTTTCTTCCTGTTCGCATAGGAATAGAGGAACACTTCCATCGATCTTCGTCGAGCCGGTGCCATACCCATAACAATGGGTAATAAACATGCACTCGTCTCCTATCAGTTACATTGATATTGGTTATGTATTCTATGGCTTTGGCAGAAACACGCTCCATCATATGCGTTATACCATCATCCACAGTAACAATCAAATCAGTTGGATTGCAATTATTAAGCTTCTCATGAAAGCTATGTAGATTTATTGCAAAGTTCTGGAAATTGATAACAGATCCATCACTCCATACATTCGCCCATTGTGAGCCAAATATCCATCGATCAAGGAATTGTCCTGCTCTGATATTCAACTTCTTTTCCAAATCATCTCGGTCAACCACAGAAAGTTTATCAGAAATAGAGTGTAAACGATCAAAAACCAGTAAATACCAAGTTAGGAAAACAATGATAGCATTAAATGAACCTTGATTATCAAGTAGCTCTTTATCTTTAATGAGATCAGCAGCTTGTTCAATTCTTATGATTAATAGTCTCCAACGTGATGCAACGAAAGAGGCCATTGACCTAATAATATCTCCTTTCAGCAGGTCTTTTGAATCCAGAAGAATCCCTTTACGCACTTCAACAGACCAGATGTAGGAAATCAGACGAACTATTTCATCAGTTTCCAGATCGAATCCGCGATCTCCTAGAAGAGATTTGAGCTCATCTAAACACTGACCTGCGGGTTTTCGATCTGTCAACTCTGGCTCCCAGCCAACCTTGAGCCATGCAAGAGTGATTTCCTCTCTGCTTAACGTTCGCCCTGCCGTATTGAGGCGAGTGAAAATACTTACTATAGCTTCGCTATAGTCATCCTTAGTCCATTCTGTTGTCAGTTCAAATGACTCAATTTGAAGGGCGTGAACGAAGCTATTTATTTTCACACTTTCTACAACCTTCATGAACTCAGCAAGCGCATCCAGAATTTTGGAAAATGAATTTTTGCTCACTTCGTGATCATGAAGAACAGGCTCCAGAAGCCTTTTGTATTCACGCTCCGAAAGATCCTTTTGAGCCAAATCCCAAAAACGGGATAATCTAATAAACCGGCCAGGGTTTTCTTTTGCAGTTTCCAATGGGTGAACATAATTGGCCGGACGTAGCTCTGTAGAGCGACCTGAAACGGAATCGAGTATTGCCCATTCAAGGATCTTTCCTGCCTCGATTTTTCTAGCGATATCCCCCTTTGCAACCAATTCTACCTCGAACTTCTTCAGGTCAATACAAAGAGAAGCCTTTGACCAGTGATCGCTTGGTCTAACACGACGATCCTGCAAATCCATTGCCCACTCTGAATCATAGAGTTGAAAGCCCCACTGATCTCCCCCCAAAGCAAGAATCAAACTCTGCACTCGTTGCTGACCATCCAAAACCATTTGATAAGTAGCTGGAGAACCTAACGCAGAATTCTGTGATCCTTTCCCATTACCTGTTCTGCTAACTACCTGCCAAAATGGTCGATGTGGAATACCCTCATTCAGATCAAAACAGCCCGGTTTTACCTCCCATAGCAAAAGCGAACCAAAGGGCCAGCCCCTAAATAAAGAGTCGATGAGGAGCATGACCTGACGAGGCATCCAAACGTACGGCCGTTGGAGATCCGGTATAACATATGTTGCGTTGATCGTAGCCTTCTTGATGATTTCCGCAAGAGACTCTCGCTTAGAATCAAATTTAATGCTCATATTTGCTTCAGTTTTGCTTAACGCAAATCACAGCTTGCGTTAAAAATATTTTCGAAAAAGAAACCTCGTTAATTATTCCATCCACTCCCGCCATGCCTCATATATCATAACCATGGCCATAGTATCAAGCTCACAGTATTTCTTTAGTCCTGCCTTAATTTCTTGCCGTTCATAGTCTGACATCTCTTCAAATTGAAGTCTTGCAAAAGCAGTCATGGCAGCACCGCCGTGTTTGATAGTGTTATCTTCTTCGCTGCTGAGTAGGAGCGTTTGATTCTTCTCATCGATATCGGTGAATAACTTCGGTAACAGCGAATAAGGGTCTTTTACCAAACCATTTTCATCAGACTCTATCCATTTCCAATCTTTGAAATTCAAGCTTGGAATGCCTGATGATGCACCATAGACTGGCTTACTGTATTTCTGTTTCAGAAAATCCGAACTGTTGAGCACTGCCGGTAAAACATATTTGATGGAATTTGAGCCTCTTGTATATGGATCATAGTAATAACGCTTTACCAGATAACAGAGATCGACCATGTTTCGGGGACTTTCCCAGGAGAGACCTTTGTTATCATCTGCATGGGTAATCGAAACAATGAATTTCTGAAGATCAGCAATGTCTTTCGGTGGGTTCTCAGTTGCAGCCAGCTGCCGGTAGATAGCAAGCAGAACTGTGTTCTCATGGTTGCTGTAGCGGAATATGGTTCCCTTGTCGCCCTCAAGCTCTTTTTTCAGGGCTCGCACAAAGCTGAAGTTTGGAAACACCCCCGGCTCAGCACAAAGATACTCCCCTGCATGTCGAACGCTTCCATCACGCTCGACAATGTGGTGAGAGTATTGAAATCCTATCATTTCATAGGGAGCTACCCCTTTGGTAAAGGGTAGCGGGTTAATGGTGGTCTCAAAGTCGATGAAGTGCAATGGATAGGTCCACTGCTCCATCTCTGCAGCAAGATTCTCCCTGTCAAAATATGGCTCAGTATTGCCACTTCTGCTTTTCTGTATCTGCAAAAGCTGACGCTGTGATCTTGACAAGCCTGGCTTATCATCCCCTTTCAATCCAAGGTCATCTTCGGAGATATCGGCAAGCTTGCGTTTGCCCGACGCTATCGCCTCATCCTTTTTCCTGAAGTCCCAAAGGGCAAGAACATTCTCCTCTTTAAAATCGCGATCAGTCCAATTGAAGGACTCTGACCAACACTCCCTGAAACCGCTTTTAAGGCCTTTTTGAAGCTCCTCATCATTGCAGGTGAATGAGCAATCGCGGCATTTGCCACCGGGAGCAGGGGCTATCTTTTCATTCTTCGTATACGCTTCAGCGAGCCATGCAATGGTGCCCTCAAAACCTCTCTCAAGAAAATCATCAGTGCCTACTCCGTTCCATATCATCCCGACATACTCATCAACAGGAAGAACAGCCAAGAGCGGAACAGAAAGGTCTGCAGCCGAAGGAGCGGTATCAACCGTGACCATTTTACGGTTACGATGATCTCTTCTGATTCTAAACTTCTGGTTCAGTCCGTCAGTGGGGCATTTTGCCGCCTTATCGGCAATCATGAGGTAAGACGATATCACATGATCAGGCATAGCACTCTTCAGCACATGAGCCTGATAAGCAATATCATAGAGGTAGGGCTTCCATGATGATGAAAGCGCTCCTTTGGTATTTAAAAAAGGAAGATCTTCTTCAGCAGAGTCAAACGATTTCGACTTTACCTCAATAAGGTCAAGGCGATTACCCTCTTTTCTCAGAATATCAATACGAATGAAAAGCGACTCGAACCTTATGGCAGCCTCATAAATGATGACGTTCTCCTGCTGCAAGAGCGCCATGGTCTCGCGCTCAGCATCGGCATGAATTGTTGATTTTATTTCATGACCACTGGGAATGTACTGCTTCTCCAGCTCCCCTACCTGATAGCCGCCATCAGCCAGAGCAATAAGAAATGCATCATCAATGGATTTATCGGGGTAGAGAGGATTACCGGTATAATAGAGCTTTGTGGGGCACTCCATACCAAGCTTGAAACGTGACTTTGTGAGGTATCTCGGTTTAGTCATGGAGTGAGATATGAATATTGCAAATGGGACAACTTACAATTCAGGTAAACCCTTCCTTTATGATAGACAGTAAAATTTGGCATACTGACGTGTATACCAAAATCTGGCTTACTTATAGATATTTATGGGCTCAGCTCCATCGAAAGATACACTGCCGTCAATCCAAGTATCTAGAGTGCCTTTGACCGTGACTTTTGTTTTAGATTCGGACAAAGCATCCAATTGCGCTTGGGTTGCATCGTCCAACTCCCAGACATATCGGATTGTATACTGTTTCTTCTTGCCTACATTTAACCAGAAGTTCCCACCCGCAGCATCGTGACCACGTACAATTGTACCGATCATTTCGGCAGATTTCTTTTGTTTGATGTTCTTGTCATAGCCGCCCTTTTTGGAGGCTGTGATTGTTATGTAAGGTATCCTTGAGTTTTGGGGCAAAGACTGTGTCGTTGACGCTTGGCTTTTTTTAACAGAAAGCACAGTTCTAATCCAGTTATCTTTATCGACAATAGCAGTAACAGTACATTTGTCATCCGCTTTGCAAACCTTAAAAATCTTGTTTGCTTCTTTTGAGTTCATATCAAAAGGGTATTCATTATCGCCATCAATGATACTTGTAACCCCCGTCCCTACATTAAGAACGCCATTAATAGTAATTTGCTTGCCAGCAGCCAACGCAATGTGAGTAAATAATGCCGCACATAGCGCTATCAAAATTGCAATCTTTTTCATGATTACCTATTTATGTTTTTTATTATAAAGCCTTCTCCTTCTTTACCATTATGCTGAGTAAGTAATGCGAATATGAGTTTTTGTAATTGAACACCATTACTCCTCAATAATCCAGATGTTGGCGGGTTTATATAACGCAACAGACCATTTTGGAAATCGTTTTCATTACTGTAATTAACCCAATCTTTATAACCTGGAGATGTGTATTTGAACGCCTCAGAAACAATAAAGTCAAAGAGATCCTGAGATATCCCCCAAAATTTATAGCCATTGAAACTTCTTATTCTCCATTGGGCTCTGGCAACTGCAAGAGCCTCCTCAATGTTTGGGTCTATGTGACCACCAAACAAATGACGCAAAACATCACAGTCGAAATGAAAAAGTTCATGCCAGTAGGTCTTGTACACAACTAGCTTTGCTATTAGTTTTAATTCCTTTGAACTGATAGGATGGCCTGCGCGAAGACTCCTAAACACCAAAGAATGAAAAAAGTCTTTTAAATTATCCAAATACAACCTCACAACACCAGGGCTACTCATGGCGCTGTAGGTACCTAAAATGATAATATTTCCACGCATACATGGACTTTCTTGACCTGGTTCAAGGATATCGGTTTCGGGATTCATATAAACTTGAAGGTCTTTCGGGCGCAACTCATTGTCAATCCTCTTTATATCCTCTCCGGTATAAAGATGATCATCTGGAAATAATAGCTCTATATCTTTAAGTAGGTGGTTGACTGCAGATGAAATTTTGCTCATAATTCTATGCATTTAAAATTCCGGGAAGCTTTTTCTTGCCACAAAAAAAAGGTATTTCCTCTTTCAACGTTATATCCGTTTATTTCCCAAACACTGATGAGGTCTCATAGACTATCTTACATTCCCAGATATTTTCTGGATCAGGAATAAACACCATACTTCCTATGCGGTGCTGAGTGTATCTGCCATCATCATACGATGGCCCGCTTAGAAGTGTTGAAAAAATAACCCATCCACCGGGGACATTGAGTCGGTATGAACCACCGGTATATCCAGCTTTAATCTTTTCCCATTTTGACTCTTCTATGACCCATGCATAATTTGGATCAGGGATAAATAAGGCACATTCACATTCTGTTATCTCCCCAGCGCCCTTATTGATTATGAAAGCTCTTACATACCAGCCTCCATGGACTTTATATCGGAAAATCTTTCTCACACTCCGCACCCTAGGTAGCCGCTCTTCTGTAAAATCAATGAACATACTCTATCCTCCTTTTATGACTCTTCCTTTAACATTGCACACAAAGGCCCAGCTTTAATACAAATAGTAAGAGAGGAGGTCAGACAAAGGCTGTCATACCCTCATTTTCTTTTATATTTCATTTGTGCAACGGATTGGAATCATATTGTAGGGGTATGGAGTAAAGGCGTTTCACGTACCTTGTTTTATCAATTTACAGAATAGACACGCTATTAAAAAACAGTCGAGAATCAGGAGATCATTCGGCCCCTGCCCACTTCGGCCTGGCACAATCTAATCTTTCAGCCATGACAAGACTTCAGGGTCATTAGTAAAGCGTTGTGCTATTTCCTGGCAAGCAGCTGCTCGGACGTCGTTGTTCTCATCATTTATTTCACGCTCTTTAAGCCACGCTAAAGCGCCGGGTGCTGTTGCCCAGCATCTTGCAACCTCTTCCAGTGCTCGTTGTCGTACCAAAGGGCAGAGAGCAATCTCAGCGCGCTCTTTGAGCCATGCCAAGGTATCAGGCTCATCTTTCCGTTCTCGGGACACTCTCAGGATATAAGCTATCCTATGTTTATAGGGCACAGATTCCTCTGTTTCAAGAAGCAGTTGACCATCACGGAATGACTTAAAAATATCCGGTCTAGTTCTTTTTTTTAGTATAGCAGTAATAGCTTCATCGCTTTTCTGATCGAAAAGTGCTATTAACTCAATAAGAGCTCTGCTTTGAAGTGACTTGTCGTGGCGATGGACAAGCCTCAGTTTAACCGCCTCACTACTTTCATTAAGGAAGAGGTTCTTGAGGAATTCAAGTATTGTTTGATCATTTTGACATTCACCAAGCAGAGTCTCAACTGCCGCAAGTCTCACAAGCTGGTTTCTTTCATCCAGTGCCATTTGCTTGAAAAGAGCAATTCTTGTCGGTGACTTTTTCCAATCAACTAAAGCTTTTTTGATTACCGCAGTTCTGACCTCAGATGAATAAACGCCATCTGCTTGCTGTAACTGGCTCTGATTATTATCTAACACACCGCCTCCCTTCTCTTTTTCAGCATTCCGAAACCTACCAGCCATTTTCTTCTATAGTATGCTATAGGGTAGGACAATGCCCGTCATAGGGTTGCGGTCTGAAACTTTTTTTTATGATATTATTTTATTGCCAACAAGAAACTCTGATACCATGAAACAGACGAGACCGCCGCTTGTCCGCATGCAGTATATCGACCAGCAGTTACGAGAAAATACCTATCCGAATTGCAGCCGGGTTGCCCGGCACTTTGAGGTTTCAAGCAAAAGCATTCAGCGCGATGTCGATTATATGCGCGATCTTTTGCAAGCACCTATCGAGTTTGACAGTAAGAGAAACGGCTTCTTCTACTCGAAGAAAGAGTGGACATTCCTGCCTTTAACCACGCTTGACCGGCAGGAGGCTGATGCCTTGATCATCACCAAAAAGGTGCTGTCACAATATCAGGGCACACCCTATTATAACGAGGTAAGCCGTGCGCTCGACAAAGTGCTGCAATATCTGCCGGGGAAGTTATTGACGAGCCAGCTCTCCGAGATTTACTCCTTCGAGACATTTTCACCATCGGCAATTGATCCCCGTTTCTTTAGCATTATTGAGGATGCCATTCGGAATAAATTGAAAATCAATCTCACTTACTGGGCATTCTGGAACAGCCAGGAGACAGAACGAGTTCTGCAGCCATACCGGTTGCATTATTCACATACCAAGGAGAACTGGTCACTCTTTGGCTACTGCGAACTCCGAAACGAGATACGATCATTTGTGCTCAGCCGAATCAAGAACGTCTCGCTAACCAAAACACATTTTACCATACCCGCATCATTTTCACTGGAACGATATCTTGATGAGACCTTCGACCAGATTCATCAAGAGGAAATACATAATGTAGCAATCCGTTTCACCCCCTATCAAGCACAATGGATAAGGGAACACAGCTGGCACTCAACTCAGGAGATTGAGGAACAAAAGGATGGATCAGTTATTCTGAAAATGAGAGTCGGAGCATTGGATGCTGTAATGCACTGGGTTTTGCATTATGGTAAAGAGGCTGAAGTTCTTGAACCAAAAGAACTTCGGATTATGATTAAAGAGGAGCTTCGATTCACTAAAAAGATATACAAGACTAAGTCGGAGGAATAATAGCACCCCATCAAATTCAGCTATACTCTACATGCAAAAAAGCTTTCGTGAGCAGCCCAAATCTTGGATATCGGAACATACAGCATACCGTAATTTATACGGCGTCAAATCCTGCAAGGTTTGAGAAGATAGGGCGGTAAATCAGCCCACAATAGGGAATCACCTCAGAATTGGGAGATTAAAGTACGGTAAGTATTTTTTATTGGGTATTTATTCTTTTATACAGAGCCTTATTGATCATTCAAATGACCATAAAATGATCATTTAACGAAATACCACTCCATTCTGATCAAAGGTGGCAGCATCTTAACATCTGACAAGAGGGACTGATGTTTCGGCAAAAACAATTAAAATATAACGCATTATACTGAAATATCTTACGATCGCATTGAATCTCTTATCGTACGATTTTGTCCAAATTCTGAAGTAGCAACTTCTGTAACAGTTCGACAATATTTTCCTTTTCTTGTCATTCAACAAATGATGGGAGAAAAAAATATGGATTTTTTCTGATTCTGATTTGATATGTAGCTAATCGCATACATTTCTCAGTATTTATTCGCATAAAATGCCAGCAAGATAGCGTCGTTCGAAACCGAATGGAGCTGCTCGCAGAAAGCTTTTCGTTTTCAGATTTAATACTGATAATGTATTTTATCATAACTAAATTAGAAAAAAAAACATTGCCCAGGCACTATGATTGACAACCTGACGATCTTCGAAAAACGGGCACTTTCAGCACCGGAGTTTCATGCCCTGAAGGCCATGCCTCCGGAACTCGAATGGTATGCCAATATCCGGAGTGAAAAGACTCGACAAGCGTAGCGTAACGACGTGAAAGACTGATCCCGATTTTTCGTAATGACGGAACCGGAATAAATGCGCATTGTCACAAGAGCGCACTTGCTTGCTTGGCGAACCGATCTCGAACAGCGGTACCTCATTATTTCAGTTCACTGAATTTCATGCGCCTGCAAGGCGCAAATCCCATCGGAACCGGTTTTTATTCTGCAAACCCGTCAGTTACTCACCCAACATCCAGTAGAGATGGAAGCAATTACAATTCTTCAAGTTCATCCGCAATTGCTGCAGCAAATAGCCGGAACCGGTGTGAGTGGCGAGGTTCGCAATATCCGGTGATGACCAAGTTCGCTTCCCAACGGATCACGCTCTTTATTCTGAACTTCAGCATTTTGGATACTTAAACTTCGGCTGAACTCTGTTGCTGTAATCGTTCCATATACAGAAGCAACGCCCCTGAACAGTTCATCCATCTTTGCTGCTGAAATGTTGTCGATGTGCTCCGATAGTCTGGTAATCTGACCGTAAACCTCAACACAAAGCACGCTCAGTGGTGCGTTAAGCGGCAAGCCGTATAACTCGAGCATCGATGTAACCTCTGCGTTACTCCAACAGCCGTAACCATGACGCCCAACCTCTTTATCACGACTGAGCATCTGGAGTAGCTCACGTTCAAGATTCCTGGCAGCTTCAGGGTCTTTTTGTTCTTGGGCAGAGCTGATTCGTTTGCGATACATCGCCTGGATCTCATGAAAGTCGGGAAGATCAAGTTTTGTGTGTGCAAGCAGGATATTTCGAAAATCGAGGCCGTCAGCTTGCCTGACCTGCGCATAGAGCAAACACCAGAGCGAAGTTCTTGGCGGATCGGCGGTAACATTTTTGCCATCAGCCACCGCTTTGGCGAAAGGAGCTGAAACACAGATTCTCTCCTCACTCCTTGTAACCGTGCAACTGAGGTTTGGTGCTGGATGCTGCAGACCGGTGACGCGGAGCTTCCTGCCAAAACGTCCTTGCGCCGTGCTCCATATCCTGTCAGAATGCCCGTAACGGAACTCGTAGGTATACATACCGAACAGTTCCGGGCTTTCCGGATACAACCCTGCAGGAAGTGGCAAAAGATAAAAATATCTATCTTTATCGATGGACTTTTCGAGTTTCTGCATCGCGCTTAATCCTGAATGCTCATCGGCAGACTCTGGCGCTACCACCCTTACGTACTCGGGGTCAATTGGGAGTGTCGGCTCATCTGGCAACACCATCAAAGAAGGATCATTGTTGCTCAAGAGCTGATCCGACGCATAGGCAAGAACGCGTCCAAAGAGGTCGTCATGGTCATCATCCGGCTTGCTGTCGAATTCGAGCCAGAGGTAACGACGGCGCGGTTCGGTTGCAGAATAAACGAGATCGCGCACGTAGGGCGAAAGGGCAATGCCTGCGCCAATGAGCTTTGGAACCTGAACGGGGTTGACGGTAGTCGGAAGCGTCAGTTCAGGAGTCTGGAATGCGCCGTCGGATTCTGGCGCAGGGTTATCAGCATCTTGACGGAACGATGGCTCGATGCTGTACTGCACGGCAAGGGTATCGGGAAGCTGTCCGAGGGTCGGCTGCATGTCGATCACATCGATGAAAATGATACGGGTATAGTCGCGATGCACCGTGCCCTCGACATCGGCCTGGATAGCCTGGAACGATGCAATGCGGCGCAGTTCAAGGTCACCAGCTATGCTATACTCCTTTGTTGATGCAAGAATTTCTGCGTCAGACTTTTCAATATTTGGCGTTTTTGTTTTTTCCGCTTCAATTTCCTGGCCCCACATACGTCGCTGACTTATCGTAAAGCTCGTGTCTGCAAGAGCATCCCAACTCCAGTCGCGATTGAGATACAGTGAGGTGCAGACGAACCAGTGGCCTGCAAGTTCGTTGCGGCTTGCAAACGTGACACTGCTGTTATCAGGAGCCATGCTGTGACGAACCAGGTTACTGCACCAGAACTGTAACCGTTCGCCATTTTCAGAGAGCAGCGTCGTATCCTTGCACTCGACGTCCAGCGCCTTGGCAAGACGCTGAACGATATCCGGCATACTCTCGGCATTTCCCTGCAAGGTCTTGAAAACAATAGGATTGAGCTTGACGCTAACGGGATCCGGCTGGAGGTGGATTCCCTGCAACACTTTCGGATCGTTGGTTCCGCTAAAGAGTGCGTGTTCGTTTTTCGACTGGCGGCATACACTGAATACCGTCTTTTTTCCATAGCGACTGTCGCGGTCGGAGTCAATATTGTCGATATTTCCCCAATACTCGCCCTCTCCGTCGCATACCGCCCTGAAAGTAATGCGGATATTCCGCGTTGTCGGCAAAACGATGTTGCCGGAACTTGCTTTTATAGTGGCATCAAGTGGGTCATTGTTGTAAGGCTTATACTTATCAACGAAGTTCAGTACCGGCATATCGACATACTCGACCGGGATGGTGAGGCTTTCCGCAAAATCCGCAGGGAACGTCCGGTAAGTGCGATACAGGGTGATATAATGCTCGCGGCCATCATCGCTGGCGAGATTGTCGAGCTGCAAGGTTTCGACCTCTACCTTTACTTCGACCTTCACGACGTCCGGATCGGGTATGCCAAACGCCTCTCCTTTCTGTTCTTCATGTATCTTCTTCAATGAATCCTGAAGCGCTTTGATGGGGTCAGTGTATTTGGCGGTATAGACCACAGCGGGAAAGCCCAGTAAAGGACGGGCAATCTCAAACGCATCGCCTGAAAAGTTTGCTGCGCCGGTATTAAGAACAATACCGTTGGCATCGTTCGCACTCTTTCTGTCGTCTACCTTGTCGTACCTGGTATTGAGTACCCGCAGGGCGTTCGGTGCGATGTATCGTCTGAAGGGGAGAGTCGCGACATGGCTTGGATTGTCGTGCGCCGGTGAGGCATTGGCGTCGGGACCGCCACCGCTAATGTCACTCATCCTCACGCGGAAATCGTACGAGTTACCATACTGCAGGCGGGTCTCGATTTTGACTGCCCGGTAGGTTTCGCTGACCGGTACGGGAAACTCTACATCCTTTTGCGTATTTGCGTATAACTCGGCAGCTTGGCGGTCAGGCAGCACCATCGACGTGTCGTTCCAGTTGCCGTAATAGAGCGGAAGCCAGTAATTGACGCCGCCTGCGCTGTCGAGCTTTGTCGGGTAAACCTGAAATGGCAGCTCCCCTGTGTAAGTACCAATGGGAATATCTCCGAGCATCATCGCACCGTTACTCTCTACGGCAGTGAGGCTCGCCCATTTTGATGATGAATCTCTACTCTTGCGGACATCGATATGGTAGCCGTTCACGCCAAGCAGAGCGTCGAGACGGCCTCCTCCTTTTACCGTATCATCCAGGGCAAGCTGGCGGAGATACCAGACGAGAATCTGTTCGTCCTCCCATCCGAGCCTTATGCCCATCTCTTTCTGCGGATGGAAACCATCATGCTCCTCTTCGAGCAGATTCTGGCTTACCGGCTGGTTGGCATGCACAATTGTTGTAAAGCCGTCATTGTATCGTGCCGCCTCGACGTACAGATCGTCCCAATTACCAACAGGGTCTTTGCCCGGTTGCATGACCGGGAAGAGAACGGAGGCAAAGAGCGATCGTGCCTCACCTTTTTTCAGCATCGGCATGCGGGCCGCGTACCGTGAGATAAAAATACCGTCATCATCCGGCAAGGAGGCTTGCAGCTCGCTGTCGTATGTCGTTCCCGACTTGATCGTTACATATAGCCATCCCCCTTTGGCGAAATCGCCATCCGCAAGCTGCACGGTCGTTTGGTAGAGCAACCCGCTGCAGGTCGCAAGCAGTTGCTGACGGAGCAGATGCGCATAGACCTTGCCCCAACTCACCTTGTTGTCGATAACAAACGGAGGTAAATCCTTTTTCTCGCGGAGAGCACAACGGTAGCTGTTGTCGATTACCGCGTTCGGATGCCTCGGCCCCGTGAAGTTGAACGCCCGGCGGTACGAAAGCGGCAGGTACTTTTTCACCGACGAAGCCACCGCAACGGGATCCGGAGCTATCTGTTGATTGGCCTGTCCTACGCTCCTGCTCTCGTCGATATCGAAATATTGCGTTTTCAGGGTCTGGTAGAGTTTCTGAATATCCGGCGGATAGACCAGTGACGCGGGATCAAGCAACCGTTCATTCGGAGGACTTGGCGTTTTGCCAGGGAACTCCTCAGGCTTGTTCACCACCACGATGGAAAATTCAGGTTTGACACTCACGAACGGCGGAGCCGTGCCTCCCGGCGTCGCCTCCGAATAGTTTAGCGGAACAGGCTCAAGCGGCGAGATGTTCCTCGGGATGAACACAATATTCAGCGAAAGCAGGCCTGAGTTGTCCACGCTTTGTGGAAGAGCTATCAGTGTAAAGCGGGTATTCTTATACGAAGGCATGATGGTGATGCATTTATAGTGAATAATCCGGTTTCGTCTGGATACTTACGCGATTTGGCGCGTCTCTCCCCAGGTTTCGCTGAAACTGATATTGATAATAAGGAAAATGCTGATGTCGAGGCCAAAGGTCACTTGCGCTTTGCAATTGGTCGGGGCATCGGCATCAAGCTTTTCGACAGTGCCTTTGGCTTCGATGGTGATCGTCACGCCAACCAGTCCTCCAAGCAGCTCGGCATGACCGCGGAAAAGCATGAATGCAGTAACGGAGATGGCCTGATTACTGTCAATGTAGATTTCGACACCGACCATGAAGAGAATGCTCACATTGCCGATAACCGGAAGCCCGACGCAGAGCTGCGCGCCGAAACCGAACTTCATGTCGAGCGCAATTTTCGGGCTGGTATCGGCACGAAGCTCCAGATCGACGTTGCCTACGGCGTATATCGTTGCTGCCGCGATGGAGTAACACATAACCTGCAAGCCGCCGTGGAATTTGAACATCGCCCCCGCTGTCGGCATCAGTTGCTTTGGATCAGACGTAACCTTCAGCGCTGCATTGAAGAAGACGCCAAGCCCGAGACTCGCCTCAAGCTTGAGCGGAATACTGGGCTGATTGTAGGCATCTCCCATCGGAAACCTGATCAGCGGAATATCCTTGTTGGCTTCGAATTTGTATTCCCACAAATTCGCGCTGTTGCTCATGGCAATCTGA
>Ga0194037_1001402_pt1 | contig 17416 bp, 21 predicted proteins | sample JunL306m_MetaG_FD_148653 | JGI IMG/M metagenome (GOLD analysis project Ga0194037, IMG submission 148653) | Anoxic zone freshwater microbial communities from boreal shield lake in IISD Experimental Lakes Area, Ontario, Canada - Jun2016-L304-6m | ecosystem: Environmental > Aquatic > Freshwater >...
GCTACAGCGCTGTTGCAGACACAGAGATCCAGGGAAGCCATGGACACCCCGACCACGCCGCTTAATCCAGAATACAATCGATGATGAGTCATCACCGCAGGGCGAATGAAGAATGTCGGCATTGCCCGGCGCGTTGCCGCTCCGGGTCCGCTGCTAGCCCTCCTGTTCGGTCATGAATAAAACAAAACTATCATTAGGCAAGAAGACCATCCGCAGCATCGAGTTCCAGGTCACCATCATCCTTCAATCAATGCATGCCGGGGCCATCGAGATCAGGAAGGTCCGCCCACATCGCACCAATATCGGGAACTACGTCTGGATTACCTACCGGGCCTCGATTGCTCCGGAGCATGATTTTTGCCGCAATTTTGCGATACAAAGAATCGGCGACTGTTGTGACGTTTGGCTGGATGCGCCGCCATTTCAATTCAGTCAAAGCATCTGCAACGATGCCGCTTGAAAAGCAGATGGGGAAACCAGCGGCGATTCGGTCTCCCGGCGCTCAAAGAGCACAACAGTGCCGATCAAGAACCGGAAAACCGCTTGCTTCCGGCATCAGCCTTTCCAGGCACCGAATCCCTGGGACCGCAATTTGTTGGCAACCCGCTTCTCGCGTTCGAGCGCCCAGGTGCGCAGGGTCGGTTTGTTATTCTCGACGATGTCCATCCTCAGCTTTTTTCCAAACTCGTGGGCGATGCGGGAGGCATTTTTCGATCCGCTGATGTGCTGGGCGAACCTTTCCTCGGGACGAAGCGTCGTCATCCCAACGTAGAAACAGGGTTTCCCGGGAACATGCCGCGGATTCTTGGCGGCGAACGCCGGTTCCCGAGCGACGGACGAATCCAATTCGATGGTATAAACCACGCAATGCGCTGACTCATTGGATTGACCGATGCGAGTGGCGGTGACGTTGTTACGGCTAAGGTAGTATGTTTTCGCTTTCATTGTGTTGTCTTGCTGTTATTGGCCGACTCTGTGAATCAGGCGGGAATCAGCGTTACGAAAGATTCGTCACGGGTGTCAACAACGAATTGACTTCAGGACCGGATTTTTTCATAAAACCCCCGATGAATCCAAAAAGCTCGGGGGAAAAAGCCAGCAAGCGAGGGCCGAATTTTGAAAAGAATTTGAGACCGGCGACCAGCCGGCGCGTCACCTTCGCTCTCGGGCTGGAACCAGTTGAGCAAGCGGACCGTATCGCCAGAATCTTGTCCAGTTACAAGGATGGCGGCGTGTCCCGCTCGGCGGTCATACGCGGGATACTGCGCTTCGTCGAGAATACCGCCCTACAGTCGGGGGATGCCGCAGTGACGGCCGTGCTCGCCAACAGCCAAACCCCGGAATCAGGCATATTGCCAAAGGTAGGCAAATCCGACAAAGAGAGCGCCCGCCTTTGGAAGGTCATCCGCGAGGAAATACTCAAGCGGTAAGCCCGCACAGGTTGGGATTTCAAGGCGTCGCCGATGATCCGCTGGCATTCAGCGGGCCTGTTCGTCGGCTATGAATGGCGAGACACCGGAATTCACGGCGTCCCAAAGCGACTGCGCCTATCCTCGGAATGATTTTCCTGGGAAAGACCGATTCGGACCTGTCGCGCCCGTCCCCTTGCGGTGCCGCCGTGCCTAAGTCCGGGGTTGGAAATGCTTCATTAGGATCATCCTGAGGAGCAAAACACACCAGCAAACATTTAAAAACATGGAATACTCAAACATTGAACCACTCTTCCTCTTAGGCGAGATCCTCACGTCTCCTGGCGTGATCGGATTCGCAATCAACCTCGACCGACTGCTGCTGCGTCATCAATGCGGCGACTGGGGTGACATCTGCTCGGAGGACCGCGAGGCGAACGATAGGGCAATAGCAAATGGCGAGGCGATTCTTTCCCAATATCCGGTCACTACATCACCTGGAAGCACCTCCATCGTTATCATCATGAGTGAGGATGACCGGTCTTATACGGTCGCCTTTCTGGACAGTGAATCCGCCCTGCATCCCGCCGGTTGAATGGAACAACCATGCAATGGCACCATTATAGCGACCCTCTATCAAAGCCCCAAATGAAATACACCATCAGAAAAACCAGTCCTACCACTGCCAGAATTAGCATTGAATCAAGCCCATCACTGGATCCAGCCAAAAAACCCGAGATTTGGCGATTCTACCCCAGCGAATGCGGAATCGCCTTTATGAGCACCGGCATGGCGCTTGGGCGCAAAACTGGAAAAACCTGTGCATTGGTTGTTCATGTCCGCCCCCATGACTTAATCGCCATCCGGGAGAAACTCCTAGGAGTGAAACAGGAATCGTGGGAATTTTACCGGATCGCCGGGAATTTCCATCCTCAGGTCCTCAGCCATCCTAGCAGATGCATCTCGATTCAGGAGTGCATGGAATTGCTGCATATCAAGAACACCAACGAACTGGTCCAGTTCGATTCCCAAGAAGGCCCGCTGCGTTCCTTTCTGGCGCAACGACATCCCCATTGGCTTCAGCAGATCGTGGATCGCCAGTTGACTCACTGGCGCGACACCAAGCCCGAAAGCTTCTTCCGGTTGGCTCCGCGGGCCGTGGTTGCCAGAGAATTGCCGCGCTGCATCGAGGTCCCCCCGATGCCCGCACTAGCCCACTACAAGGGCCTGCTCAACAAACATCAACTCGCCTCATGCATTCGGCGAAGTCCAAAGGCGGCCGTAATGTTCGCATTCAACAGGATCCCGTCCTCAAAGCGGAGGGACTACATCATCGACAATGCGAAGGAGGCGATCGAATGCGCGCTTGAGAAATTGTCCGACGAGGAATTCCGCTTGTGCGCTCACATCAATCCATGGACTGCCTTTCGTCGCCGCGAGCAGATGGACCCAAGGCGCCAGGCTGTCACTCTGGCGTATTTCTATCCCTATGCCTTTGTCGACAACTTCGGCGGTTCGCTAGCCGACCTCCAACATGAGACGCTGCTTTCGCTGCTGCGCTTTCCAGACCAATGGCGTGCCTGCGACCCGATGGGCTTCCCTTCCATTCTAAAAGGCCTCCACGACAACCTCGGGATTAAATACAACCAATTTACATTCAATACACTCCTCGGAAAGGTGGCTCCCGAGGATCGCCCAGCGATAGCGAATTTCTTCGCGGCGTTCATTTGATGACGGTTGTGATCCACTGTCATCCCGTGGATGCCGGCGCCTGGGCGGCATCGGGGGCGGCGTGGACGGTGCCTGATCGTTAATTGTCGCCAATGGATTTCTAATTGTCGTTGAACAGCGCTCAGGACGCCCACGAGTTCTCAGGGTTTACATAAGGGTCCTTGAGGCCCAAACCGTGAGGAATATAGGCAGGACGGGAAAGTGGCTTGCGTGGGGCGGCGTTTTGAATTTTCCGGGGACAGGACTTTCCCCAAGCCCTACTGCGTGCGGGCTTCCCCTTTCTCCTGGGGAGGGCTCCCCAAGCCCCTCGCTCCCACCGCGCCTGGCAGATCAAGGCGGATCACTCCTCTCGTGCCTCGGGAGTTCCAGCCCTTGAACTGCCTAGGGCCTACCACAATTCATGCCGTCCCGGTCCCGACCGATCCCTGCGGCGCTGCGCGTCCCCGGATTCGTCGGGCCGGGCCGGGGCCTTTTCCAATTGACGAACTGGTCTGCTTAGGGGGTCCCCCCCTCGGGCAGTCAAGGGTATCCCCAAGTTTCGGCCTGTCGGCCTGCAACCCGGGCGATTCCCCACCCTTGACAGCCCACACCCCTGCGCTCGCCGCTTGGCAAGGTTTCATGCGGGCTTGATCCCTTTTCCTACTGAAGAGGGGAAAGATGTTGGGGGGGCATGGTTCGCGGGTGTGGGGACAAGATCGAAAAGATGTATCGTTCGGCCCGCGGGCTGCGGCGACCCTAGTCACATGAACCGGTCGATGGCTGCCTGATTGGCGCGAGCGCTGACAACCACCGACTATATCGCATCGTTGACCTAGCGGACCCAATCTAAAGAGCTGTCTTTCTATCTGAATAAATTTCCCCAATGGAATCCTACAATACGTTTCCGAGGCTTCGTTTCCACTCGAAATCACTTTCACACAACCTCCTAGAACGACAGTCGCCACTTAACCACTGGCGGAATCGGCATTTCACGAAACTTTTAAAAAATCCCCCATTGACTTAAAACTGATTTTTGCTGCTTTTTTCTTTGCCGAATCAGCTATAGTGTTGTTCATGGCGGTCACATGATCTAAGGTCATGCTCGTCTTTTGGTGGTTTGCCTGAAGCCAACGTCGCCCGGACGCTCGGAAGGATATGGGCCCCTGAACTATCAGGGAAGCCGGACCTTGGCTCCAATAGCGACAGATCAAATGGCATCTAACCATGAACGATAAAGAGCAATCAAAAGACGACGGAGCTTGTCCTGCAGCGCAGGACGGGACTCAAAAGCACGGACCGGAACTCGAGGCAACGCCTCCGGTGGCTGGTGAAAATTACAAACCGGGGATGGATAATGGGCCGAAGACACCCGTTCATCTCATGAGTCCTGAGGAACTCAGACAATTTGTCCAAGAGAATTCCCAAAAAGCACTGGCACGACATCTCAAAACGCTCACAAAGGAACAAATTGGCGTTTGTTGCATCAAGGATCCGGGATTTGCCCTATTGTTCTGTAATAATTTAATCTCCATGGATCAACTGAAATACTGCATCGAGAAGGATCCGAAGACGGCCTCAGTTTATGCCTCCGAATTGACGCTGACGGAGAAACAGATCTATGAAATCGGCCGTTTGCGCCCCGGAACCACTCTTGCGGGCTTTGAACCGGAGAAATTTCAAACTGTGCTGCTTGCGATTTGCATTCGCAAGGAACCGTGGCCTGCCCTGAAGCTGTCATTACGTAGCGATGCATTCTTCACACTCAATGACGAGCAATTTGAATACTGTTGCCTCAAAGCGCCTGCCAAGGCGCTGAAATTAGTTGCCGACCAGATGTATGATGCGTTGTTCATGAAATGCGCACGACGCAATCCTTGGGCGGCTTACAAGAATGCGCCGGACCGACTGAGCACCGAACAACTGCTCCGGTATGCTTGCGACCACGGTTACGTGATCAGGAATCTGCTGGCGGCAAATCCCAGCAATCCCATTGTCATGAAGTTGGCTCCTCATCTTGGTCTCCTTGATGAGGATACGGCAAAGGTGGTAGCCCGCGCCATTGCTGCGGATCTCTGACCTCGTCATCCCGAATTCGATTTATCATTCACCAAGGGATCTTCATTTTCTGGGGCGCAGTTCTTCTTTTCGGGGAAAGGACTTTCCCCAGCGGCTACTCCGTGCTCCGCTCCCCATTCTCCTGGGGAGGTCTCCCCAAACCCCTCATTTCCACCGCGCCCCGCAGATCCATGGCTGCAACGTCCTCCCGTGAGTCGTCCGCCCGCCAGCCATGGAACTGCTCAGGCTCCCTCCCAGTCAGTGCCGCTCCATCCCGACCGATCCTGCGTCGCTTCGCGTCCTCAAATCCGTCGGGTCGGGGCGGGGCTTTTCCATCGACGAACCGATTTACTAAGGGGCTCCGCCCCTCGCGCCGTCAAGGGTCTCCCCAAGTTTCGCTGCGCTGCAACCTGGGTGATTCCCCTCCCTTGACAGCCCACACCCCCACGCTCGCCGCTTGGCAAGGTTTCATGCTTTTTTGCATGACCCCGTTGCTACGAAGAGGCGCTAGACGCAAAGCGGTTGACTATCGGGGTAGGGGCGTGTGGGTGGTCGGAAGATGTGAAACCCCGGCTCGGTGGCACTTGCGTGCGCCCGGCTCCGGTTTGGTAGGGATACCGTTATGAATACAAACCACAGCACCTGCAGAACGAAAGACGCTACCGGAAACCTTGCTCCCTATGGCGTTGGATCTATCAATACCTGCGCGCAAGCCGACGACCTAAAGAATATGTCACCACTTGATCATCCCCGTTACAAAGCGAACCCGATTTACCTTTTCTTTGAGTGCTACATCGAGGACACAATTGGCCATCTTTCCGAAGTTAAGTCAAGGACCCTGCAAGACATGAATTTGCAAAAGGTTTTCAAGACAAAAGCTACCGACTGGAAGGCCGTGATTCGGGAAACCCTACTCCTCTCGGATACCATCGACATTGCCATTCAGGATCTTTGGTATCAAAATCGCGAAGACTTTATGGATAACAAAGATCAGTTTGATACATACTTGTTCAGTCAGGTTTTTACCAATGAATTCATGGAGGATGGGAGCATGATCGATGTGTGGCCAGCTGGCACGCTTGACGCCGCAAAGGAGCGAATCCGCCGCGCACAAATTCATGACATGGCATCAGGAAATCAAGATTGCTTTTGATTCCATGTGGATTTTCGTAGAGCGTAACGACCTAATAGGAGACCTTCGAGCAGATGGGCCGCAGTCGACTTAGGGCAATACCGCCACTCGCTTCGCAAACCACAATTCCATTGGAGGATCGATGATTGTCCAGATTGACGGTGGATAGAACCGAACGGCGACTCCACTGCATTTGCAGGAGTCAGCTACGCGAATTTCTTTGCGCTTTGACTTTGATTGGGTTCACCACCCAATAGTCTCGGTCCTCGCTCGACCATGCAGGGAGAGGCGGTACGTGTGTCGTGCGCCAGGATTGGCATCGTGCCCAATAGCCCCGGGCGGGGCGTGGAATCTGAAGTTTCGTGCAAATCCGCGCCAGCATGGAGCCCGAGATTCCATAACGTGCGGCGACGCGAGTCGCGGACTCTTTCCAGATCTCGGCGTGAATCTGATCCCTCTTCAGGACTCGACCACCAGATCTTTTGACCTCATGTGGCATGGGTCTCGCCCTGATAGGAAGGACTCTCCCGTGCGCCGATTTGGGCATGTGCGTTGGGATTCGCCGCCGTCCTGCCGCGGTTTTCCGTGATCTGCTGAATCGTGAAGGCTCCTCCAAACCCAGAAGTTTCATGATCCCCGGATGATGCTGGATCACGAGTTCCCGCATCTTGGGCTTGTTCACCAGGCGTACGAGTTCCTCCTTGGCGTCGTCGTTTGCCAATTCGGCCGCTCGCTTCAAAATCCTGAGGCAGAGCTCTTTTCGGCTGGATCGATAGAAATCGCGACGACAGCGGTTGAGTTCTTCTGTGTCGCGCCACCGCAGCCTGACGCCCGCTTCAATGAGTTGGACACAGAAGGCGGCAAGACGCTCGTCCTGGCCAGAATTCCGTGACCAGCGCCAGCAGATTGACCGAAGGGCGCTTCGAAGAAGCCATTCGGACCGAGCTGGGTGCCGTCGAATCACCTCCATAGGGTCCTTCACCAATGCCAGGATGTCATCAATGTGGTCAGCACGCCCGCAGATCATACCACCCAGCAGGTTGAACCATTGCCGCACGCTGGGTTTGAGCTTTAGGAGCTTGAGAATTTCTCCTGACTTTTCCGCATACGAAAGGCTCAAGGCAGGGAACCCCGTCCATGTGCTTTCGGGCTCGTCCCAATCTTCGTAGCGCGGCGCTTTACCCAACGGGTCCACTCCGGCCCAGCGCAGCAACGCAATTGCTCGCAACCTGCTCTCCTTGATGGCGGTGCTGAGGGCGTAGACGGCATCTCTCGCAAGACCCGGAATGCGGTCGCGCTCCTCTAGATAAAACCGAATCAGGGGTCGACTCCCGATGTGAATGAAGACCGATGCCCATCCATCGGGCTCCAGGATGCTGACACCGCGACGCATCCCAACCCGTATGAGATCCAGATCGTGGGTCAGGCAGAGGTCGTATCCGGTTAGGAGGTCGACGGGGCAACCGTTCTCCAGCAGGTAGCGCAGCACAACGTTGCTCCCATTTTGAATGCCAAGCGTCCCGAGTGCGTTGACCGCTTCCCGGCGTTCTTGCCAAGCCCGCTTCCATAGGATTTGGGTCATGCTCAGATTGGGTGCCAGCACGGCAGTCTCAAAGGCGGAGGATGTCCTTCCCTCCGGTCGCAGCGTTGGCTTGCCCGCATCAATCCAATCGATAACTTCGAAGAGCATCCCGTGGGATACCATCGCACGAAACTCAGCCCATTCGTCCGGCGAGCACCGAGGGATTGGATCTGTCCCGACAATGGCCATGCCACATTTTAAGCAAAATCCCTGACGGTTTGGAATCTCAAGAGAATGCCACACGCCAGAAATTGCCCCCCCCGGTGATGACCTGACAGGAGAGCTCCGAGCGCTTATGCCGCAATCGCTTTGTGGCAAGAACACCCTCAAGCCCTATGGCCGGAGCAGTTCGTTGATCGCCTTCATTGCCGAATTCAGGCGTTCCATCACAGTTCCGCGAATACAGATCCAAGGAACATTCTGCTGCGCAAGTGCTGTTTCAAACCACTGGTGCATTTCGTGGCGGATGTGTTCCCCGTCGCGCAGACCATCTTGGACAAACGGAATTTCATTCCCCGTTAGGAGGTAGAGGTCTACATGACACCCTTTTGCGAAATTCTCCAATGGCTCATGATCAAACCCCATATACCGCCGGTGCCACAGGCAGGTGGCGAAAGCATTCGTGTCACAGATGAGAATCCGGTTGGCTTGGCGCGCCGCCTGATCTTCCATCCGTGTTTGCTCGTGGGCAATTTCGAGAAACTCCTGGGAACTCCAGATTTCGTCCCCCGCGGCTTGTTTTTGTTCACTGTAATCCCGTCCGTATTCCGGCACCCATACGGTTCTCAAAGCCCAGGCCAAATCCCTTGCCAGGGTGGTCGTGCCGGTTGACTCCGCGCCCACCACCACCACTCGCTTGGCAAACCACGCTCTCACCGGAGGATCGATGAAATCCCACATCGCGAATGGATCAGAACGGACCGCAGTGCCACTGCATGGGATGGCCACCCGGGTTGGGTCGACGGAAACGTGGATGCATCCCATGTGCCCGGCATAGGCTTCGCCGTAGCTTTCTGAGGTGAACACCGCGTCCGGCGTCCGGCCTAGCCAGCCGATGGTATTTTCAGCCCAGACGCGGGAGTCATTTTCATCGTACCGGTCGTCGATGAGCCTGACCTCGGCGGAAGGCACCATCTCCCGCAGCCATTCGGCCCGCAACTTCGGCGGAATGGGATCCTCGGGTTTTCCGCAAACAATCACCACCACCCGCTCGCAGCGGGTAAGCGCCGTCTCGATCAGAAACCGGTGCCCGCGGTGGGGCGGAAGGAATTTGCCAATCACCACGCCGAGACCAAAATCAGTGGGTCGATTCATGCGCCGAGTTCCTTTCTCCATCTTCTCCATCCAATGACGCAAAGCACCAGAAAACCTCCGTAAAGCAGGGCGGTCAGAGGCAGTTTTTTTGATAGATACAATGGCACGTAGATGACGTCCGCGGCAATCCAGAAGAACCAGTTTTCAATGCGTTTCCGGCACAGCAGGTATTGCGCGGCGAGACTCAACGCGGTCGTCACCGCGTCCCACAACGGCGCCGCCCCATTCACGGCCTACAGGATTTCACGCAGGCCCCATGTGCCGACAACGAGGAACACGGCAATGCCGATCCATTCGCTCTGGTAGCTTCGTGAGATGGCTAGCCTCGTGCGGTTCTCTCCGCCGCGCAGCCACTCCCACCAACCGTAAATGCCAAGAATCAGATAGATCCCCTGAAGGCCGAAGTCCGCGAAAAGCCGGGCCTTCCAGAACAACACAGCGAAAAACAGGTTGTTAGCCAGCCCCACTGGCCAATTCCAGATGTTGCTTTTCGTAACGAGCCAAACACAGACCGCTCCGGTGGCGAATCCAAGGGCCTCCGTAAAATCCAATGGCAGCCACTTGAACCACGATGCGGCCAGCAACAGCGTCGTCACCGCTGAAATGACGAGCACCTCGATCCCTAACGCTGCGGGTGGCCGGCTCATTGAGGACTGGTTATTGCCCTTGGGCGAGCCGCTCAAAATCACCAATGACAAAGGCGAGCAACTGATCGCCAGTACTACGAAGAGTTTCCGCAGAGACCGGCTGATTTGCCAGAAGGCTGCGATTGGCAATTTCGGCCGCTTGCTGGAGATCTTCCGGGCTGCCGAGTAGGGCACGGATACCGTCACCTGTGTGGAGGGCGAGTTCTTTCCAGTGTTGCGGGAAACGGCTTTGCAGGGCAGCCAACCAATGTTGGGCCCATGTTTCCAACGCTTCGTCGGCGGATAGCCGGGCGAGCGCTAGAGCACGGCCGAGATCTTTGTTACTGCGCTTGTCGCGGGTTCCTTCGATGAGATCGGTTCTGATGACTGGATGCTCCAGCAGGTTGGCCAAGGCCATCATGCCCGGGAGAGCACAGCGAATGCCAAAAGCACTTTCACGGGCATCGAAGGTGGCAATGCCTGTGAATCGGAAACTGGGCAGGGCGTAGCAATCTCCGGTGGAAAGAGGCAGCTTTGTCCAAACGCGGCCGGCCTGATTTTCCGAAGCGGGCTCGGTGAGGAACTCGATAAACCATTCACCTCCATCAGGCGGATAGAGACGCACGGCTGGAAGCCTGTCGGCGGTGTCGGAGGCGGTGCCAGGTCCGGTGATCGTGCCGGTAAAATGAGGCTTCCAATTCGCCGATAGCAGTTTTTCTGCGACCGAGCGACCCTTTTCAACGGCAGACAGGTGTGGGGAGAGAACACAATCGATGTCCTTGGTCCGGACGCCGAAGGCCTCATTTCCCTGAAACAACCAATACCCTGCGGCGAGGCTGCCGATGATGATGATATTAGGATGCACCTCGGGCGGAATGGCCGCCGCAACTTCGGCCAGCACTTTCTGCGGCGAAACTTCTTTGGGTTCGGGCTTCATATACTGGAGGGACGGATGCTTTGGAGATGATCGAGGAATTGCGAAGCCTGCATTTCAAGTCGTGCTTCGTGCAGATCAAGCAGGCACTCCACGGGGTCCGCCCAAGCAAGGCCTCCTTGCCTTGGAACGAATAATGAAACTGCATGACGCACGGCATGAACAACCACGGTGGCTGGCTGCAATGGGTCGGTGACCGGCTTCAGGGCAGGGTCGAGATCCTTGATGAAATCAAGGATCAAATGCTTGCCGGGGCAATGCACGGACAGGTCCAAGCGCGGAGAACCGACGATATCGAGTGCGGGAAAGCTGTGCAATGCCCCAAGCACGCCACCAATGGCAATTCCGGGAGTGGCAAGCTTTTCCAAGCGGCGGATATGCGCCTCAAGGCTGCGTGGTTGGCCCGAAGGATCGGCAAAACGCACCGTCGACCGAGCGTGATCCGAAACGGCCGCCATTCTCGCGAATTCATCCTTCGGAAACCATCGCAGCATAATGCGCCGGTCGGAAGTGCGTTCGACCAGACCGCCGAGAGGCCGAAGGGCTCGGGCAACTGCCGGGTAGGAACAGCCGGCAGTTTTCGCCAGCCAATCCGCCGTCACCGCGTCCCCGGCCGTCAGCCAACGGTGGATAAGCAACTTCAGAATCACAAAGCCGTAATCCGTGCGATTGCCGCCGGTTTTTCCGCGTTCCGCCGCGATCAGGCCGGCCAGCATCTGCGAAATCTCGGTGGCTGGATCGCCTGGAATTCCGATAATTTGACCACCGGACGCCAGACAAATGGTGAGGCGTTCCTGCACCTCGGGGCGCAAAACAGATGAGGCAAGTCGCCATTCCTCCCTGACCCGATCAGACGCGATGGTGGAATCGGAAAGCACCACGTAGCCGCGCAAAGCCGGGTCTTCGCTTACCTGATAAGCCACCTGCATCAGGCTGGTGCGCAGCGTCCTGACCGCATCCACGCCGAATTTCACCTCTGCCACGACATTGCCGGCGCGACTAACAACCTCCCGATGATCGGGGCGTTCTTGGATTTTTTGAGTCCTGTCAGGCATGGCGGAGGTAAACTTGCAGGATTAATACGAACGCTGCAAGTAAATATTGCTGTGTGCTGACGTATGCAAAAAGATACAATAATCATCCATTTTCTAATTTCCCAGCACACCTTTGTTGAGACGGGGTCCAAAATGGGCTGAAGGCCTCGGCAATTGCGGGCACGAGGGGCCTCCACATGCAAATCGGTCCGGTCACGTAGTTTACAGTTTTCATGTCGTCTGCCAGCCCTAGTGCTATAAGGGTTTATCCCGAAATACGAGAATTCCAAGGTGGGGCAGTCGGTCATGATCACGGGGAATTGTGGCCGGAAAGGGCATCCGCTAAGAAGCCCCCCCCTGGCTATTTTGCGATTTTTGCTGGATAAATCCGTGACCCGCAACCCGAGCGGTCCTAACGACATTATCCGCCCCACCTACTTGCTTGGAGACAAGACCTCCCCGATAACCCCAAAAGGGATACATACAAATCCCCGACGTCCAAATCACTTCTAGCAACACCACACGACCGCGCCATCTCCAGCATCACCGCCCTCTTCTTCGCCCGGAGGGCGGTGTTCATCTCGACATCTAGCCGTGATTGCTCACTCCTGCCGAAAATCCAAGACCAAACAAGATCGAATCAAGATCGAACTTGTCAGTTCGGCTTGAATGCTTCAAATCTCTAGCGTACTTGCCCCGAGAAATGCACAAGATCGCAGAAGCACCGATAATCTCAACCCTGGAGGATTTGCATGGAGAGAAACGATCTAGAGAGGATTTGGAGTCCTTTTTAGAAGGGCTACCAACACGTCTCCCCATCAATATAGAGCACGACATGGGGCGAGCAACGACCGGATATGTGGAGAACTTCCGGATTGCTCCCGTTCCCCGTGCAGAGGACGAATGGATGCTCATTGGTGACCACTATCTCTCAGAGCTCCCGACGGAAGATTCCCCGTTTACGGGAATGAGCTTTTCGTTCACCAATCCGGTGTCGAAGAACACCCCCGGCGATGAAGAATTTCATGTCTACCTGCCTTTCCCATACTACAAAGACAAGTCTCTCATGGATCGGCTACATCACGTAGACGTTCCACTGGCGCTCGGACGATGGCATAAGAAGGACCTCACTCCGGAAGCAGTAGGCCTTATCCTTGGTCTAGTTTACTTCGTTCTTGGGCCGGAGTGGACGCACGTTTACGAAGAGAAGATTCGCCCCAAGCTTCTCAAGCTGATAGGTCATTTGGAGGATGAGGAAGGAATCGCCTATGACTACCATCAACTCGTGAAACGTCCGGATGGAGGTACGGTTCGCTTGATATTTGTCTCCGACCACAGAAACTGGACAGTGTCGCTCAGTCCTGAACGTATCGACCGCGGAATGACTGCTGCAGTGAGTTTTCTTCAGTGTTCAGATATAGCAACATGCAAACCAGTTTCACAGGTTAGGCTCAAATACAACCCAGACACCGAGAGTTATGACGTTACACTCGTCCAATACGAAGATGGCGAACACATCACAATTGGCTAACAATCTGGTGGCAACGGCGGACAGCGCGACAAGCTCGCTTCGCACTAGAGAACATAACCCCGCCGCACCTACAGCCTTGATCTTCGGCAAGAACAACTAACCATCCTATTTTTATGAAAACGACCCTTATTTATCTACTTGTCGGCATCTGTGTTGTGTTGCTTGGCTGCCAGCGGCCTGAGAAGGCGGTGTTCTACAAGTATGCGCCGGGAAGCGCGATTCTGAATGGCCAAGAGCAAATGCAAATTGAGGTTCGCCCCGACGGAACTGCGATATTTAAAGGAGAATCCTCGACGAATAAGGCCTCTATTGAAACCAACAAAAACGAAATTATCGTTAAGTTCCCTGCCTATCAACAGGTTGGACTAAACGGCGCGACTTTGGTTTTTGTCAAAGAGAATAATGATTTGATTCTCAAAGAATCACCGAAGATTCGATTCACTTTGGAAACGGACAAATGAAATACGCCGAACGAAGCGATTCAAATAATTATCACGCCGGAAGCTTGGTCGCTACACTTTCGGCATTCGTCGCGCCGGCGGTCCAGCACAGGTGATCGGGGACGTTCGGCTAGCAACCAGAATCAAACACATGCTCACTCTCAACAATCACGACGAGGAGCTAGTAAAAACCATAAAGTTGGCTATTGAACATGCAATAGAGTCAGCACACGCGCCAGTTGCGGTAATCAAGAGGATTTATGTCTTTGCTGTCCGGCACCGAAACAAAGGAAGAAAAGCAGCAATGAAGCGTCATCCGTTCATGGGAATCTGTGAAGCCAGTGGCCAGATTCTTGAGCGCAAGCACGCACACCTCGACGAACTTGAGCCAGAGCTTGGATACTCAGGCAAGGTTCGCTGGACGTGCCCTCGCGCAAACAATAGCGGAATACATTCTTGCGGTAAATGCTAATCAAGATTCCCAGCAGCGATGCGGTATAGTGATCTGCGAAGGAGCACAGGCCAACCGGCGTCACCACCCAAACCGGCTAATAAATGGAACCTATTCTCATCATCCTTGTCCCCGTCGCAATTCTTGCCGTGTTCCTCTGGTTCGCGTTCCGATCACCTAAGAAAATAGCATCCATGTCATCACCACATCCCAAATACGATGAGATCGCAGGCAAGCGATCCGAGATTCTTTCGCTTTCTCCTACTACGCCCCATGAGTGCTTCCTTAAAGAGGAAGTGCTTCGTTTTATTTCCATTGCTGGCACAGTTGCGCAGACGTTTCCCAACGTTGCTACCAGTATTGATGAGCGGATTCTTTCTCACATCATGCTTCGGTCAGTCATCGAGAACTTTTTTAAGATAATCTATGTTTTCGATGATCCTTCTCAGATGACGAATCGCTTTGATCGGATTCTCGATGGGTTTCGCTGCGATTACTCTAAGCTATTCAACGACATCGATGCTTCATTTCAGAATCAGATCGAGAATCCCGGAGCAGGTTGGAATACTCTCCAGAAGGCACCGGATTTGAAGAGCATGCTGGCACAGGTCAGGAATACATTCGGCACTCGTCTCGACTACCTGTATTTCATCTATCGAATCGGAAGCTTTGACACTCATGGGAACAGCTTGAATGCTATGTTCGAGGCCGTATTCGCCAAGAAGTGTAACTTTCCATTCCTACAGATTATTCCTGTCATTGAACTGATCGCTGATCAATACTTATGCACGATAGCGCCGTTGCTCCCACCGGCAAAGCCCTCCCCATTAACGGCAAATTGACCAATGCGTGGATGGACATGGCCGAGCCGCTGACCGCCCACTGACCGCCCTATTCATCGACTGCGATACCTGTTGCCGTCCTTGGTTGCCTTCCGTTACGCCCAAAATCACTCCGAGTTAGATTGCATGATCTTCTGAGGCCACCCATGAAACAGCTACCCTCAATGCAAAACCCACTAATTGTCGTTGTTGGCGATGTGCATCACCACATCGGACTCGCCACCGAAGGCCTCGCACGCATTGAGATGGAAACAGGGCGCCGGATCGAGCAGGTATTCTCCGTCGGGGATTTTGGATTGTTCCTCGATGAATCCGACTGGGACTTCCTTACCGGTCCGAAAAAGTACCGAAGTCCCGAGGCCAGCCCTGAGATCCGTGCCGCATGGCAAGCCTGGCGCTGGCCGCTCTCACTCATTGCCGGCAACCATGAACCGTTCCACCTGCTCCGAGACTGGAACCCGGAGTCCTTTTCGTACAAGCTCGAATACAACAATGCCGGCGAACTCAATCATACTATCCCGGGACTTCGTGTTGCAGGACTGAGCGGAATTTACCACCCGGAGGAAATGGAGTTTGTCAGCGAGATCGAACGTAAGAACCGCAAACTGCCCCTCGACACCACATGGCCGGACATGGTGCGGCTGGCACGCGAGCGGATCATCAGCCGGTCCCGCCTGACCTACTACAAGCAACACGAGGTGGACCTGCTCTGTTCGCTGGAGGTTTCGCCCCACCTGCTTCTACTGCACGACTGGCCCACGCCGCCCGCTCACATCCGGCAGATTTACCCGCGTAGGCCGGAAGGCGAAATCCTCCATGCGCTCAACCCGACCTTCCTTTGCTGCGGACATCACCACACTCCAGCACGGTGGACCATCCACCAGACTCAGGTGATCGCCTTGAATATCATCTCCTCCCCGGGAAAAATCCACCACCACGGCATACTCCCCGGCTGGGCAGCGCTCTTCGAATGGGATGAAGCCGCGCTCCAGTTCCTGCAAACCTGGCCGCGGACAACGGAGTAGGCATATAGACTCGATGTCCCCCTATTTCGTTTTCAGCCAGCGCCATACCCTCCACGTCAGTAAACCAGGCATAGCGCTCGACTAAATTAAAGCATTCGAGTTGCGGGAGAATGGGCGAGCCCCGTCTAACACGCAGAATCGCCGTTTCGCATTATCAATACCCGAGAATTACGGTCGCGCTTAAATTTGCAAGTCGCGCTTCGATCCAGGCCGACAAACGACCATGCCCACACTCGGGCAAATGATGCGCCTCCCAGTCGGCGAGATTGGTTGAAGCCGCAGACCACCCCTTTTGCAAGGGGAGTCCCGCCGGTGGGAATTGGCATCTGTTATGAAAAAGAACCACATTACCTACACCACTACGGATTCACTCGGAAACAACACCAAATACGGCGCAAACCGCTTCGGCTCCTGGCTAGAGCTTGTTATTACCCCGAACCGGCTCAGTACGCTCTATAGCAACAGTCCCGCAAACCGTGCCCGCATTCTCCGCGAGATCAAGGCCCGAGGAATCAGGATTCCTTCAATCCGTGAGAATTTATTCGCGGAACCCGAAGCTTTTGCTCAATAATCCAAGCACTGGCGACAGCAGGTCACCTGAAAATCAGCTCGGTCCGTTCTTTGTTCAGTTGCCATGGCTCATCCGCTCCCTGAACCGTCCCCTTTATGGCCCCAACCGTTTGCCAGAAGAATCTGGGAATGACAATTCCTTACGGGTTGATCGGCACGTCCTGCTGTGACATGGGGCTCTCTTGCGGCGTGGAGTCTTCCAGTCCTGGCTGGGTTCACTCCCGGCCGGGGAAGAGCCCTTCCCCGCGTCCTGCTCGCTTCACTCGTGCGGACTTCCCCATCCTACCGGGGATGACTCCCCGAACCCAACCTACCGCCCCCGGCGGATCAGGGCTGCGAGCTCCCTGCGTTCCTCACGAACTCCAGCCCTGGAAACTGCCTCAGGCCCGACGAATTCTAGCCGCCCGGTCCCTGCCAATCCCGGCGAATTCGCCGGGGCCGAATGGCTGTCCAGCGACAATTAGAATCGAGCACTTACGAAAATCAAAACGACGGCTCTCGCCTATTGACGAACCGGTCTGTCAGGGCTGCGCCCAGCCGTTCGGGGTTTCCCCGGTTTTCACTGCGCTGCAAACCGGGTGATCCCTCTCCCACTCCGGCTTACCTCCGGCCGTTGCAAACGGCCTCTGGAGCCGCCTGCTAAGCGCGGCGGCGACACCATGGTTGCGGGATCGCTTGGAGATGGGTCCCGATCCCCCCGGCCCCCCGCCGCGTCCTCCCAAAACAATTAGTTTTGGGAGGACGCGGCGGGGGGCCGGGGG
>Ga0194037_1001404_pt1 | contig 17409 bp, 16 predicted proteins | sample JunL306m_MetaG_FD_148653 | JGI IMG/M metagenome (GOLD analysis project Ga0194037, IMG submission 148653) | Anoxic zone freshwater microbial communities from boreal shield lake in IISD Experimental Lakes Area, Ontario, Canada - Jun2016-L304-6m | ecosystem: Environmental > Aquatic > Freshwater >...
TGAAAACATGGAGTGTCTATGGCAAAGGTTGTCGTTTTAGGAGCTGGTGTTGCAGGCCATACCGCCGCCTCGTTTCTTAAAAAGAAACTTGGCAAGCATCACGAGGTCGTCGTTGTAACCCCAAACAACTACTATCAGTGGATTCCCTCAAATATCTGGGTTGGTGTAGGCCAGATGACGATTGACGATGTCCGCTTTGAGCTGAAAAAAGTTTACAACCGTTGGGGCATTGTTCTCAAACAAGCCAAAGCTGTTGCAATTCATCCGGAAGGTGATGCTGAAATCCAGAAGGGATATGTAACGATTGAGTATACTGATGGAGTGCGGAACGGACAGACCGAAAAAGTTGACTATGATTATCTGGTCAATGCCACCGGTCCAAAACTTAATTTTGACGCAACAGAGGGTCTTGGTCCTGATAAAAACAGCTTCTCGGTGTGTACGTACAGCCATGCAGCCCATGCATGGGAACACCTTCAGGACAATATCAAAAAGATGCAGGCTGGCCATAAGCAACGTATCCTGATCGGCACTGGCCACGCTATGGCAACCTGTCAGGGAGCGGCCTTTGAATACATTCTGAATGTTGCCTATGAAATCAAAAGGCGCGGACTCAGTAACATGGCGCAGATTACCTGGCTATCCAATGAATATGAGTTGGGTGATTTTGGCATGGGAGGCGCCTTTATAAACAGAGGGGGTTATTATACCCCGACAAAGGTTTTTACCGAATCCATTATGGCCGAGTATGGTATCAACTGGATCCGACGTGCAGGAGTGCATCATGTAGAACCTGGGAAAGCGCACTATGAAACGCTGGCTGGTGAAGAGTTGACTCAGGAATTTGATTTTGCCATGCTTATCCCATCATTTTCAGGCGTTGGGCTGACCGCATTCGATAAGAGTGGCGTTGAGATTACCGAGAAGATGTTTGCGCCGAACAAGTTCATGAAGGTTGATGCAAATTACACGGCGAAGCCATTTGAGGATTGGGAAGCAGAGGACTGGCCTACAATTTATCAGAATCCACTTTTCAACAATATCTACGCTCCGGGTATTGCCTTTGCCCCTCCGCACCCGATTTCAAAACCCATGGCAAGCCCAAGTGGTCGGCAGATTTTCCCGACGGCCCCACGTACCGGCATGCCTGCAGGTGTAATGGGAAAAATTGTCGCGCTTAATATTTCAGAAAAAATTCAGGGAGCTCAGGAACATCGCCATAAAGCCTCAATGAGCAGAATGGGTGCAGCATGCGTTGTGTCTGCAGGATTCGGTTCGTTTGATGGCCTTGGAGCGTCAATGACGCTGTTTCCGGTAGTTCCTGACTGGAACAAGTATCCTGAATGGGGCCGTGATATGAACTACTCTCTCGGAGAGGCCGGTCTGGCTGGACATTGGCTGAAAGTAATATTGCACTACCTCTTTTTCCACAAGGCCAAAGGCTATCCGTTCTGGTGGCTAATTCCGGAATAACCTTTATGTTGTTGATAACCTTAAATCTAAAAAACCTATGGGCACGAATAAAGTCAAGGCATATTACGACGAAGCTTATCCACCGGTACCGTCAAAAGGAACCCTCTATTGGCGGAAGAACCTGTTGTGGCAGCTTGTTCGCTTTGTAGTTTTAAATGTTAAAATCATGAGAATTGTTGTTGGTGGACATTCCTGATGAGTTGTAAAGATTAATGCTCAATGCATGTACAAAACAACCCGAAGTCCATACTACAGTTGCTTTGTACATGTCTTGATTCCTGTGATGAAAGATCTCTTTAGTCGATCATAACTTGCAGGAACTGTTATTTCCTGGCTTTACATCACAACCACAACTTCCGCATGTCGAAATTTTAAGAACCGTATAAAGAGGGCAAAATCCTATAAAAGAGGTTAACAGTGGCACCAGCCCAATAGCTCCCCACCACGAATGATTGATGACACCGAGTAGAATAATTACAACACCGATAACTATGCGGATTATTCTATCAATTTGTCCCATATTTTTTTTCATTGCTTTTTATTGTTTACAAAATTAATAAAGATTGAAGCTGATAAATACAAAGTAACTAAATCAATATTACAACCTCTTTCTCTGAAAAGCAATTCTTTGCGTGCGATAATTATACAATTGTTAAGCCGTATTTCACCCTCGAATTATATGTTTTCACTTATTAACAATTGTAAAATAATTGGCGGTTTGTTGTTAAAAATATTAACAATCGTTATTCCTTGTGAATGTCTGGTAGTCGAAATCAATAAGCTCTTTTTTAACGATGCATATAGATATTCGATCGAGATGGTACTTTCGTGTGTGTTAGTTAACCCTTTTATATTAAATGTCTTATTCTATTGCTGTGCTCGATAATACGGCTTATAAAATGATTAATACTTATGCCATAATTAAATTTTTTCATTACATTTTATTGTTATAATAAATAGAAAAGATGTTCTTATTAATTTAATACAATAGTAAGCTATGAAACGATTGTTAATGGTGATGGGTATGGGATTGCTGTTTAACTCTGCTGTAAATGCGGCAACAAACACTCCTGACGGACAAGCTATTTTTAACAATAATTGCAGCGTGTGTCATTCAGTTACCCCTCCACCAAAATCCGCTCCTCCTATTATTCCATTAGCTTCTCACTATCATCAAAAATTCAAAAATAAAAAAGATGGCGTCAATCACCTTGTTGCATACCTGAAGTCACCGAACAAAGATAAGGCGATTGATGCTCAAGCCATTGCAAGATTCGGAATTATGCCGGCTCAGACATTGCCAGATACAGAACTTAAAGCTGTGGCTGAATGGGTATGGGATCAGTATAACCCGAATATGGGAATGGGTATGGGAAGAGGTATGGGTCAGGGAATGGGCCGAGGACGTGGGATGAATCCATAATTCAATATGAATGTAATGGCAGGGCTGATATCATAACCGATTCATAGTAATAAATTTATCAGTGCTGTTCAGTACTGCAGCAAACGCAGCAACAACCATTGAACAGCACGCAAGCTTTTACCATAGCAGGCTGAGTCCCTCAGCGATGTGAATCAGATGCAATAAAAAGGGGCAGAACCAGCACATTATTTTTGGATTTGCCTGTCATTCTACGATATGCAACCTGTCATGACGAGCTTGTGCCACTTAGAGAACTCGCTGAGCAGCCAGGTTGTGGAGGTTATGCCGGGTCTTTAAAACAAAGCTGGAAAAAGCCGGATGGAATTGATACCCCGTTAAAATCGATTGATGAAAACAACCATATGCAAATGGGTGAACTCCGGTAAATGCTTGTCAACAATGACCAACCGATAAGCATGTAATGGATGTATAGTCTCATTGTTTCAAGTTCGTAGGCCAGCATAGTCAGGATTTTGATTCAACTGAATGAAGCTTTTTGAAAAGTTATATTGTTGCATAACATTTAATATGTCAAGCTTTCGGCCTGAACTTTTTTTCTCAATCTTCAAGTCGCCCTTTTTTAGGCTCCTGGGGAAGTTGCCAATCATCGCTATTTTTCGTACATAATTCTTAAAAGCTGGGTCGACGGACTTGCTCTTTTCCTGAAAGACGGTAAATTTATGAGTATCGAAAACCCGATATGTCACGATCGACGAAATACCGAGGCACTCACGCCCATTTTCGGCCTCCTGCCGGCCATGCATTCGCAAGGCAGGGAACCCGAATCTTCATCACGATGAAATTTATCTGGATGTCCAGGCTGCTGGCCTTTATAGCTCTGTATCTTGTTTCTGGCTGCGCCTCGAAACAGACGATCCAAAGCAATATCCGCCCGACAACGGTAGAGGAGTATTACGCGACTGACCGCAATTTCATCGGGGACGTCGAGCATGGGAAGCTCTACGGCACCAGGCGCGACTCCATGACGTACGGATACCTGAAACTCTCCCGGCCGGCGGGCCACGCCATAGGACGATTGCAGAAAGATGATCTGGCGGGCGACAGCCTGAAGTGTTTCGTACTCCGGCAGCACAAACTGAGGATGACCGAAACGGAGCTCCTGACAGAACTTTTCGGAAATGAAACACGGGGAAAGGATATCCTGCTTTACGTCCACGGTTTCCATACGACCTTCGAACAGGCAGCGGGGACTATGGCACGGGTCGCGAGCGACCTCAATTTCAGAGGGAGTGCTATCTTTTTCAGCTGGCCATCGAACGGTAAGGCTTTGGAATATGTGGGGGACCAGAACAATACCGACTGGTCATCGAAAAACCTGAAAGCCTTCCTGAAAGAGCTTGCTAAGAAAGCCCCGCCTAAAAGCATTTGCATTCTTGCGCACAGCATGGGGAACCGCGAGACCATCAACGCTTTCGCCGGGTTGATGGTAGATACCCCTGAACTCAAGGACCGTTTCAGGCTGATCATCATGGCAGCGCCCGATGTCGACACCACAATATTCGAACGGGATTTCGCTCCTGTTCTGACCAGCTCCGGGGCTATGGTGACGCTCTACGTTTCCCGAAATGACAGGGCGATGCAGCTTTCCAAAGATGTTAACGGCTACGTGAGGCTCGGCGGGGTAGACGGATATCCACCAGTTCATCACGGCATCGATACTGTCGACGTCACCAACGTGGAAAACGGCTATTTCGGGCATGACTACTTTGCGTCCTCACGGCAGGTGCTTTCGGATATCTATTACATGATAAATGACAAGCTGGATGCGAAGGATCGTTTTTCTCTCACCCCTGCGCAGTATACTAAAGACGGAAATACAAACACCTACTGGATATTCGAGAAATGAGTGCAACTGTTACCGCTTGATGATTGAAGCGGATGTTGCGTCATCACCTGTTTTATAGTTACCTTAGGTTACTATGGTTATACAGACAGGTGGGCGGGAAGCAGTTAATACCAAGGTATAACTGAATCAATGAGTTCTGGGATAAGTCGGTATTTTATGCGAGTGATGAAGACTCCTCTGAAATGGCCATGAAAGAGTTGGATTGTGGCAAAAATGCACCATAAGTCATCAGGATGTTATTATTACACTGTATAGAATTCTGGAATTTCCCAGTTCCTTTTATCCGGAATAATTCCATTATTGATCTCGGATGAGGTACTGGAAATTCAGCTCCGGCTTTCGGGGCTTTTTTGTTATATAATGTTACTCAGTCAGCAAGTGCTGAACGTGTATGAATTTTATGGCTGGATTGATCAAATTAGATGACGGAAGCAATAACTGATGGCTGATATTATTCTCAAACTCGAGGGAATCCGAAAGGAGCTTGAACTTTCAAGAGATATCCGTCAGACCATCATTCCAAACCTGTCCTTAGAAATTATGGCAGGGGAGTTCGTAGCTATTACAGGTCCTTCGGGTTCCGGCAAATCTACCCTGCTCTATATTATGGGCGGTCTCGACAAACCAACAGTAGGGAAGGTATGGCTTGATGGAGAGGCTATTTCTGAAAAAAGTGAAACGGAAATGAACCGTATCCGGAATGAAAAAATAGGGTTTATCTATCAGTTTCATTTTTTACTTCCTGAGTTTAATGCTGTAGACAATGTCAGTATGCCGATGATGATCAATGGCAAGCGCACGAGAAAGGAGATCAAGGATCGAGCGAAGATGCTGCTTGATCTGGTAGAGATGCAGAACAAGTATACCAATAAGCCAAGCCAGCTTTCCGGCGGTCAGCAGCAGCGTGTCGCTATTGCCCGTGCTCTCGCGAACGAGCCGAAAGTACTGCTTGGCGATGAACCTACTGGCAACCTTGATTCACGTTCCGCCAACAATGTCTATAAGCTTTTTGACCGGCTGAACAAAGAACTCAATCAGACTGTTATTGTTGTTACTCACGATGAGGAGTTTGCAAATCGGGCGGGTCGAAGGATCAATCTTGTTGATGGAATGATTGAGAGTGACATCCTGTTACGTCCGAAAGCAGAATCTTCCGTTGAACCACATCTTCAGGATCCGCACTAATACTTATTTACTTTAACATTATATGTCGTTGTTACTTCAACAGATCGAGCATACCCATCCTTACCTCTACAAGGCATTTTCATCACTGAAAGATGGAGAACACCATCTTCATCATATCAATGAGCTTGATCGTTACTGGGAGTTGTTAAAGCATCCGGTTCGACCAGTAATCCTGCCTGGCAGCACACTTCCCGCAGAGGCGGTTATCAGTGGCAAGTATGATTTGATCTATGCAGGCGGAACTCTTAGTCTCTTGCATGCTGCCGTGATGTCGGGGAACTACCGTCGGAAGGTTATGATTTTTGATCGACAGACGCCTGCGAAGTCTACCCGGGACTGGAATATTTCAAGAGATGAGCTTTTGAATCTTTCATCTATGGGTTTGTTTACGGAGAGCGAAATTGATTCGGTTATTGTCCGTAGGTACAAAACAGGGTGGGTTGAGTTTTACAAGCCGGATGGCAGCCAGAAACGCCTCTACATGGAAAATGTACTCGATTGCGCTGTTAATGCCGATAAACTGCTTGGCATGGCAAAAGAAAAGGTGCTGGCGGTTCCAGGGAGTACTATTCTTTCACAGACATCATTTGATTGCTGTTACCAGTTTGATGACCATATCGTTGTCAAGGTTCTGGACGGTAATGGCAAGGCTTTTTATTACAAGGCGAATGTGCTTGTTGATGTCATGGGAATCTTGTCTCCAATCGCTTTGCAGCTTAACGAAGGTATGCCGCAGACTCACGTTTGTCCGACGGTGGGTACCATCGCCAGCGGTTTTGAAAATGTTGATTTCGAGACCGGTGAAATTCTGGCCAGTATAGGCCCTGCCGATACAGTTCCTGGAAAAGGTCGACAGCTGATCTGGGAAGGATTTCCCGCTGAAAACTCCCAGTATATCACCTATCTTTTCTTCTATGACGAAGCGGACTCCCCGAACGACAAATCGTTGCTCGGGCTGTTTGACAACTATTTCCGATTGCTTCCGGACTATAAGAAGTATGGTAAAGAGTTTATTGTTCACCGTCCTGTTTATGGTATTATTCCGGCTTATTTTCATGACGGTTTCAATCGTACAAGGGAGATTGCCGCCGATCGGATTATCCTCTTTGGTGACGCTGCTTCACTTGGTTCTCCTCTTACGTTTTGTGGATTTGGTTCCATGGTTCGCAACCTGCCGCATCTTACAGCCGATCTTGACCTTGCTCTTGTTAACAATGATCTTGCAAAAAAGCATCTGGAAAAAATCAGTGCCTACGAACCCAATGTCGCATCAATGGCGAACCTGATGAAATATATGTGCTTCAACTCTGCTACTGATGAGCCGAACTTTGTCAATGATTTGATGAACGAGGTCATGATTGTTCTTGATGCACTACCCGAACGCTACCGTCAGGCTATGTTCCGTGACGAAATGAAAATTGAGGATTTGATGATGGTGATGTTTCGGCTTGCCTTGCGCTACCCGAAAGTACTGACGGTGACTTGGGAGAAGCTCGGAGTTCAGGGTTCTTTCGGCTTTTTGAAAAATCTTACCGGCTGGGCATTTTCACCAGTCAGATAACTTTTTAATTCATCAATGACCGATATCATAAGCGTGCGAGAGTCGATAGCTCAACTTCGCAAAGAGATAGAGCGTCATAACCATCTCTATTATGTTGAGGCAAAACCGGAGCTTTCTGATTACGAGTTTGACAGGCTTCTAGAAAAGCTTATAGCGATTGAGCACCAGTACCCTGATCTTGTAACCCCCGACAGCCCTTCACAGCGGGTTGGAGGAACCATTACCAGAGTATTTCCCTCTGTATTGCACCGCGAACCAATGCTGAGCCTTTCGAATACGTACTCCCTTGGTGAGCTGGAGGAGTTTTACAATCGTGTCAGAAAACTGCTTGTTCTCGAAGGGGTTCATGAGCAGGAAATGGTCGCTGAGCTGAAGTTCGATGGAGTTGCTGTCAGCCTGGTCTATCGTAATGGTCTTCTGGTTCGGGGTGCAACCAGGGGAGATGGCGTTCAGGGTGATGATATTACGCCGAATATAAAAACCATACCTACAGTACTGTTGAGGTTGCCGGATGGCGACACCCTTTTTGCTGAGAGTGATGAGAAGGAAGTTGAGGTTCGGGGTGAAGTATTCATGCGCAAGGAGGATTTTGAACAACTGAATGACAGCCGCCCGGAGGAAGACCGTTTTGCCAATCCCCGGAATGCCACGGCAGGAACCCTTAAACTGCAGGATTCCTCAGAAGTTGCCCGCCGCAAAATGTGTTTTGTTGCTTACTACCTGAAAGGGTATGAGGAGGAAGTTACAACTCAATTCAACAGACTCAGGGTGCTCGAGAAGCTTGGGTTTTATACCGGTGGTCATTACCGGCTTTGCCATGAACTGCAGGATATCAGCAATTTTATCAAAGAGTGGGATGAAAAACGCTGGAAGCTTCCTTACGAAACCGACGGAGTGGTTCTGAAGCTGAACGATACCCGACTGTGGCAAAAGCTTGGTGCTACGGCAAAAAGCCCTCGTTGGGCAATAGCGTACAAATATCCTGCACAGCAGGCAAAAACGATACTGCACGATGTTGTGTTTCAGGTCGGTCGACTTGGCACCATTACTCCCGTTGCAGAGCTTGAACCGGTGTTGCTTGCTGGATCTACAGTTGCCCGTTCGACCCTCCATAATTTTGATGAAATTCTGCGTCTTGGTATTATGCTGCATGACCATGTGATCATCGAAAAGTCGGGCGAGGTAATTCCTAAGGTGATCAGTGTTGTACTTGATGAACGACCTTCGGATGCCCAAACCATAAAGGTTCCTTCCGTCTGCCCCGAATGCGGCACCCCTCTTGAAAAGCCTCAGAATGAAGTGAGTTACTACTGTCCCAATGAGGATGACTGCCCGGCACAGATCAGGGGAAGGTTGCTGCACTTTGCATCGCGCGATGCCATGGATATCAAGACGCTTGGTAAAGCTCTGGTGGATCAGCTTGTCGCCTTAAGGCTCGTGAAAGATGCTGGAGATCTTTATTTTCTGCAGGAGCCGCAACTTGAGAGTCTTGAACGTATGGGCCCGAAATCAGCTCAAAATCTTGTGCGTGCTCTTGCTGACAGCCGTGAAAAAAGTTACGAACGCGTTGTCTATGCTCTTGGTATACGTCACGTGGGAAGGGCGACGGCGCGCGAATTGGCTAGTGCATATCCTTCAATGGATGCACTCGGACAGGCAAGTGAAGAGGAGCTGGCAATGGTTCCTGATATCGGGCCGGTGGTTGCCTTGAGCATCTGCGATTTTTTTTCTAAACCTACGACCTTGGCTTTTATTGAAAAGCTGAAAAGTTCGGGTTTACCGTTGAGCGCGTCCGAACCGAAAGAGCAGGTTAACCGGAATTTTGAGGGGATCAGCGTTCTTTTTACCGGAGGTCTTGATCGCTATGATCGTCAGACAGCTTCGGAGTTGGTGCTTGAACGGGGAGGCAGGGTTGTTGGTTCGGTGAGTAAAAAAACCGGCATGGTTGTAGCAGGCCAGGATCCCGGCAGCAAGCTCGATAAAGCCTTGAAGCTTGGTGTCAGGGTGGTGTCGGAGGATGAGTTTGAAGCGATGCTTTAAAGGGGAAGGAAAGGGTTAAAATCTATTATTACAAAGCACATGGATCTGCACTACAGGGTGGCAATATTCGGATCAGCAAGGATTCAGGAAGGCGATAAGGATTATAAGGATGTTTTTGAAATAGCCAGAGGTCTTGCTGGTTCTGGTTTTGATATTGTGACAGGCGGTGGACCTGGATTGATGCAGGCCGCAAATGCCGGCACAAAAAGTGCTCATTCCGCAAGCCATTCCATCGGTCTCAACATCAAGCTTCCGAGAGAGCAGCAACCAAATCCCTTTCTGGATATCAAGCAGGAGTTCAATCTTTTCAGCAGCAGGCTTGATACGTTCATGGCATTGTCTGATGCTGTTGTAGTAGCTCCGGGAGGGATTGGAACCCTGCTTGAGCTGTTTTACGCATGGCAGCTTGTACAGGTTGAGCACATCTGCGAAACACCTATTATTTTGTATGGTGAAATCTGGACTAACCTGCTTTCATGGATGGAGAGCGAGGTTATGGAGCGGAAGCTGTTTAATAAAAGTGATATGCACATGATTTTTCATGTGACTGAACCTGTTCAGGTAGTGGAACTTATTAAACAAATCCATACGGACCGGCTTCAGGTGGAGCATGCCTGTAGGAATTTTTCGAAATACCGCATAGCATTACAGGCAGCAAAGGATGGGGGGCATGATGCCCCCCTTAAAAACCTGTTGAAGTTATGATTGACTGCCGCGTTTTATTTTTGAGCTATATACAGAATGGATGTCTCAAAAGTCATGGGGAAAAACTCGGCTGACCGGAATCCGGTTTTTTTCAATATTGCGGTGAATGCCTGGGTCTGCGGGAATTGTTCAACTGAGTGGGGCAGGTAGTCGTAGGCAAAAGTGGATTTACTGAATAATCCAGCGATTTTAGGCAGTACCTTTTTGAAATAGACCAGGTAAAGTTTTTTCATCACTCCATTGCGAGGGATCATTGGTTCGATAATGAACGCATGGCCACCGGGCTTCAGAACTCGGTGGAACTCTTGCATTCCTTTTTTCAGGTCCTCGAAATTTCTCACGCCAAACCCTGCACTGACAACATCAAAACTGGCATTTAAAAATGGCAGCTTTTCAGCATACCCTTCTATAAAGGTGATCTGCGGGTACTTCTTCTTTGCAATAGCAAGCATTTCAGGTGAAAGGTCGAGCGCTGTCACCTTTGCCCCTGGAATTTTTGCCATCGAGTCTGCCAGGTCACCGGTACCCGTAGCAACATCAAGAATCCGTGGAGCGGCATTACCGGCAAGGAGTTTTTTTGCCATGCTTGTGGCTTTTGCCCGCCAGTAATTATCTATACCCAGACTCAGCAAATGATTTAAAAAATCATAGGTTGGTGCAACTTCGTCAAACATCCTCTGAATCGAGGCTCTGGATTTTGTCTGATTAAGCGATCTGGCGCTCTCTTTTGATGGACTTGTCGCCATGTCAGCTTTTTTTACCATAAACATCTTCCGGATTGAACATCAGGGTGTCACAGATTTCCATTGTACCATCATCTTTAACCTTGCGAAAAAAGCAGGAGTGATAACCCACATGACAGGCGCCGCCTATCTGAGATACCTTTAAAATAAGGGTGTCGCCATCGCAGTCAATAAGAATGTCGTGAACTGCCTGCATGTTGCCGGATGATTCTCCTTTCAACCAGAGTTCTTTGCGGCTGCGGCTCCAGTAACAGGCTTTCTTTTTTTCGAGGGTCATCTGAAGACTTTCAAGGTTCATCCATGCCATCATCAGGACTTTCCCTGTCTCATGATCCTGGACAATTGCAGGCACCAGCCCTTTTTCGTCGAACTTTACTGTTTCAAGAAAGCTTTTCTGTAAATCTTGATTATCGCCCATTGAAGATGTAGATTAAGTGTTTTTTATGCAATACAGCCTGAGTGGGATTTCAGGAAAAGAAAAATGTTTTTAAAGATTGATAAAATTATGGAAAAACCAAGGTCAGAATGGATAAAAAGTTCAAAACCTTTAACTTCCCAACGTTGAATTTATAATAACAGTATTCATGAAGTCCCTACAAAAATTTCTTCCTAAATATTCCATAGCTCTTGCTGTCGTTTTTATTGCGACTGTTGTGTTTCTGATTACCAAGGGTAATACAGTTGATATTGAAGCAGGCGAAGTGACTTATGCTGAACTCGTTCAGGCTATTTATGCTACAGGCTTTGTTGAAGCAGATGCAGTTGCCAACCTCAGTGCTGAATATTCAGGAACAGTGAGTTATGTAGGAGCTCTCGAAGGTCAGCATGTTACAAAGGGTCAGAAAATTCTTGAATTCAACAGTCCTACTCCGCAACTTGCCGTCCAACAAGCAAGAGCTGCCTTTGCCGAACAGCAGGCATTGAAGAAGGACAACAATCTGCTGAGTATCAGAAAGAAAAATCTGTTCAAAGAAGGCGCAATATCCCGTCAGGAAGTTGATGATGCCGAAAAGAATCGCATACAGGCAGAAGAGTTGCTTCAGCAGAAAGCGTTTCTGTTAAAGATGCGGGAGGACGACCTTAAGAAACTTACGGTCTGGGCTCCTTTTTCGGGTACGCTGGCACTGCAGAACGTCAAGGAGGGTGATTATGTTACAGCCAATACCCTTGTTGCAAGAGTTATTGATACTTCCAGTTATCTGGTAAGTGTAGAGGTTGACGAACTTGATGTTCCTCGGATCCGTATCGGCCAGCAAGCCATAGTTGCTTTTGATGCTTATCCTGATAAACGGCTTTCTGCAACTGTTTCACGTATTGTCCCTCAAACCGATAGAATAACGAAAACCTCCAGGATTTATCTGACCTTTGAAAAACCAGTGGGCAATATCCAGGCAGGTATGACTGCAACTGCAAATATTATTTACAATATTAAGAAGCACGCTCTTCTTGTCAGAAAAAGTTCTGTGTTTGAAGAAAACCATCAGAACTACGTATGGAAAATCGAAAAAGGCCGTCTGAAAAAACAGCCGATTCGCCAGGGTGCCAGCGATATGACGTTTATTGAAGTTCTTCAGGGACTTAAGCAAGGGGATAAAATTGCGCTTGTTCCTGACAAGAATTTACATGAAGGTCTTGATGTCAGAATCATCGCTCCTCGAAAGTCCTGAGATTGCCAATATTGACGATGCAGGCCTATCCCTTCTTAAGTTAGCCTGATTTGATGCTTTCTGAAAGTTCAGATAATGCTTGCTTTTCAAAATCGTGTCAAGCGGAATTGAATGGTTAACGCTCATCTTATGTTCATTTTTTCACATAGATAACAGGTAATGCAGAATAAGAGGAGGAGTTGAGAGTATGGGCCGTGCGGCTGTTTTTATTGACGGGGCAAATTTATTTTATACCCAACGCCATCTTGGGTGGCAGATTGATTTTTCCCGCCTGATGGCATTTTTTATGTCCAACTACGCTTCAGTCCAGGCGAATTATTACGTTCCGGCCTCTGAACCTGTTTCTGAAGAAAATGCGGCCTTCACCAGAGTGCTTACTGCACACGGTTACAGGATAACTTCCAAACCAGTTAAAAAAATTGTCAATAAGGAAACTGGCGTGATTGTCATGAAAGGCAATCTGGATGTTGAACTTGTTGTTGATGCTTTGATTGGTATAGATCAGTTTGATACGTTTATACTTTTCAGTGGAGACAGTGATTTTCTTCCTTTGCTCAGGGCGTTAAAACAGAAGGGAAAGGAGGTTATTGTCTATTCGACACATGGTTTGAGCGCCAGAGAGTTGCTTGCTGAACCGGGTATAGTTTATGCTGATATTTCAGTGTTGAAAGATCGTATTGAGCAGGGACGACAGGGCGATCCGATCCGTCTCGAGGGTGCTCTAGCGGGAAGTGACCAGGAGTACTCTGTTCGCCTTCCTGATATTGGAGAACTGTTTACCGGTTCAGTGCTTAAAGTTCAGCCGTATGGGATTTTCTTGAGTAATCCTTTTCATGTGAAGTGTCTCCTTCCACTCAGTTTTCTCGGAATAAGCAAATATATCAAGGATCTGACCGCTATAGTACGAATGACAGATGTTTTTGAAGTTTCGGTTTTTCACGTGAACACCGCTCGATAAGTAGCGGAGATTACGGTCAAGCTTGTCGATAAAAAAATGTCCGAAGAACTTACATCAAGGATAGAAGGATAGGTGGAAAAGGGATTTGGTTTTTTCAACACAACGGAGAAAATGCTATGGATATTTTCAATAATGCAGTCAGTGCAATTACCAATCAGTTGTCAGGCTTATGGCCGGAGCCGAAAGAGCATCCGCAGCTAGTGAATGGAAAGCTGAGGCCTTGTCCGGGATCACCGAACTGTGTATGCAGTGAAAGTACCAATCCTTTTCTTAAGGTCGAGCCGTTAGCGTTCAAGGGTTCGCCTGAACAGGCTTGGACAGCGTTGAAACTTGTTATCACTGCAGAAGGTGGTACAATTCATTTTGAAGAGAAGGATTACCTCTGGTCGACCTTTACTGTGCCTGTATTTGGCTTTATTGATGACGTTGAGTTCCGACTGAGTGCAATAGATGGAGTTATCCATGTAAGATCAGCATCAAGGCTTGGCTTCTCTGACCTTGGCGTCAACAGTGGGCGGATAGAGCAATTACGGAAGGCATTTCAGAACGCATCGGTATGATTTCAGGAGTTTATTCCGATGCTGAAGAGATGCTGAGGCTGAGGTGCTTGACTCCTACCTGCACCTTCAGGGTTGTGGCAAGGTTTTCTACTTCGGACGAGCTGCCTTTTACAGCGATAATTTCCAGACAGTGGTGGTGGTCGAGATGAACGTGCTGGGTTGAGATAATTGTTTCCTGAAAATCGTGTTGAATATCAAGGAGTACGTTTACCAGTTCGCGTTTATGATGGTCATAGGTCATGACAATCGCTCCGGCAACAGCGCCTCCCTCAGTCCATTGTTTTCTGATCAGTTCTTCACGGATCAGATCACGTATGGCTTCTGAACGGCTTTTGTAGCGTTGCGCTTCAATATGCCGGTCAAAAGCCTCAATCAGTATTTTTTCGAGAGAGACACCGAATCTGTAAACCTCACTCATTCTTTGTGTTCACTTCCCGTTAGTTTTTCGTGAATAGCTTTGGCTGCTGTACGGCCTGCGCCCATTGCCAGGATAACCGTAGCACCTCCGGTTACGATATCTCCTCCGGCATATACATTATCTTTAGAGGTCGCCATGGTGTTGATGTCCACTACAATGGTATCCTTTTTACTGACCTCGATATCCGGCGTTGTCTGTTTAATGAGAGGGTTGGAACCATTGCCGATTGAGATGACCGCCATATCGATCGGGAGAATGAATTCAGAGTCTTTTATCGGCACAGGACGACGGCGTCCCGAATCGTCAGGTTCACCCAGTTCCATTTTGAGGCATTTGACACCTGTAAGCCACTGCTGATCATTTCCTAAAAACTCCAATGGGCTCATGAGCATGAGGAATTCAACGCCTTCTTCCTTGGCATGATGAACTTCCTCAAGACGCGCAGGCATTTCAGCTTCTGAACGTCGGTAGACAATAAAAGCATGTTCAGCCCCAAGTCGTTTAGCAGTTCGTACAGCATCCATGGCAGTATTGCCGCCACCGAATACCGCAACATTTTTTCCTTTGCAGTTGAACACAGGTGTGTCATTATCAGGGAATTGGTACGACTTCATCAGGTTTACCCTGGTTAAAAACTCATTCGCCGAATACACCCCGAGAAGATTTTCACCAGGAATGCCCATGAACCATGGCAAGCCAGCCCCAACACCGATAAAGACGGCGTCATATCCTTCTTCTTTGAGAAGTTCGTCAACAGTGACCGAACGACCGGCAACGGCATTGGGAATAAAATTGACTCCGAGTTTTTTCAATCCTTCAATTTCCGACTTTACAATCTCCTTGGGAAGTCGGAATTCGGGAATGCCATATACCAGCACACCGCCAAGTTCATGCAAGGCTTCAAAAACAGTGACCGAATGGCCCAATTGGATAAGATCATTCGCGCAACTGAGCCCTGCCGGACCACTGCCGATAACCGCGACTTTTTTCCCGGTTGGAGCATTTACAGTCGGAAGCTTGACATTGCCCGTCTCTCTCTCGTAATCAGCAGCAAACCGTTCAAGGTTACCTATAGCGACTGATTTATGTTTCTTTGTAAGAATGCACATTTTCTCACACTGGTCTTCCTGTGGGCAGACTCTTCCGCAGATAGCAGGAAGTACATTATCTTCCTTGATCTTTCTCGCAGCTTCCAGGAATTCCCCGTCAGCTATAAGCTTGACAAACTGATCAATTTTGATATTAACCGGGCAACCTTTAACACAGGAAGGATCTTTACACTGAATACAACGAAGAGCTTCAGTCTGTGCCTGCTCTTGAGTATACCCTAGATTCACTTCCTTGAAATTTTTATTCCGAACATCCGGATTCTGAGCAGGCATTTCCTGGCGCGGAATGGCAAAGCGTTCTTTGGTCGTGATTTTTTTCGGGTCCATAAGCTATTAGTGTCTTTAAAAAAAAATGGTTTGTGTATGCAAAAAAAAGCCTTTCCTGCAACAATGAATTACAGGAAAGTCATCATGACTGAGTTATAAAGGTAACGGTATTCTTATACCTGCTTACTGCAGGTTGCATTTGTGTGCAAATGATTCAGCTGCCTGCTTTTCTTCCGGCAGGTATACTTTGTTTCGGTCAGTAAGATTTTTAAAATCAACCTGGTGAGCATCAAATTCCGGTCCGTCAACACAGGCGAATTTAATCTGGTTGTCCACAGTAACCCTGCAACCACCACACATTCCAGTACCATCAACCATAATAGGATTGAGACTGACCATTGTTTTGATATTGTAAGGACGGGTGACCTCGGCAATAGCTTTCATCATCGGGATCGGCCCTATAGCCAGCACATAATCGATTTTTTTGCCGGAGTCTATAAGCGCCTGCAGTTTCTGTGTAACGAAACCGTGAAAACCATATGATCCATCATCCGTTGTAATGTAAGCTTCATCACTTACCGCTTTCATTTCGTTTTCAAGGATTACCAGATCTTTTGACCGGGCTCCATTAATGGTAATAACATAATTCCCAGCTTCCTTGAGTGCAACTGCAGTCGGATAGGCTATTGCAGTACCCACACCTCCACCAATGCTTACAGCTGTTCCAAACTTCTCAATATGCGAAGGGGTTCCAAGCGGGCCGACAATATCGCTTACGGTGTCGCCAGCCTGTTTACTGTTCAACTCCCTTGTGGATTTACCCATACCTTGGACAATGATGGTAATAGTGCCTTTTTCAGGATCAGAATCGGCGATAGTTAACGGTATCCGTTCCCCTGTTGATCCTACCCTGATCATGATGAACTGACCAGCTTTTCTTTTTTTTGCTATGCGCGGGGCCTCTATTTCAATTTTTTTGATATTTTCAGCTAAAAAAATGGCAGAAACAATCTTATGCATTTGCTTTCCAATTTCGTATGATAATGTGAGGCCTTTCGGCTTTTTGGTAAGATGAAAAAGTCATTATAATAAGCATTATAGGTTAAATATAAAAATTCAGCAGAGAATGAGCTTTTCTGGATTTGAAGTTGTTTGTTCAGAGTGTTTTCTGCGATTTTAAAAAGTGTTTTTATGGTTTTTATAGCCGATTATGGTGCAGGAAATCTTCGTTCAGTGCTCAAGGCATTTGACTACCTTGGTGTTAAGGCTATTGTAAGCAATGATCCTCGTAAACTCGAAGGCTATAAAAAAGTTATTCTTCCCGGTGTTGGAGCTTTCGGCCAGGCTATAGAATCACTCAATGCCTCAGGGTTTACCGAAGCAATTTCAGAGCACGTCGATAAAGGTGGACAGCTCCTTGGTATATGTCTTGG
>Ga0194037_1001406_pt1 | contig 17404 bp, 16 predicted proteins | sample JunL306m_MetaG_FD_148653 | JGI IMG/M metagenome (GOLD analysis project Ga0194037, IMG submission 148653) | Anoxic zone freshwater microbial communities from boreal shield lake in IISD Experimental Lakes Area, Ontario, Canada - Jun2016-L304-6m | ecosystem: Environmental > Aquatic > Freshwater >...
GATTAAGAAGGGATTAAGACCTAAATATTTCTTTGTTATCTTCATTTTTGTGCTCTAAGAACCAACGCCCTGATTAAGAAGGGATTAAGACGTGTTCTTGAGCTTCTTTGCTTAATTCATTGATCTAAGAACCAACGCCCTGATTAAGAAGGGATTAAGACAGCAAAAGATGTACCTTTAACAGTTGCTAATAATCTAAGAACCAACGCCCTGATTAAGAAGGGATTAAGACGCCTATTGGTTGTGTCATTTTTATTCTCCAAGGTCTAAGAACCAACGCCCTGATTAAGAAGGGATTAAGACGGTATTTTCTTTCTAGGGCTTGGGCTATCTCTTTCTAAGAACCAATGCCCTGATTAAGAAGGGATTAAGACGGCAATGTGCCCGCCTGATTAGTTAAATTGATTTTCTAAGAACCAATGCCCTGATTAAGAAGGGATTAAGACCACTAACTCTAGCTCTAGTGCTTGTACTTCTGCCCTAAGAACCAATGCCCTGATTAAGAAGGGATTAAGACCTTGCTCCGCTATAATCTTCTGAAAAGCTTTTTTCTAAGAACCAATGCCCTGATTAAGAAGGGATTAAGACCTCGCTTAAAGTATCGTGCCAAGCTAGCCGCATGTCCTAAGAACCAATGCCCTGATTAAGAAGGGATTAAGACACTATCAAAATAATATAATTTATTTAACAATAACCTAAGAACCAATGCCCTGATTAAGAAGGGATTAAGACCTCACTAATATTATTATTATTAAATTTAATTATCTAAGAACCAATGCCCTGATTAAGAAGGGATTAAGACCGCGCGGTTCTAAGTAACACGCGCGCTCCGCGTCTCTAAGAACCAATGCCCTGATTAAGAAGGGATTAAGACTTAGTTAAGTCATCCTTTTTACCGAACTTTTTTAGACTAAGAACCAATGCCCTGATTAAGAAGGGATTAAGACTAAGCTACTTGTTGATAATGAGACCATGCCTACCCAGGACGGGGTTTATAACCCCGTCTCTAACGTTTGGCATTGTAACTATCTTTGGATAGATCTACTTCGACACACTCCCACTTGAAGTCATATAGCAACGCTTAGATGCATCTAAACGTTTCGATCGGGGTTGCAAACCCCGACCAGCATTTGTTTTCACGTGATAGCGTATGTTTCCACTGGGTTTCTTGTGTTTTCACGTGATAACGTGTGTTTCCGCTGGGTTTCTTGTGTTTTCACGTGATAACGTGTGTTTCCGCTGGGTTTCTTGTGTTTTCACGTGATAGCGTGTGTTTCCGCTGGGTTTCTTGTGTTTTCACGTGATAGCGTATGTTTCCACTGGGTTTCTTGTGTTTTCACGTGATAACGTGTGTTTCCGCTGGGTTTCTTGTGTTTTCACGTGATAACGTGTGTTTCCGCTGGGTTTCTTGTGTTTTCACGTGATAACGTATGTTTCCACAGGGTTTCTTGTGTTTTCAAGTGATAACGTTTGTTTGCGCTGGGTTTCTTGTGTTTTCACGTGATAACGTGTGTTTCCGCTGGGTTTCTTATGTTTTCACGTGATAACGTGTGTTTCCACTGGGTTTCTTGTGTTTTCACGTGATAATCCGCTGGGTTCCTTCTAGTTATATTGAAACGTATAGGCACTTCCAAACGTTTCTGTCGAGATTGCAACCCACATCTTGCGGGTGGAAGGTATATGTAAAGGTATTTTGAGCATGCCTTGGATTGATTTAATAGATGACTTCGATGAACTAGAAAGGCTGGGCTCTTGGTCTGAATCAGATATGAGTGATGTTAGACGTTTGCTTGAAAAAGAGCTGTTGTCACTCTAAAAAAGTAACACGGGCAATAAATATGAAACCGATTTTAAATGATGATATATGGAACGAGGCCAGAGTCAGCGCTTTTTGGGATAGGCCGAAGCTTAGCTATGAAAAGTGGCTGTCCGCAGTTTTATTAGGCAACTCTAGAAGCGATATTATGTTAAAGCAAAGCATGTTGCACATGAAAGGCAAAAGCTTTGTCGCATTAATTGGCTTACAGGCATTTATTGATCACTATCCAGACTGGAGATTATTATTGACCGATGAAAATCCTCGAACTTGGACTAAAAAAAGCATCTTAGATTCTTTCTGGTCATGGCATACCTGCGGCACGATTTACATGAAAAACCCAACTCATGAATGGTTTGGTTTGACTAAAAAACAAAAAGAGACTTTTTATTGCATATCTGAGGCAGGCTATGAATCTATCTATCAAATAGCTAAGAGAATGAACCGCAATTATCGGCGTACATTTGATGATGTCAAAAAGCTTATTAGCTTAGGTATTATTCAGTCCAGAGTAAAGACTGTAAAAGGACGAACCTTGACGATAGTGGGTTTGTAAGTAGTACAGGGCGAATAAATTCGCCCCTACATTATGATTTCCGCAATTCTCTCAGCGAGATGGGGTTTATTACCTCGTCCCTAACGTTTAAGGTTTCGAACCCTACTAAACTGTCAGCGGGTTGGAGTCAAAACTCAAGAGTTTTGATTCGTACGTTGGATGGAGTTTTTAACCCCATCCCAAACGTTTCATCGGAGCTTGCAAATCCCGACCGGCATTGTAGTACAGGGCGAATAAATTCGCCCCTACATTATGATTTCCGCAATTATCCCAGCGAGATGGGGTTTATAACCTCGTCCCTAACGTTTAAGGTTTCGAACCCTACTAAACTGTCAGCGGGTTGGAGTCAAAACTCAAGAGTTTTGATTCGTACGTTGGATGGAGTTTTTAACCACATCCCAAACGTTTCATCGGGGCTTGCAAACCCCGACCGGCATAGTAGTACAGGGCGAATAAATTCGCCCCTACATTATGTTTTCCGCAATTCTCTCAGCGAGATGGGGTTTATTACCTCGTCCCTAACGTTTAAGGTTTCGAACCCTACTAAACTGTCAGCGGGTTGGAGTCAAAACTCAAGAGTTTTGATTCGTAAGTTGGATGGAGTTTTTAACCCCATCCCAAACGTTTTGAGCGGGGCTTGCAAACCCCGACCGGCATTGTAGTACAGGGCGAATAAATTCGCCCCTACATTATGTTTTCCGCAATTCTCCCAGCGAGATGGGGTTTATAACCTCATCCCTAACGTTTAAGGTTTCGAACCCTACTAAACTGTCAGCGGGTTGGAGTCAAAACTCAAGAGTTTTGATTCGTACGTTGGATGGAGTTTTTAACCCCATCCCAAACGTTTTGAGCGGGGCTTGCAAATCCCGATCGGCATGTTAGTACAGGGCGAATAAATTCGCCCCTACATTATGTTTTCCGCAATTCTCCCAGCGAGTTGGGGTTTATTACCTCGTCTCTAACGTTTGATCTCGCAACTATCTTTGAAAGAACTGCAATGTTAGATTCCTTCCTTGAGTTATATTAAAACGCTTAGGCTTTTTTAAACGTTTCGGTCGGGGTTGCAAACCCTGACCGGCAATCGGCACACTTAATCAATATGTTTTAGGAAATCACCAGATGACAGCAGCTCAAGGGCTACTGTAGGGTAATTGTATTTATAAAGCCAAGCTTGAATAAGTTGGCCATTTTCTAATCTTACTTCCCAGAGTTCTCGCATATACTCGGTTGGCTCTGCAAATCCGGGGCCACATTCTTCGTATTGATCTAATTGTGGAAAAATTAAATTAGGATCATGTAACTGATAGACTTCACCTTTTACAATATCTGCTGGGTTTGCTGAGGGTATTACACCGGGGTAATTATCGATTTTGTAGAGTTTGCCTTGATAGCTTGCATTACTGACAAAGTCTGCATGTTTTGCTAATAACTTAAACATTTCGCTATTAGTCTCTCGCCGCAAGGTGCCGTAAACAAAGAGATAAGTATTATTCATTTTGGTTTCAAGTAGGTCGGGTTAGCGTTAGCGTAACCCGACAAAATGACCTACGAAATGTCGGGTTACGCTATCGCTAACCCGAAAAATATTTAACTGTGTGAGTGACGCACAGTGTGGGAACAATCATTACATTAAGCTTCATCTTTATGTATCTCACTGCCCGCGCTGTTGACCATATTGATATTTGAATTTACGCTTTAGCAAACCAGCGGGATCATCAGGAATTCTTTTCAACCATTGCTCATTAGCTTGCTTCTGCTCATCGCTAGGCTCAACAGATTCTGAGGCTGGTTTGGACTGCTGTTTATCCTCGGCTTTTTTAGGTTCTGGGGTCTGCTCTGCTTTATCAGCTTCGGGTTGTTTTTCTGGCTCTTTGTTATCGGGCTTTCCTTGCTCATCGGCTTGTTGCTGTTGAGATTTCTTTTCTTCTGATTGCTCTGGCTTTTGTTCTGAGGCTTTTTGTTGCTCTGATTTGTCTGAAGGTTCGCCATCCTTTTTTTGCTGATCATCTTTATCAGACGGGTCTTGCTTATCCTGCTTATCGTCTTTCTTTTGTTGATCTTGCTTTTTCTTATCCTGCTTTTGTTTTTCCAAAGCTTTTTCTACCAAATCTTTATTGTATTTGGCATCGGCATCATTAGGATTGAGCGCTAAGGCTTTTTCATAAGCTTTGATAGCGGGTTCTAATTGACCTGATTTTGCTAAGGCGTTGCCTTGATTATATAAAACATTGGCATTTTTTTCGTCGGGCTTAGGCGCAAAATTTTCCAACGCTTTATCGTAAGCGCCTGCCTTGTAGTTAGCCGCTGCTTTCCACTCAGGGTTTTCAAATAAATTCCCTGCCTTATCAAATTCCTTATTGTTATAAGCCTGCTCGGCTTGCTGATCTTTGTTCTGCCATAGGTCTTTCCACTCAAGCGCATAGCTGTTTTTAGGTAAGGGCAATAACAGCACGAAAGCGATCGTTAACAGACCTTTTCTAAAGTTTAAGGCTGCCAATGGCAAGACTAGCAATAACAACCAAGGTCCTTTATCCTCCCATTGATCTAATAATAGATTTTTATTTTCTTTGCCTTGCTGCTGTATTGGTTGCTCTAAGGCAGATAACAAAGCCAGTATATCACTATCATCAGTGCTGATGCCTTGATACACCCCGCCACCTTGCTGCGCCAACTTTGCTAAGTCAGTTGCATTTAATTTAGGAATAACAATCGAGCCTCGTTCATCTTTTAAAAAGCCACCTTGAGCTAAGGCGATGGGCGCACCCTCAGTGGTACCTACTCCTAAAATGGATAAACTGTAATTTTCCAATGCCGTGAGAGCTTGTTTAGTTTTATCAGCATCAACACTATCAGTCACTAAGAGTATTTGGCCTTTCTGTAAACCTGCCTGCTTAAACAAATCTACGGCCTTTTTAAGCACTAGCTCAGTATCATTGCCATCGCTGGGCATAATATCGGTAGTCAAAGCTGTTAACTGACTATCGATGGTTTCAGTATCATCTGTTAAAGGAGTGACGGTAAAAGCAGCACCTGAATAAACCAACAAGGCTGTCTGGCCATCTTTACGCCGTTTTAAAATATCGGCAATTTTGTAACGCGCACGTATCAATCGACTGGGTTTAATATCTTCAGCATCCATAGTGTGCGATAAATTTAAGGCGATGACTAAAGCCGAATCATTTCTAAAGACCGGTGACGGTACCCGCTGCCAACTAGGACCTGCTAAGGCAAAAATAACTACAAACGCAGCAAAAGCGCCTGAACTCAAAAGCCATCGACTCTTCTGTACCGCCTTTTCTTGCAGTAAGTAAGGCAACAATTCTGCATCACATACCGCTGACCAATTGCCACGACTCAGTTTGCTTCTGAGCATTAACACGACAATGACTAAATAAGGCACTAGCGCTAATAACCAAGTGGGTCTAATGAAATGAAACTCAGATAAACTCATGACAACCTCAAACGAGACACGCAGATAACGGCGACCAAAGCCAAGGCCAGTGATAATGGCCAACTATATAATTCACTTCGAGGTCTAAAGTATTGCTTGTCTTTTTCTACCGGCTCCAGTTTGTCTAACAACATATAGATATAACTGAGTTCATCGGCATTTCTGGCTCTAAAATAACGACCGCCGGTGCTTTCAGCAATTTTAACTAAGGTGTTTTCATCTAAGTCGCGGGATGGATTGACTTTATGGTTACCAAAAAAACTACGCACCATCATTTCATCTGCCCCTATGCCGATGGTATATATTTTTAAATGGCTCGCGGCGGCTAATTCTGCAGCTTTTAAAGGTGCAATTTCACCAGCGGTATTAGCGCCATCGGTCATCAAGATTAAAACTCGACTATTGGCGGCTTGGTTTTTAAGGCGCTTAACTGCTAAACCAATAGCATCACCTATCGCGGTATTTTCCCCCGCAAGACCGATCACCGATTCATTCAATAAAGTCAGCACGGTTTTTCTATCAAAGGTTAACGGGGTTTGCAAATAAGCTTGAGTACCAAACAGTATCAAGCCGATGCGATCACCTACTCGTCGATTAATAAAGTCACCCGCCACCCATTTACTAGCCGTAAGCCTATCGACCGGCTTATTGTTGATCATAAAATCTTGCTCTTCCATACTGCCTGACAAATCGACCGCCAGCATTAAATCTCGACCACTCACAGCTTGTTCTATGGGCTCACCCAACCATTGAGGACGCGTGCAAGCTAACACTAATAACAACCAAGCGACAGCTGCTAGTAATAACGGCCATTGCTTAGCTTGAGAACTAACCGTCGTTTGACCTAAGGAAAAATCCGCTAAAAACGGCACTTTTAAAGCGGCCTGTTCTACTGGATGCTGAGCAGGCAGCAACCAGCGTATCAATAAAGGTAAAGGCAATACGGTTAACAGCCAAGGCCAGGCAAAATGAATCATGATGTTTTTTTGTTTTTGGCAGGTTTAGTTTGAGCTTTAAGCCAGTCTTCGCAAAGACTAATGAATAGGTTTATTTCTTCATCACTAGGTGCAACATTACGATAAGGCGCGGAGATCAGTAATTGGCCAGCCCCTACTGAAAAAGGTGCGCCCGTTAATGATTGATCAAGATACGCTAACCATGATTGCCCTGTTAAGCTTGCCACTTCTGCTCTAGGTGCTAAGCTCACAGCGACACGTCTTAATAACATAGAGAGTTCACGTAGCTTTTGGGTGTTATCAAGTTCTGCATTAATTTTGATAGCAGCGAGTTCTTTTTTAGCTGTTTTTAGCGCCGTTTTGCGGGTCAGTCGTTTATAAAGCCAGTACGAGAACACTAATAATGTTGGAATCAACAAAACTAATAACCACCAACCGATAGCCGGAGGCCACCAACTGATCGCATCAGGCAGATGTATGTCTTTAAGAGGAAGTTCAGTTTCTTGCATTTTATTCAGTTAATTACAGCAGGATTAGGATAAGAACTTAGGTTTGTTTTAAATCATCGCAAGGACAGGTCGCGACCTGTCCCTACAGAAACTCCGTGTCGACATTAAGCAATATATGTCAATCATCATCTTAAACATTGCACAGGATCATCTTGTGTACTGCATTGAATGAACGCTAAACCTGTTTTTTTGGCTAATGATTCTATACGCTGTTGGCGTTCTATAAAACGCTGATGATAATCAGATAGTCCTTTTTGATCACCGGCATCGACGACGACATCTTTGAGTTCATCAGTGAATCTAAAGCGACCTTTAACCGGCAAACTGCTTTCTAAAGGATCATAAATGAATATCAGCACAACTTGGCAATGTCGAGACAACTTAGCAACATACGCCTCGGATTCATCATTAATACCCCGAAAATCACTGACGATATAAACCAAACTACCTGGACGCGCATGTTGGTTTAAGCGTGCGAATACTTGAGACAAGCTGAACGATTTATCTGTAGATTTTTGTGGATTAACCAAGGCATTTAGAAATCTCAGCACCGCATGCCTACCATTTTGTGGCTTTAATTCATGGCAAGCCTGTTCTGTAAAAAGCTGACCACCTATTCTGTCGCCATTATGCTCGGCAGCCCACGCTAATAAGCCTGCTAGCTTTGCCGCTAATACCGATTTAAAAACACCTCGTGTGGCAAAGTGCATAGTCATTCGATCGTCTACGGAAATAAATACCGGCCGTTCGCGCTCTTCTCTAAAGACTTTGGTATAGGTTTTACCCGTACGCGCCGTTACTCGCCAATCAATACTGCGTATGTCATCACCCGGTTGATAAAGCCTAGCTTCATCAAACTCCATGCCTCGGCCTTTAAAGCGCGACACATACGCGCCACTTTGTTGGGCTCGATTTTGACTGTGCTGTAAATTTAAACGACTGGCAGGTTTAGCCAAATCGATCAAAGTCTTTAACGAGACCGAAATGAGGTCTTTAGCAGGCTCAGGGGCTTTACTAGCTAACATCAAGGTACGGCAATCCTAGCTATCAGTTCTTTAATGAAGTGATCGGTGGTAATGCCTTCGGCTTCGGCTTCATAAGACAAAATCAAACGATGACGTAAAACATCATAAGCTATATCTTGTATATCTTCGGGTCCAACAAAATCTCGTTGCGACAACCATGCTTTAGCTCTAGCACAACGATCTAAGGCGATGCTTGCTCTTGGACTGGCTCCGTATTGCAACCATGAAGCTAAATCTGCACCATAAGCAGCAGGATTACGAGTTGCTAATATAATTTGTAATAAATAATCTTCTAGGCTTTCTGCCATGTAGATGTCTAGCACTTGATTACGAGCCTCAAACAAGGTGCTCTGATTGATAGGTTCAAATTTATCTAATTTTATTGATGCTTCTGAACGTGCTTCTCTACGTGCCAAATGCAAAATACTTTTTTCATGTTCGGCTTTGGGGTAATCGACTTTTACATGCAACAAAAACCGATCCAACTGCGCTTCGGGTAAAGGATAAGTACCCTCCTGTTCGATAGGATTTTGCGTAGCCATAACCATAAATAGTTGCGGCAAAGGATAAGTGGCCTGACCCACGGTAATTTGTCGCTCGGCCATCGCTTCCAGCAAAGCCGCCTGCACTTTTGCAGGTGAGCGGTTAATTTCATCAGCTAAAATTAGATTATGAAATAACGGTCCTTTTTGAAATTCAAAGCTACCTTGTTGAGGACGATAAATTTCTGTGCCGGTTAAATCGGCGGGTAATAAATCAGGCGTGAATTGCACTCGATGGAAATCACCTTGAATGCCTTTGCTTAAGACATTAATCGCTCTGGTTTTAGCTAGCCCTGGAGCGCCTTCAACCAGAATATGACCATCCGCCAATAAACCAATCAGCATTCTTTCGACCAGCACATCCTGACCGATAATCTCCTGATTAATATAATTTTTTAATTTATGTAATTGGGCTTGGGTAGTTTCTTTAGTACTATTTTCTGCTGTCATAGGTCAGTTATGTTTAAATCCAATTTAGTTATCTGTGTAGTTGGAGTAAAACTGCTTTAGCTGTTTTACAAAGCAATAGCTCAATAGGAGCCATGCCGATGCCGGAAACGCTTTTCTCGCTGTCGCTCGTAAAGCCTTATTCCGGCCTACAATAAATTCAAATATTAATGCGGGACGGGGCTTATAACCCCGCCATTCACGTTCGAAAGCTATTAAGCCCTGCAAACGTTTCGATCGGGGTTGCAAACCCCGACCGGCATTAGCATTTGTAGGCCGGAATAAGACCAGCCAAGCGTAACGCAGGGTGGTGTTTCCGGCATAGGAGTCATGCAGATGCCGGAAACCCTTTTCTCGCTGTCGCTAGTAAAGCCTTATTCCGGCCTACAATTAAGGATTTGTAGGGGCGAATTAATTCGCCCTTAGAGTTCTTCTAATCCTTAACTGTGGATATTAAGGTTTTCGTGGAAGAGGATTTAGCAGCTCCCACAACAACTCTTTACTCGCCGGCCCGAACATCAAACTCAATTTTCCAACGGCCTTGGTCTTTTTGTGACACTGCTTGTAATTCAAGGGTACCGACTTCGGTGACTGCAGCCAGCAGATGTACTGGCACCACTTCACCTGCTCTGCGACCTTCTACTGGCAAAGTAATTTCAACTTCTGCAAGTTCTGACAATTCGTCATCCAACCAATAATCCAGACGCGTACCTACGGTATCTTCACGACGAATAGTTGAGGCAAAAAAGCGAAATCTTACCGGCTCACCAATGACTAAACCAAATTCATCATCGGGCAATTCTTCGCTACTGCCTTCTTCCATACCAAAAGGTGCAATACATAAAGCTTCAATTTCGGGTGCTAAACCTGGAACGGCTGGCCTTGCACTTTCAATACCTACGTAATAGGCTGCAGCTGTACCACCTTTAATTCGAACACCTTTGCCTTTACGTACATAACCATAATAAGCCGCGCCTCTGGCAACGGCCAAATCTAAATCAGCTCCTGCCAATAATCTAGCTTCTGGGGCTTGCTCGGCGACTAACCAAGTATTTAAAACCGTCATTAATCGTTCAGCCAAAGCATCGGCTTTTAATACGCCGCCATTAAACAACACGGCAGTAGGATGTAAAAAACTAGCATGTGCGGGTAAATTTATATCAGTAAGATCGTTGGTAGCATTTTGTTGCTTGGCTAGAAAAGCCGCCAAATGACGGGTGATTGCAGCATCTTGAGCATAAGGCAAACCTGCAGTTCTTAATCCAGTACGAGTACGACTAATGGGTCTATCGCTGACCGCTACTTTAGGCAGAAAACCTTCAACTAAAACATTGTTGACTTCATCGCGTGTCAATTCAGTTCGCAAATTACCTGACATCAACGAAGAACCACGATTTGCCACCACCAGAGGCATGCTGTCTATTGTAGAAGTCGTCAATATTTTTTCTTTAGCAGCACGACAGCTTTGCGTTAAGGCTTGTACTTGCCAGGGCTCTAAGCGCTTACCTTCTTTTTCTAACTTAGCTTTAACGGTGTAAGCTAAAGCCAAATCCATATTGTCCCCACCCAGTAGAATATGATCGCCTACCGCAACGCGAGTAAATTCTAAGTTACCATTGTCTTCAGTGACTGCAATTAATGATAAATCCGTAGTTCCACCACCAATATCAACGACTAAAATAATGTCGCCACAACGTGCTTGCTTACGCCAATCACCTTGGCTTTTTTCTATCCAGCTATACAAAGCCGCCTGGGGCTCTTCTAATAAGATGGCTTGTCCTAAACCCACGGCACGAGCAGATTCTACAGTGAGCTCACGCGCGGCTGGATCAAAAGACGCAGGCACAGTAATGACTAAATCTTGCTGAGCTAAGGGTGCATTAGGAAATTGATTTTTCCAAGTGTCGGATAAATGTTGCAGATAAGCTGTAGTCGCTTGAAAGGGTGAAACTCGCTCAACTTCTTCAGGGGCATCTGGCGGTAATATCGCGGCTTTACAATCAACATCTGCATGACATAGCCAGCTTTTTGCACTTGAAACTAATCGTATCGGGGTTTTACCACCCAAGTTTCTTGCAATTTCACCGACCAAATACTCAGGATTTGCATTCCAAGGCAATGAAGTCGAACCCACTGCAAGCTCAGAGTCATGAGCTTGATACAAGAAAGACGGTAATTGGTAACTTTCTTCAACCACGCCCGGTGACGATAACTGAGGAATAGCCAGCACTTGCTGAACATATTCACCCTCGTCAATATCAGTAATATCGACATAAGACAGCACACAATGTGTGGTTCCTAAATCAATACCAACTGAATAATGCCTGACATCTGTCGTAATAGGCGTAAGTTCTTTAACAGTCTCTGTTTGGATACTTTCTGTATAAGTATGAGGCTGTGTCGTAGGAGTTTGCTCTGTCTGATAACTTCCTGAGTTAGCAAAATAACCTTGGTTTGTATTAACAGTTACCGCGCTATCTGTTGTGCTGGTGTTAGCTGATTGCTCATCTGTATTAGCAGTCTCTGTACTATCTGGCTTTTTTTTTATGTGATCAAACAAACTCATAATTCAACCTCTGCAGCCGCTATAATTGTTGCATCATGCCCTTGAGTAAGCTTAGGCAAACTGATTTTAGTAACCTGCCAACCCTTATGTATTAAGGTTCCAGTAAAAGGCGCAGTGCCAGTAATGTTACCTGTTAAACGCACAAGTCCAGCATCAAAACCCTGAGGCAGGGTCACTTTACTACCTTCTTGCTCGTTACGAATAGCGGCTAAGCTAAAGTGTTCGTTAAGTGCTTTGTTACAACCTTCATGAACCACGCGAGCTGCAACACCTATATCAGCATCACTGTAGCTAGTGACATCTTCTTTTATAAAATCGATAAAACGGGCTTCTTTTTGCAGTAAGCTTAATAATTGCAAGGCCGCATCTGGTGTCGCTTCTTTTAAGATAACGGGCTCTGGGGCTGGCGCATGAACTAGCTTTTCTACTTCAACAATTTTCTCGACAATTTTCACTACCGGTACAGGTGTAACAACGGCTTGCGAGTTTGTTGATATTGCCGGTTTATGTTTGCAACGCATCATGCTAACAACCATAACTATCAGCAAGCTAATCAACATGAGGGCTAATAAAGCGACTGTACCGGCAAGACAAACATGCCACAAATCAAAGGTGGTTGGTTTTAAAGATAGATCAATTGCATAAGTCATATTCATAGCGACGCTCTTTTTTCTTATTATTGTTGTGAGTTATTTACTGACCAGGAGCTTTACGCGAGGCCGCAGAAAACATCATGCCTTGTAAAACTTCACGGGTGGTTTGCATACGCATTTGCTTTAAATGGCGATCGGCAATGACTTCAGGTACTTCAGCCTTAGTATAAACCTCGCGCATTTTAGCCAAAACAGCTTCGCATTGTTTCATAATGGCATCGGTTGCATTGCGAGTATCTATTTGCTGATAAGCTGTTTTCTTCATTTCATCGCTGACACACTTTTTATAATCATATTTAGCTGTTTGAATTTTTTCTATCACAGCATCTGAAAGGCTGGTATTTTGCCATTCATTTTTAGCATCATCGGCACAAGCCAAGCTAGCAGCCAAACTAAGGACTAAGAATAAATATTTGTTCATGGTTATCCCTTAAGATAATGATTAACTCTTTAATTGAGCGATTTTACACGTAGCGCTTAAAAATTAATAATGAATGTAAGGAACGTGCATTAAATATCTTGAGCAAGCTTTGATTTTTACCCCCCTGCCCACGATTAAGGACTGGGAAAAAGCAAATCATCTGCTGGGGCGAATCTATCGCTCCAGCAGATCTAAGGAAGGGAAAAATGAACTATTAAATTTGCTTTAATGTTGATTTTGTAAAGCGGCTATACGTTCTTGTAAAGGAGGATGACTCATCAATAACCGAGCCATACCACCGCCATTAATACCGAAAGCGGCGAGATGTCCTGGTAAATCTTGCGCCTCTTGTCCACGTTGCAAAGCGCGTAGAGCGTTTATCATCTTGTCACGTCCTGCTAATTTGGCTCCACCCGCATCAGCTTTAAATTCTCTATATCGAGAAAACCACATGACTAACATTGAAGCCAAAAAGCCTAAAACAATCTGTGCTGCTATTTGGGTAATGTAATAACCCATGCCTTGACCTCGTTCATTTTGCAATATGACTCGGTCAACAACATGACCAATAATGGTCGCAAAAAAGTAAACAAAGGTGTTGACTACGCCCTGCATTAACGCCATCGTCACCATGTCACCGTTGGCTACATGGGTAATTTCATGGCCGATGACCGCTTCTACTTCATCGGCATTCATGCTTTCTAATAAACCTGTGCTTACCGCGACCAAAGCACTATTTTTATTCATACCTGTAGCAAAGGCATTCGCTTCTGGAGCTTGAAATATACCCACTTCAGGCATACCAATTCCTGCCAGCCTCGCTTGATTTGCAACGGTATCGAGCAACCAGCGCTCAGTTTGATTATGTGCCTGAGTAATAACCTGCACGCCCATCGCTTGTTTGGCTGACCATTTCGACATTGCCAAAGAAATAACTGAACCTGTCATGCCGATCACTGCAGACATCACTAATAAAGCATTAAGATTGAGATCAACGCCTTGAGCATCTAAAACACTACCCAAGCCAAGCACATTAAAGATAATACTAATAGCGGCCATGATGGCAACATTGGTCGCTAGAAAAAGAAATATTCGCATCATGATAAGAACCTCAGTTAAGTTTAAGTAAGTTCTAAATTATTAACCTCTTTCCTTTAAAAAAAAGGGGGAGGTTAATAATTAAGTTCGATCTATTATGGGGACTAAATAACACATTCCAAGCTACATTAAGAATGATAATATAAGCAAAAGTTTACTTCAAAGGCCTACATCATGATATTTTCTAAAGCCAATTTAGTTTTCTTGCTGTTTTTTATCGTCCATTTAAGCTCTGCAACCTCCAGCACAGCTAAAGAGATAGTTAATCAAGTGCATGTACCTAATGCTCGTAGTTTAGCCTTAGGTGATAATGGCATTGTATTTGTCGGCAGCGGACGTGAAGAAAAAGTCTACGCCTTACAAAATATAGATCAAGAAGGTATCGCCGAACAACGCTACATTATTGCTAAAATCTAACCAAGCCTAATGGCGTAGCTTATAAAGATGGCAGTCTTTACGTTGCAGACATAGGCGTTGTATACAAAGCATCTTATCAAGGTAAATCATGAAAAAAGAATTTGAAATCCTAGGCAAAGAAATCGTTTACCCCGGCTTTTTCCGCATGGAAAAATATCGTTTAAAACATACACTCTTTAACGGTGGCTGGAGCCCAGAAATTAGTCGAGAAGTCTTTGTGCGGGGTAGTTGTGTAGCGGTTTTACTCTATGATCCACAGACTGACCAAGTCATATTAATCGAGCAATTTAGAGCGGGTGCTATTTATCACCCCGACAGAGCTTGGCTAGTTGAAATTGTTGCCGGAGCCATAGAGGAAGGCGAAACCGCCGTTGAAGTTGCTTACCGAGAATCTTTAGAAGAAGCGGGGTGTGAAATCCAAGAACTAATAGTCATTAATGAGTTCTACACCACTCCAGGCTGTTCAGCCGAACGCATTACTCTATTTTGCGGCAAAGTTGATAGTACACAAATCGGTGGCATACATGGCTTAGATCATGAAGATGAAGATATTTTAGTTCGCGCCGTAAATTTTAAAGACGCCTATGTAATGCTAGAAAATAATGAGATAGAATCTGCGATACCGATTGTTGCCCTGCAATGGTTAGCATTAAATAAAGATAAACTTCAGAAGCAGTGGTTAAGCTAAAAAGCTCATGAACATAGTTTTTGCAGGCATTAATAGCTCTTTTTGTCTAAGCTCTAGCGATAAGCATAATTATGGCGGCTCATTTAAAACAACAATACATAAATGGAAAAAATCCCACTATAGGGGCGAATTCATTCGCCACGTTTCAACAGATGAAGATACTGGGCGAATGAATTCGCCCCTACAGAAGGCTTTTAAGATGAATAGTACGGTTATAGGCTTGTTGTTACTAAGCATCCTTAGCTTACTTTCTGGTTGTGCAACGACACCCGAAATCACACCAGAGATAAAACCTAGTTCTAGTTCGCAAATATCACCCGAAACCCATTTCGCACTTAGCCTTCAAGGTACTCCTTATCGTTATGGTAAAGCTACGCCTGAAGAAGGCTTTGATTGCAGTGGCTTTGTTCAATATGTCTATAAAAAACATGGCATCAATCTACCTCGCACTGTAAAAGAGATGGCGAGCTATTTACCGCAAATCCCAAAAGATGACATTATTTCCGGTGATTTAGTATTTTTTAATACCGATGAGCAATCGTTTTCTCATGTGGGTATTTACATCAATAACGATAAATTTATTCACGCGCCCAGTGACAAGACCGGCAAAGTGCTCGTATCTAGCCTTAACAACCAATATTGGCAGAAGCATTATATCGGTGCACGTAGACCTAGGAAGCATTAGAGCAATAGAGTGCCTATGCCGGAAACGCTTTTCTCGCTGACGCTAGAAAAGTCTTATTCCAGCCTAATGACTGAAACAAAACTCATGAGTTTTGACTCCGTATATCTTATTAAAGACAGTCAAGTCGGGCTGTGTTTGGGAACCATAAGGATCTATAGATCGCGGCCTAGGTGTTATCCAATTTGTTTTTGGAGTCAAAACTCATGAGTTTTGACTATTTAAATCAGATGTAGCTGGAATAAGACCACAAGCGCGCTGACGTTTTCAACACAGGATCAGTGCGGATGCCGGAAACGCTTTTCTTGCTTACGCTAGAAAAGTCTTATTCCGGCCTACTAGACTTTTAGTATAAAAAAAACTAACCGCCATTGAGCATACCCGCATTAATTATAAATTCTACAATGCTGTCCAAACCTAAACCCGTTTTAAGATTACTAAACACAAAGGGTCTATCGCCACGCATCTTTTTTGCATCTCTATCCATAACCTCTAAAGACGCACCGACATAAGGCGCTAAATCAATCTTATTAATGACAAGTAAATCTGAACGAGTAATACCTGGGCCACCTTTTCGAGGTATTTTGTCACCTGCTGATACATCAATCACATAGATAGTTAAATCGGCGAGCTCAGGACTAAAAGTTGCACTTAAATTATCGCCTCCGCTTTCTACCATAATAAAATCTAAATTATCCCAGCGCTCACAAAGCTCATCAACGGCAGCAAGATTCATGGAAGCATCTTCTCTAATCGCTGTATGTGGGCAACCGCCTGTTTCTACACCCATAATTCTGTCTTCTGGCAATGCCTGACTACGAATTAAAAACTGCTGGTCTTCTCGCGTATAAATATCATTGGTGACGACTGCGATTTCAAAATCATCCCGCATACGTTTACATAAAGCGTCTACTAATGCTGTTTTTCCAGAACCAACAGGACCACCTATGCCTAACCGAAGTACTTGTTTATTACTCATCATCGACTCACTTTAAGAACGAAATAATCTAGAATATTGAGTTTCATGGCGACTACTCGCCAAGGCTAATCCAAAAGCACTGCTGCCAATTTCATCATCAGTTAGCAATAATGCACTATTAACTTGCTCTGGCAGTTTGGCAGCCAAAGCTATTAATAAACGCTGACCTGCCACCTGCCCTAATGGCACTAATTTAACAGCACATAACACTTGATTCTCAAGCCAGCCCCACAAATAACCCATCGCGGCCTCGCGCTTTGGAATAGCCCAACGAACAGCAGCGAGACTGAATAAAGTCGCGAGCGTTGCCTCTGGTTTTCGTTGCCAAGCTTGTGCTTCATCAAATTCTAGCGCCACTAATAATTTAGCCAGTGCCTGCCCCGTTTGTCTGTCTTCAGCACGCAACTCCGAGGTTTCTCGGTAAGCCGTTAAAGTTTTGCTCCATTGCATAACCCGCTCCTGATCAGCAAAAGTCCACGCATCAAACAGTCGAATCATGATAGGTAAATCAAGCTGTGTTAAACCTTGTTTAAGCAAACCTTCTAACCATTCTTCGACCTCATCGGCATTAGTGACTAAACCATCATCAATGGCTCGC
>Ga0194037_1001407_pt1 | contig 17391 bp, 15 predicted proteins | sample JunL306m_MetaG_FD_148653 | JGI IMG/M metagenome (GOLD analysis project Ga0194037, IMG submission 148653) | Anoxic zone freshwater microbial communities from boreal shield lake in IISD Experimental Lakes Area, Ontario, Canada - Jun2016-L304-6m | ecosystem: Environmental > Aquatic > Freshwater >...
GCGTCCCGTTCATGGCGGTCGTGATCGTCATGTTGCCTTAAATGCTTTGTCATTGACGCCGATACAAGAGGCTTTAACTAAAGCGGATATCATTTTTACGATGAGTATATCAGGGCGTAGAGCTATGTTTTTTCGTGATTTCGATGGCAATACCATAGAAATTATTGAATTGCCTAATTAGTTTGCTTGCTAGTATCGAGTTCCCCTTCTTTAGCTATAGGTATCTACACAAGTTTCTTGTCGGCGTGGAAACGATAAAAATCACCGTAGGGGCGTATTGCATACGCCCAACATCGAAAAGTCCAATGTTATAGAGCTTATTTTATAAGGGAGTATTGCAATACGCCCCTACGATCTTCACCACAATGTTATCGTTCGCGCGAGGGAATGCTAACAATTATTTGTGTAGATACCTATGCTTCAGCAAAGAGAGGTTAGGGGGGTATTAAAAACTACCTTTAGTGCTCGCATTCTGGATAAGCAACGCGCATCGGGCACAATGGATATGCGCGCTGCTTATCCTCCCATCATAGCTAATATTAATTTATCAATGCACTGGCTGTTGTTTCTGTTGATAATGCCATAAAGGTAAGGCCAGAACTAATAAGCTAGCAAACCAAAGTAGCAATTGTTGATTGCTAAAAGTATAAATGAGCGAGGTCCATAGTCTTTCAACTAAGCTGGGATAGCTTTCAATAAAATCATGTCCGGTCATGAAGGCAGTGGTTTCACCTACAATAATGGCTGGTATCATAATTATGAGTGCATAAGCACAAGTTCTAAGTGGCAAGCGAATTACGGCCGCTGTTATCAATAATGACCAGCCCATCAGTTGACTGTAATGAGTCGTTTCCATGAACGCTTCATAAATCCTATCTGTTAAAAAGGGATAGGCTTGTTCGTAGTTAGAGCCATTCATAACTACCACTGTTTCGAGTGCAACGACAAGAATTCCCGTTGCTGTTAATAAGGAACTTGCAGATTTAAGCCATTGGGTAGGTAGAAATTGAATGCCGAATAAGTCATTAATTTCTGGTGCTAAGGACAAGTTATGGTCTTTGACCCAATGACGAATTAATTTGAAGCCGAGTAAACCAGCCACCGGTATATAAGTCACAGGGTAAGGAATGCTTAAATAACGGCCGCTAAGTGCGAGTCCTTGTGATCGATATAAAGCAATAGCAACGAAAGCAAGTATTAAATAATGTATCCAGATTCCTGTTTTTGTACTAATTTGATGCCTTAACATGGATAGCGTGTGTTGAAGAATTAATCCCGCCAATAAAACACTTAACCCACTGATGAATAGGGCATGTAGTCGTTCAATTAGGTTATAACTGGTATACCAATGTCCAGTCATTTGATTGACCAATAGGCTGCTAAGTAATTGAGTAAAGCTCAAAAACATTAATAAGCGCAGAGGCGTAAGAACTAGTAACTTTGAAGCTTGTGAGCTTATAACCAGAAAACTTATCAAACCTGCATACATGAGTTGTTGTGGCCAAAGAGGATTTTCTATGACTGCGCCCGTTAAGGGGAATACGCGCTGACGGTCTGCTGAATATAGCCCCCAATTAGCGCCAACTACACCTTCTAGTTTACTTTTCCAGGGCTGATTAAAAGCTTCAACGATGTTGTAGTCGAAATGGTTGTTATTGGCTAATTGCACTAATGAACGGACAAACTTTGCCTCGTTGACAACACTAGGAATGGCCCAACCACGTTGACGACCGGCACTAGGCCAGCCTGACTCACCGATTAATATAGGTTTATCAGCATAAGTTTGACGGATTCGTTGATAATTTTTGTCGACGTGAGCAGCGGTCGTATCAATGTTTAAGGGTTCATCTTCCCAATAAGGCAAAATATGTACCGTGAAGAAATCTACTTCTTTGGCAATTTCTGGATAGCGTAAATAAAAAGACCAAACATCAGCGTAAGAAACAGGTTGCTTAATGGCTTGTTTAACTTGGCGTATATAAGCCAGTAATTGTTCCGGTTTTAATTCGCCTCTAAGCAGTACTTCATTACCAACAATAACGCGTTTAATGACATCAGGATATTCATTGGCATCTTTAATAAGTTGCGCTATTTCAGCCTGATTAGTTTTATCTGTAGCGCCTATCCAAGCGCCTTGTATCATAGTTAGGCCGTATTTACGGGCAAGGGCCGGGACGTTTTGCATACCATCTAAGCTGGCGTAAGTACGTATGCTATGCGTTTGCTCGGAAAGTAATTTTAAGTCAGCCCCGATTTGTTCGGTGTTGGGATACACCTTGGTTAAAGGGCTTTGACCTTCTCTAAAGGGAGCGAACGAAACGCTGCTGATTTTGCCATTGGGTACATCAATGCCAGCGTCTTGTGGCAGATTACTTAACCAGGCTAAAAGGCCATTAACAATGATAATGAGTAAAAAAAACACTAGTAATCGAGTTATTTTCATGAAAAACGGGCAATAGGGCAGTGAGAAGGTGGTTATGATAACGTATTAAGCTAGTTTTGTGCTAAGCTCCTGCGCTGGTTATTATTGATGGCTTGTAAGCAATATTATCTGCATAATCAAATGATATAAAGGTAAGCTCAGTTTTACTTAAGAAAACGGTGGCAAAAAGTTGTAGGGGCGAATTCATTAGCCGCGTATTCAATAGGCAAATATACCGAGTGAAGCTATTGCTAAGTTTTCAGCAGCTCAATAATGTTTATCATTTGACTATCATTAACAAAGAATCAAATTTTATGGCAGCAACAACTTTATTCGATCAAAACTGTACTCAATGTCCGCGACTACATCAGTTTTTAGTTGAGGTAAAAGTCCGTCATCCTGATTATTATGCTAGACCCGTTGCAGCGTTTGGTGACGATGATCCGCGCTTACTCATTGTAGGCTTAGCGCCAGGGTTGCATGGGGCTAATGCAACAGGTCGGCCTTTTACCGGTGATTATGCGGGGCTGCTGTTATATGAAGCACTTTATGAATTTGGATACAGTAATCAACATAAGTCTGAATCCTTGTCAGATGGCTTAATACTAAAACGTTGTCGGATTACTAATGCTGTTAAATGTTTGCCGCCCCAAAATAAACCCTTGGGTTCAGAAATAATACAGTGCAATAGTTTTTTGGCCGCAGAACTAAATACACTGGTGGAAAAAGCAATTATCTTAGCGTTAGGTACAGTGGCTCATCAGGCGGTGTTAAGGGCTTATGATGTAAAATCCAGTAGTGCTAAATTTGCTCATAACGCAAAGCATGCCTTGCCTGGTGGACGCACAATGATCGATTCTTATCATACGAGTCGTTATAACATTCAAACTAAGCGTTTGACTAAGAATATGTTTTTTGATGTTTTTCGTAGTATTAATGAATTAATGAGTAATTAAATAGAAATTAATAAAGACAGCTTGATTATTAGCTGATACTATCTACCCAACTTGAAAAAGCGGCGTAACTAAGAAACTAATTTATAATTGCATTTTAAGCGATTAGTTAAACAATAGAATCTTCAGAGACTCAGAATAGAAGTTATTTAATATCGACAATTGAGTCGCTGCTGTAATCATAAAGTTATTCAACTGAAATTCGTACTTCTTCCTTAATGCTAGATGTTGGAAAGTCAAATAATTATGATAAAAATTGTTAAAAATTGTTATAACTACCGCGAACTGATTGCAGCTCTCGTTTGGAAAAATATTGTTATACGTTACAAGCAATCTTATCTAGGAATATTGTGGGCGGTTTTGAAACCCATCATGCTCATGTTGATATTTACCTTGGTAAGAAGTTTTGTGGGTATCGATACGGGTAACATTCCTTATCCAATATTGACTTTTGCTGCTCTGTTACCTTGGGTGTTTTTTCAAGAGTCAGCATCGGAAGGTGTCACTAGTGTGACCTCGAATGCGTCCTTAATTAAAAAAATATACTTTCCTCGCGAAGTGTTTCCTATTACCGCGATGGTGACAAAAATAGTGGAGTTGGTGATCAGTTTTGGTATTCTTGGAGCTATGATGATTTATTATCAAATGATGCCAACCGTATATGCCATATGGGTTCCTGCTGTTATTTTCTACACCATGATGGTGGCTTTAGGCATTAGTTTTTTTGGTGCCGCCATTAATGTTTATTACCGTGATATGTCACAGGCTTTGCCAGTAGTGTTATCTTTATTGATGTATGGTTCTCCAGTCATGTATCCGCTTAGTTTGGTTCATAAAAAACTGATAGAAGAGCAGGCAGCGGGTCATTGGTCTAATGATTTGTATACACTCTATACACTCAACCCTTTGGCAGGCATTATCGACAGTTTTCAACGCGTCATGCTTAAGGGCTTGCCGCCGGATTTCGAAGCGCTTTATCCCGGCATGGTTTTAACGTTAGTGATATTGCCAATCAGTTATCTATATTTTAAGCGTGCTGAAAATTGGTTTGCAGATGTTATTTAGCATCGAGTGCCATTACATTTTACACACTAAATCATTTTCTAACTTTACGGTTAATCTCTGCTATGCCTATTATTGAAGTTAATCATGTAACCAAAGAATACCAGTTGGGACATATCACTAGCCTTAAAGAAAATGTAGTTAATTCTTTTAGGCGCTTGACTGGTAAGCCGATTTATAAAAGAGAAGACTTTAAAGCCTTAGATGATGTTAGTTTTAGTATAGAACAGGGTGAGGTGGTGGGTATCATTGGTCATAATGGCGCAGGCAAAAGTACATTGCTTAAACATTTGGCCAATATATCCAAACCGACTAAAGGGAGCGTTATTGTACGTGGCAGCGTAGCTCCGCTGATAGAAGTTGGTGCAGGTGTAAACCCAGAATTAACAGGACGAGAAAACATCTATTTGAATGGTGCTATTTTGGGTATTCCTAAAAAAATCATTCAACAGAAGTTGGATGAGATTATTGAGTTTTCAGAATTAGAACAATTTATTGATACACCGGTTAAGCGTTATAGTTCGGGTATGACCGTTAAGTTAGGCTTTTCGATTGCGACTAGTTTGGATGCCGATATATTGATAGTCGATGAAGTGTTAGCGGTGGGGGATTTAGCCTTTCAGCGTAAGTGTTTTGATCGTATGGAAAATCTGATAAAGCGCCAGGGCCGTACTGTTCTGATTGTTGGGCACAATATTCGACAATTAGAACAAATTTGTATGCGCATGATCATGCTGGACAAGGGCAAAATAGCGATTGATGGTAAGCCTAACGAGGTCTGTACGAAGTTTATCCAACAAAGTAATGATAAAATAAAAAGCCAACAAGCTACTGCGACCAATATTGAACAAAGCGACGAATTTGAATTGATTAAGGTTGAGCTGTTGGACGATATTGGTGCCAATATAGAAAAAATCGCTTATCACCAAGCATTCAAAATACGAGTTGTGTTCAATTTGCTCCAATCTATTAAAAACTTGGTATGCTTTGCATCAATACACACCGCTGACTTTGTACAAATAACTGCAAATGAAACTTACATAACTCCTAAAGACTTTGCTATTGGTTGTCATTTTTTCGAAATGGTCTGCCCCTCATTGACGGTTCTGCCAGGTGCTTATTCGGTAAAGCTATGGATTGGGACAGTTGATGGACAAGTCAAATTTGTAGCCAACAATTTGGTAAATTTTCAAGTCTTCTCAGATGACTATTCGATAGCCCGGTTGCAAGACCTTGGCTTGTTTCAGTTGGATGCTAGTTGGAATAGTGATTCTCTAAATCCAGAGGTAGCTTAAATATGCTCGCTATTTCCGATTTAAAGCAATGGGCAAGAGAAACTTCGCCCAATCTATATAACCGTTATCTTAAATATCATAGGGCAAGCTTACTGCCGAAGCTAAGTAGTGTGTTATCTGATTCCCGCAATCCTGTAACTTTGAGTGAAGAAGAATTTGACATCCTACAGGGCCGTTACAAACAATGGTGGCCACAGTATGATTATGATGCTTACGGCATTGGCCGCAGAGCTTATGAGCGGGCTTTGTCATTTCTCAATATCGAATCATTACGCGAACCAGGAAAAAATGTTTTAGAAATTGCCTGTGGTGATGGAATGTCAGGTACAGCTCTATCTATCTATGGACATCAGGTTACTTTACTGGATTATCAGGATTGGCGAGATAGCCGAGCGTACGGCCTAAATTTTATCCAAGCAGACCTAGGTAAGCCAATCCCATTACCCAATTCAAGCTATGATTTTATTTTTTCTTTTAACGCCTTCGAACATATTCCAGATCCTGAGCTTGCAATAAATGAGATGGTCAGAATTTTACGACCAGGCGGACTTATCTGGATTGACTTCAATCCGCTCTATGCAAGCCCTCTTGGCCTGCATGCCTTTTGCTTCAAAATGCCTTATCCGCAATTTCTGTTTTCAGACAGCCTTATCCAATCAAAGCTTAAAGACTTGGGGTTAAATGACCTCGGTCATGAAATGGAAGCATTACAGCCTCTTAATCATTGGCGATCACAGCAATTTCGAGAATTATGGCATCGCACTGATTGTAATGTTATTCAGTTTAATGAAAACATTGATTTTAAGCATCTTGATATTGTTCTCCAATATCCTCAAGCTTTTCGGGGACGAGATCTTTGTCTTGATGATCTAACTATTGCAGGCATGCGCGTCGTGCTTCAGAAACACTAAATACCATGCCAAAAATAAGTGTCATCATTTGCACCTACAATCGTGCCGATATATTAAAAGCTACATTAAGTAGTTTTCTTGATTGCGCGAGAACTGATATTGTTTGCGAGCTTCTTGTGATTGACAATAACTCTAGTGACAACACAAAAGAAGTGGTTATGTCGATTGCTGAAAAAGACTCGACCATCAAGTATTACTTTGAATCAAAACAAGGCTTGTCCGAGGCCAGAAACTCAGGAATAAAACTTTCAAAGGGGGTTATTATTGCCTTCGTAGATGATGATGTTTATTTTGATCCCTTTTGGCTAATAGAAGTTGTGCGTATATTTCAAGATTATCCAGAAGCATCTTGTATGGGTGGAAAATCAATACCTCAGTTTGAAATCGGAAAACCTGATTGGATTACGGATAATTTGTTAACCCTTTATGGGTCAACAAATTCAGGAGACACGATTAAATGGATGCTTTATCCAGAGCATCCATTTGGATTAAATATGGCTTTTAAACGCGCGGCATTTGACCAAATTGGCGTGTTTAACCTAGGCTTGGGTCGTAAAAAGAAAAACCTCTTATCGAATGAAGAATCTGAAGTTTTTTGGCGGGTTAATCAAACTGGTTTGAGAGTTATTTATACCCCAAAGGCATTACTGCACCATCGGATTCCTCATGAACGGACCCGTAAAGAGTGGGTGCTTTCGCGTTATTATTGGCAGGGCATTTCTTCGATAGTTTTTGATCAGCTTGTTGCCCCACAGACAAAATGGGTTTTATTTAAAGAAGCCATAAGTCAGGGATGGGGACTTCTACGTCAATGTACGGGTATGCATTGGTTACCACGTAAGGCTTATTGGTATTATAAGGTAGCCAAATTTCAAGAAAGATGCTATCAGGCTAATAAATTAGGTAGAGTAAAGCAGTTGTTTCTCGAATCGTTATCATTTAAATAAAACCTAAAGATTGCAAATAAGTTTATCTATTTTTTGTTAGCTAATTAAATGTAATTCATTTCTTTACCAAGTCCGAAAACTTAGAAAATTAATTCATTAACGATGAACATATTAATTATTTCCAGTAATATTCCCATGCCAGACCGAGCATCGGGTGATCTTCGGTTTTATACCTTATTAAAGTTGATGGCTGAAATACATCAAGTTACCTTATGTCCATTTAACCTAGAAAGACAAAATAAGGAAATGGGTGCTACTAATACTAAAGCTTACATAGATCAGCTAAAAGCGCTTAATGTCTATCTTGGAGCTACAGATATTTTAACGACACTGAGAAATAATCAGTTTGATTTGGTTATTTTTGAATTCTATCATTTGGTTCGTAGATATATTGATTTTGTTAGATTTTACCAACCTCAAGCGCGGGTTTTAATTGATTCGGTTGATATACACTATAATCGACTTTTTTCAAAGGCCACGCTAACGGGTATATCTTTAGATTTAGAGGTCTCATTAACTGTTAAACAGCAAGAGCTAGAAGCCTATCGACTAGCCGATTTAATTATTGTGGTTACAGAGGATGATGGGTTACTACTTAAAAAAGATGCACCCTCTACACAAATAGGGTTATTGCCAAATATTCATCGTATCCCTGAATATATAGAAGCTCAACCACCTTACACTAAATTACTTTTTGTTGGCTCTTTTAAGCACGAACCTAATGTTGATGCTGTTCTTTATTTTTGCGAAGAGATATTTCCGCAGTTATTGGAAATGAATTCAAACTTTACCTTGGATGTAATAGGCCCTAATCCCCCTGAATCTATTTTAGATTTACAATCCGATTATATTTTTATCCGAGGGTTTGTAGAAAATATAGATGAATACTATCGTAAAGCTCATATTTCTGTTGCACCTTTACGATTTGGTGCAGGTATGAAAGGTAAGATAGGCGAAGCCTTAAGTTTCGGGCTGCCTGTTGTGACTACTGAAATTGGTGCAGAAGGCTTTGGCTTGTCGCAGGGTGAAAACATTCTGGTTGCTAGAACCTCATTGGATTTTGTAGAGTCAATTTTACAATTAAGCCAAGACAATCAACTTTACAAAAAACTATCAACTAATGGATATCGTTTTATTCAGGATAATTATTCTGTAGCTGCGACATGGGGAAAATTAAAGAATTTAATCGAACAAGTTTTGTTATTGCCACCTAAGAAACTTGCAGTGCTGACAAGAATAAAGTTCTGGCTACAATTAACTTATAACCGTTATATAGGTTGGAGATTACAGAGTGTCTAATCCTTTAATTAGCATCATTATTCCAGTTTACAATGGTGAACGCTATCTTACAGAAGCTATTGAGAGTGCTTTAGCTCAAAGCTATAAACACTTTGAATTATTAATTATAAATGACGGCTCAACAGATAACAGTGCCGCTATCATTAAACCTTTTTTAAAAGACTTGAGAGTCATTTATATAGAACAAAAAAATGCTGGTGTTGCAGCGGCTCGTAATGCTGCTATCAAACAAGCAAAAGGAAAGTATATTGGTTTTTTAGATCAAGACGATCTTTGGTTAAGTAATAAGCTTGAGGTGCAAGTAGCCGCTCTTGAGCTAAATGCGAACGTTTTTTTTGTACATTCAAGGCATGATGTTATTGATGCTGAGGGCAATAATATCGATTATGATCTAATTACTAGGGTTTCTGGTTACTGTTTTGAGGAGCTATTCAAAAAGAATAGAATTGCGGTGTTAACTGTTCTTATCAGAAAAACTATTTTCGAGGAAATTGGATTGTTTAATGAGCAACTATCAGGTGTCGATGATTATGATATGTGGTTAAGAATTACGCTTAAATATCCGATTAAATACATTGACCTATCGTTGGCTTGTTATCGATTTCATGATAACAATATCAGTAAAAATAATTTTAAAATGACCATTCTTGATCTGAATACTATTACTACGTTCTTATTTGAGCATCCTGAAGCACTTAGCCGAGTAAATAGTAAAGTTGTTAGGGCTAGGTTATATGAACTTTATCATCAATTAGGTGGATGGTATGCATGGAGTACTCAAGACTTTAATCAAGCTTCAAATCATTATTGGCTCGCTATACAAAATAATCCATTAGTTTTGAACGATTATTTTCGTTTTATATATTGCTCATTAAGCAATGGGCAAAGGAAAGCACTAGATTGGTATGTCTGTAAATTTTGTAATATTTTCAGATATAGTCGAATGGTTACTAAATGAATCGAGCTATCAAATTAGGCTTAGTCAAAAACTTTATTAAAGAGAGCTATTTTTTTAAAATTATTTTTAGATACATACAATATGCCTATACTTCAACCTAAAGTATTTATCATTATTCTAAATTGGAATGGTAAAGAAGACACCTTAGCGTGCTTAAATTCGTTAAAAAAAAGCACTTACTCTAATCAAGAAATTGTTGTCGTTGATAACGGCTCTTGTGATGACAGTGTAGAGCAAATAAAAGCACTTTATCCATCGGTGATAGTATTAGAAACAGGAGAAAATCTAGGCTATGCCGAAGGTAATAATGTCGGTCTACGCTATGTTTTAGGTTTAGCGTCTGATTATGTTTTTATAATCAATAATGACACGATTGTTTCTGAAAACTGCGTAGATGAACTTATCGATACTGCAATTAAAATGCCTAATGCCGGTATTTTAAGTCCTCTTGTGATGTATTATGATGAGCCTGAAGTTATTTGGTATGCAGGTACTTTACTCGAGAAGATTAATTATAATTTTAGTCGTGATTCCGATGGTATAAATATTGATAGCTTTGACAGAAAGTATCCTTATAAAACTATTACTGGTGCAGGATGTGCATTGATGATGCCATCTAAAACTCTCCGCGAAATTGGACTGCTCCATAAAGATTATTTTCTCTATTGGGAGGAAATGGATTTGTCCTATCGCATGGTAAAAGCATCTTATGATATTGTCGTTGTTCCTACTGCTAAAATGTGGCATAAAATAGGTTCATCATTTGATTTGCACAAAGAAGATGCCTCTAAAGTAAAAGTTTATTTTTGGCAACGAAATAGACTACTCTGGGCTAAGCGCAATTTAACTAGTTTAGCTAAATGGAAAATATATTTTTTATCATTAATAAGTTTGCTGCCAAAAATCCATTTCAACAGGAATAATAATTACCCAATTCATAAATCAGTTTATTGGTCTTTGCAAGAGGTGTTAAATGTTTTTTCAGATTCGGTATACAGGGCGAAGCTTTTAGGTGCTTTTCATTTTGTTTTAGGTAGATTTGGTGATTGTCCTGAGAGCCTTAAAATGTCAATTAAGAACACAAGATAATTGATCATACTTTCATAGTACTATTTTAAATGACAACATAGATATGATTAACATCCTTTATATTTCTAGTCGTGGTGATGCCGGTGCTGGCGGTGAAAATTACCTGCTAACACTCTTTCGCAATCTTGATCGTAAACGATTTCAGCCTATAGTTGTGTTGCCTAACGAGGGTTCGCTTCGTAAACCCTTAGAAGACATAGGGATTGAAGTGATTGTTGTGGTAGCGAATCATGGTTGGTTAACACCTGATAGAGCTTGGTACAGTCTGATTGCAGGTTTGCAGTCTAGGGTAAAAGTTATCGCTGATATTATTGCCAGCAAGCATATTGCTCTAGTACACACTAATTCCAATCATCGCTTTGAAGGTGCACTTGCTGCACGTTTGACAGGCATTCCGCATCTTTATCTTGCACATATTGAATATCAACCAGAAATGCCACTCTTTCAAAGACTGCCGTTTTCGATAGACAGTTTTGCAGCGTTGATGAGTGAGTTATCGGATCAGGTTGTTGCCGTTTCTAATTCTGTGAGTGCAACATTAGCTAAGCATGTTGCCGATGATAAACTACTAGTTATACATAATGGCTTAGAATTGATTTTGTTTGATGTCACGTTAACTGATCATGCAAACCAGTTGAAAGAGGAATTATGTATACCGTTAGATTCATTATTGATAACTGCGGTAGGTCGTATAGCTTTTGATAAAGGTTTTGATTATTTTATTGATGCTGCAAAACTAGTATTACAGCACCATAAAGTGGATGTGCATTTTATACTTGCGGGTGGTGAAGAAGATCTTGATTTTGCCAATCTGCTCAAACAGAAAGTGACTGAATATGGAATCAGTGATCATTTTCATTTTCTAGGCTTTAGAGCAGATATACCTAAGATTTTGGCTGCTAGTGATATTTTTGTGTTGTCGTCGAGAAAAGAAGGTCATCCCTACGTTATGCTGGAAGCTATGGCGTCTAACTGTGCCGTCGTTGCCTTTAACTGTGCGGGTGTTGAAGAAACAATAGCAGAAGGTGATTCTGGCTTTATAGTTCCTATCGGTGACATTAATACTATGGCAGAACGCTTACTCTTGTTGATAGATTCTGTTGATTTACGTCAAAATTTGGCAATATCCGCTAAACGAAGAATTAAAGCATTTTTTACGGCTGAAAAGACTGCAGCTGAATTAATGACGGTTTATGAAAAGTTATTGAAACTGCCTAAAAAACCTGCGGGTTCTATAGCGATTGAATTGTTTTTACAAAATTGTGCGGAGCTTGGTCATCTTGGAAAGGCTAATGTAGAAATGAACGAACGATTAATGCGTGTCGAACATTTGGCTGGTTTTATCCAAAACAACCCTGTTACAAAGAGTCTGCGCTATTTGCGTAAGCTAGTATGAGTATAAAATAACTATGACCATTGTTACTGTATCTGAGATTTTTACGCTGACTGATTATAGTGAGAAGTTGGCTATAAACAATGCTGATCGATCAACTTATGAACTTGTATCTGGCGCAGTGTATGCTGATCATTTTTCATCAGCTGATTGTCTTTTTGTTAGGCTACAGGGTGGCGATAATATAGAGCTGCTTTTTGATGGTTCTTACACTTTTTCTCAGATTGAATCAGGTGGATATTTAGGACGCTCGTCAACAGTTGGCCAGTCTTGTTTTTGGCTTCCTCAGATACCCTTTATTAGGCAAATTAATCAAGATGGGCAAATACTCTCTGAGCAACAGAGTTCTCTTTCTGGATTGTCATGGAGCGAACAAGGTGCATCATTTTCAATGCAGGCACCAGAAAATAAAGTAGTTGATTTTATTATATGGCGTTTTTCGACGGATATTTTAATTGAAGAAGTACATTCTATTTTGCCTAGCGAGGCACAAGGTTATTTTCTTTGGGGTTCTCATGGCTGTATCAATAAGCCAGCCGATTTATATCGCCATTTGATACATGGTGTAGTTTATGATTTACGTTATTCATGGCCGCATAACAAAAAATGCTTTTCAGAAAACGAAGCGCATGCGCTTTATTCTGTTTTTTCAGGTCTGGAAAAGGCAACCGGCAAAGCGATTTACCGCTATTTTCAGCAACAACTGGTTTTGTCCTTAATCCAAAAGCAAGCTGATGATGGTGGTTGGTATCATGGCATGTGGACAGATAGTTCAGAATGTCATTACCGTTTGCATACTAGCGGCGTACATTTATTGATGGATGAGTTTCAGCGCACTGGTTGCCTCCATGTTAAAGCTAGCTTAGAGAAAGCTGTTGCGTTTCTTTCAAAAACGACAGATCAGCTAGAATGTGGTATTTGGTTTTTACATGATTCATTAGAGTTATCCGAGCAGGCTATGAATAGCGGGCCATTTAAATGGATAGCCAATAATACTTTGGGGAAAAGCGTATCGAATATGCTGGTATTAAATACCCATTTGGATACGACAATCGCCATTAACCGTTATGGACTCCTAACTGGTGATAAGCAATATCAAGACTTAGTGAATTCTGCATTAAAGTCTACCCGTGCAGTTTTGGGACTGAGGTCTGCAGATTGGTTATACAAACCTTTGTTTTGGGCTATCGGTTTAACGATGCTACCTACCGAGCAGGCGAGTAAGCTTTCATTTCCAGTGCGTGCTATTAAACGTTTCGCCGCAGATTATTTAATTAAAAAACTGCCTGATATAAAAGCGAGCTATCCACGCTTAGTGATGCCTAATGGTTATATCGATCGTGAATTGTCGTTAAGAACGTGGGCGATAGATTATCAAACTATTAATTTAATGGATTTGGCGCGTCATGCTTACGCTTTTCCTGATGCTTTTGATGAAAGTATTTTGGATAAGGCGATGGCTTTTACCCAAAACAGCGGCCTGATTAAACGTTATCGAGATTTATCGCCTGACAAACGTTATTCTGTCGGTTTTTGGTCAGAGGCGCTTTATTATCGATGCCTTGCCAAGCCCGATATGAAGTATCGGCAATGGTTGGCAGAGGCGATATTAGAGTGTCATGATCTTAAGTTTGGTATATCTCCCTCTTTATTAGGTGCTAATGGAGAGGCCATAGATTTTAATGAACAAGTATCAGAGTTCTTAACACTTAATCCAGAGTTACTGATGGCTAATTTGTCTCATGGTAAGCATATGGAACGATTGTTGGTAAATACTTCAGACCAACCTGTTACCGTTTCATGGATGTCAGGGCAAGACTCTGCTTTAACATGGAGCAATTCTCAAGGTAGCCAAGTGGTTAATGATAAATTGATTATAAATAGCCGAAATTGGCTTATTGGCGTCAATTAATAAAAGGGTTTGGTTATGCATATTGGCATTGTAACTTCAGAATTTCCGCCTGACATTGGTGGTGTAGAAATTTATGCGGCTGAGTTTGCCAAATCGCTGGTGACTTTGGGATATGATGTGACGGTATTTGTGCATACTCATCACAATATTGAAATTTCCATGTCCGGTATTACTTTATGTCCAGTTTTGAAGTTTTGCCGACGACTTGATCGGGATGTTTTGAAGCAGTATGACGTTGATGCCTGGCATGTTATGAATGCGGCTCATAGTTGGTTAGCACTTGAAACGGATAAGCCTGTGGTGGTTTCCATTCATGGCAATGATTTTCTTAATCCTTATCCATTAATTGGAACACCCGCATTGGCAAGCTGGGGGCCACTTTGGAGATACGCTAATGTACTTGAGCCCTTGGAAAGGTGGATTGGCAAAAAGCTAACATCTAAATATATGCGAGAGGCCTTACCTAAACTAAAGGCTATTTTGGCCAATAGTCAATATACAGAGCACGTTTTTCTGGAGAATTTTCCAGAATGTGTAGGTAAAACCTTGGTAGCTCAAGTTGGTGTCAGCGACAATTTCTTAGCTACATCACCTAAGGATAACAATAATGACATAACCCAGTTTTTGACTGTTTCACGGTTATCAGAACCCCGAAAAAATATAGGTCGAGTAATTGAAGCGCTTAGTCAGTTAAGTGCCCAATTTGATTTTTGTTATACCATTATTGGTGATGGCACTTTTAAAGCATCGTTAGAAATGCAGGTTGAAAACCTAGGCTTAGAAAATAAAGTTAAGTTTCATGGTCGGCAAACTACAGAAAATGTCATAACTGCAATGCGTCAGGCTGATTTATTTATTTTACCTTCGTCTACATTACCCGATAGTCACGAAGGCTTTGGTATTGTTTATTTGGAAGCGGCTGCTTGCGGAACTCCGTCTTTAGCAACTCGACAAGCAGGTGCCATTGAGGCGATTCGTGATGGGGAAAGTGGTTTTTTTGTTGAAGAACCCACTGTTGAAAATATTAAAGATGCGTTACTGCGATTTTTAAAGGGTGATATGACTTTTAATACTCACACATGTAGGCATTTTTCTGAACAATTTACTTGGCAAAGAGTGGTTGAAAAAGCACTGCCTTTTTACATGACAGAGAAAAGCTCATGAATAAACCTCTAATCTCAATTATCATGCCTTGCTACAATGCTGAAGCTTACTTGGAATCAACTATTGCCAATGTATTCGAGCAAACTTATTCTAATATAGAGTTGATTATTGTTGATGATGGATCGACTGATAGTAGTCCTGAGCTTTTAAGTAAATCAGCAAAAAAGTATTCGGCATTAACCGTGTTGAAACAAGAGAATAGCGGCCCTTATATTGCCCGTAATTTGGCCTTACAGCACGCAAAAGGTGACTTTATCGCTTTTCTTGATGCTGATGATTATTGGACGCATGATTGCTTAGAAAAGTTATATCTAGCTTTGATTAATGCTAATGCAGATTTAAGTTATTGTGGTTGGCAGAATATTGTTGAAAATGGCGATGATGGTCCGCTCTATGTGCCGCCTGCTTATGAAGATGGCGATATGTTCGCTTATTTTTTAAAAGCTTGTCCATGGCCGATTCATGCAGCGCTTACCCGTAAAAGCATTGTTAATAAGTTAGAGGGATTTTCGATGCGCTGCTATAGTGCAATGGATTATGATTTTTGGATACGACTTTCCGCGATTACACAAAATATCGTTTTAGTTCCTGAAGTGTTGGCTTTCTACCGCTGGCATGATCATGGACAAATATCTTCTGTCAAATGGCGGCAAGTCTTAGATGCTTGGCGCGTTAGAAAAGACTTCGCGGCTCAACATGCCGAGCTGATTAAACATTTGGAATTATCCATACGAAATGAATTGATTAATGCTCCGTTGTACAAACACGCCTTTGAAGCATTTTGGAAGCGAGATTTTGTATCCTCGCAAATATTATTTCGAACATTGTTAAAGAATGATTTATGGCAATTCGGTGATCTTAAATATCTGATGCCAGCGTTATTACCACTAACTTTATATAGTCAATTGCTATTGTTTTTGGATAAGAAATGAATGTGTTGAATAGTCGTTATCATATAAAGAGGAATCAATGCAGCGCTTTGTCATCTTAATGTATCACATGATTTCAGAGCCAAAAACGACTGCTGAAATTAAATATGCTTGTCCGCCTAAGCAATTTGAACAACATTTACAAATGCTATTAAGCTCAGGGTTTAAGCCTATCAGTATCAAAGCAGTTGAAGAGTATTATATTCACCATACACCGTTACCTGACAAAGCTTTTTTAGTAACTTTTGATGATGGTTTTGAGGATAACTATCGCAACGCTTTTCCAATTTTGAAACGATATCAGATACCAGCAGTTATCTATTTAGCAACTGGTTTGATCGGTAAAACTAATCAATGGATGACTATGCCGACTTTTTCTGAACGCAAAATGTTGTCTTGGATGCAAATTAAAAAGATGGCAAGCCAGGGCATAGACTTTGGTTCACACACGGTGACTCATCCAAAACTGAATGAATTAGATGATAATAGTGTGGGTAAAGAGTTAGTCCAATCAAAGAAAATCATTGAAGAGCAGTTGGGTGTTGAGTGCAAGCACTTTGCTTATCCTTATGGATTACTCACTGAAAAAACGCGTGAATTAGTGCACCAAGCAGGATATATAACAGCCTGCTCTACACGCTCGGGTTTTAATAATGCTGAGCGCGATCCATTAATATTGCATCGTATTGAAGTTTACGGTGATGATTCAGCGTCGAAGCTTAAACAGAAAATTAGGTTTGGTATGAATGACGCGAGTTGGTTTTTTCCTTTGAAATATTATACGGCCAGATTGTTGGCAAGATTGGGTTAACTAATGGATATCAGTGTTATTATTTGTACTTATAACCGTGTCGACAATCTTACAGATTGTTTTAATTGTCTGGCTACACAAGAAATAACTGGCAACTTTACTTGGGAAGTCCTGTTAGTAGACAATAATTCTAGTGATCAAACTAAACAATTTACGTTGGATTATGCAGCACAGGCTAATTTCAAACTGCGTTATAGCTTTGAAGCACAACAAGGGTTATCTCATGCCAGAAATCAGGGTGTAAAT
>Ga0194037_1001409_pt1 | contig 17382 bp, 20 predicted proteins | sample JunL306m_MetaG_FD_148653 | JGI IMG/M metagenome (GOLD analysis project Ga0194037, IMG submission 148653) | Anoxic zone freshwater microbial communities from boreal shield lake in IISD Experimental Lakes Area, Ontario, Canada - Jun2016-L304-6m | ecosystem: Environmental > Aquatic > Freshwater >...
ATGTAAGGGTTGATTTCTTTGATGTTGATGACAAGCTATATAATGGCGAAGTAACATTTTATGATGGTGGAGGCTATGAAGTAATATCGCCATTTGAGTGGGATGAAAAACTCGGTGATCTGTTGTCACTGAAATCATGACTTGAAATGTAAATACTGATGTTAAAATAAATAGATAAATGTGCCGGACTGACGGTTCTGTTGAACAGGGTGAAATTGTACTGAATGATCAGTAATATTGTTAACGAAGTAAGGACTTCGGTTGCTGCTAATCTGCGCAACATACGTGGTATTAAGCTATGTAAAAAAATTGTGGTCTTTGAAAGCGATGACTGGGGAAGTATTCGGATGCCCTCTAAGGAGGTTTTCGATAAGTTGCTCAGGGAAGGAATACCAGTTGACAGATGCCCGTTCAATCGTGTTGATTCTCTTGCCGGTAGAGATGATTTAGAAGCTTTGTTTTTGGTTCTGTCATGTTTCAAGGATCATAGAGGTAATCACCCTGTAATTACTGCAAATTCTGTGATGGCGAATCCTGATTTTGAGCGGATAAAGGAATCGGGTTATAACAAGTATTACTATGAACCTTTTAAAAAAACCCTGGAACGGTATCCTAAACTCAACAGAGTATTTGAGATGTGGGAACAAGGGATAACCGAAAGAGTGTTTATCCCTCAGTTTCATGGCAGGGAGCATGTTAATATAAATTTATGGCTTAATTTACTTCAAAGTGGTCATCCGGCATTTATCAAAGCATTTGAGCATCAAATGTGGGGATTAGGTACCAATCTTGTAGATTCAGGCTTTATTAATATTCAATCTTCTTTTGATGCATCAAGTTATTTTGAAATACCAATGCAGAAAGAGATTCTTCACACCGGACTTAAGATGTTCAAGGAAACTTTTGGCTTTGAGTCAAGGAGTTTTATTGCTAATAATTATACCTGGTCATCAGAACTGAATGAAACATTGTTGTCTGGAGGAGTGAGGTACATTCAGGGGATGAAGTATCAGTTATTTCCATTATTTGAACAAAAAAAGCATGTTCATGTCAGGCATTTTACAGGAGAGCGGAATGTGAATGATCAGATACACATTATAAGAAATACTTTATTTGAGCCAAGTATACACAGTTATGCCCCTGATTGTGTGGATAGATGTCTGAAGGATATAGCGGTTTCATTCATGTGGAAGAGACCGGCAGTAATTTCCTTACATAGGTTGAATTTTGTTGGTCAGATTGTTGAAGAAAATCGGAAAAAGAGTTTGGTCCTGTTCAAGGAATTATTACGTAAGATCCTTGCTCACTGGCCGGATGTTGAGTTTATGACCACTGTAGAGTTAGGTAACTTTATTGATAAAAAACAAAAGACACAGAGTGGATAATTGTTTAGGTTCTGAGTCATGTTAATCTCATCTTTATGCGTTAATAGTTGATAATTCAAAGTACCGTACATGAGCTTTCAAAGAAATCTCAGTAACATAGTCGGGTGGCGATCCCCCCGGAAGATTGTCGTTATAGAATCTGATGACTGGGGAAGTATCAGGATGCCTTCAATAAAGGTCTTCGAGGAGCTTACTGCGCTTGGTGTCGATCTCACCTCAGGCGGAGGTTCCCGTTACAATCGCTACGATTCCTTAGCTACGGTGGATGATCTGAGTGCCCTCTTTGATCTGTTGGCCTCATGCAAGGGTGGAGACGGAAAACCTGCTTTATTCACTGCGGTGAGCGTTGTTGCCAACCCCGATTTTGACAGAATTCGTGCCTCACACTTCCATGAATACCACTATGAAGTGTTTACCGAGACACTGAAGCGCTATCCCGGTTGTCATGATTCATTTCGTTTGTGGCGGGAGGGGATTGACAAGGGGTTGTTCATTCCCCAGTTTCATGGCCGTGAGCATCTTAATGTTAATGGATGGTTGAGATTGCTGCAAAGGGGACACAAAAAAACTCTGGCTGCGTTTGAGCGAGGCATGTGGCAGTTCAATTTTGACGAGGATGACGGATTCGATTTATGTCTGCAAGCTGCGTTTGACCTGGAGAGCCCCGACGAGATTCCTTACCAGAAATCTGTTATCATAGAGGGGCTTGCGCTTTTTGAGCAGTTGCATGGCTACAAAGCTGCCTTTTTTGTCCCACCGAACGGGCCGTTCTGCAGTTGCCTTGAGGAGACGGCTGCTGAGAGGGGAGTCCGTTTCATGTCGACTGCGAAGATTCATCGTGAACCGCCCGGTTCTGGGCAGCAGAAACAATCGTTCCGATGGTTGGGTAAAAAGAATGCGTATGGACAATATTACATTACCCGGAACTGTTTTTTCGAGCCGAGCAGTCCTGGACGGGATTGGGTGGATACGTGCCTTAATGAAATAGTCATCGCTTTCCGGTGGCATAAGCCGGCTGTGATCAGTTCTCATCGTGTAAATTATATAGGTGCACTTGACCCGTCGAACAGAGATAATGGGTTGCGCCAATTAAAGGCTCTCCTTGAGATTGTAATCCGCAAATGGCCTGATGTAGAGTTTATGTCATCTGATCAGTTAGGGGACGCGATAGAAAATTAGCTGATTACCAATCAGGTAAATGAATCTCAATCATAGGTATCAAAAACTCTTTTTTCTAACAGAACATATTTGCAGATCCGGGAAATAATTTGAGGACTCGTCAGTAATGGCTGAAAACCGTAACCGGGTCATTGCTCTGGTTATACCATCTCTGGGACCTGGAGGTATGGAGCGGGTTATGTCGGAACTTGCTGGTTATTTTTCCATGCAGTCCGATCTTGAGGTGCATCTTGTGTTGTACGGTATAAAAAGGGAAGTGTTTTATGATCTGCCAGAAAATATAGTGATCCATATACCGGCTTTTGCTTTCGAAAGTTCATCTCGGTTTCGCTCAACCCTGAAAACCCTTTTTTTCCTTCGTCAAAAAATATTACGCATCAAACCTTATGTCGTAATGAGTTTTGGTGAATATTGGAATAGTTTTGTATTGCTTTCCCTTGTTGGTTTGAAATATCCGGTCTATGTATCAGATCGCTGTCAACCGGATAAAAGCTTGGGTTTGTTACATGATATATTACGACGATTGTTGTATCGAAGAGCGCAAGGGGTAATTGTTCAAACAGAAAAGGCCAAGGAGATATATTCTGCATTCCTGAGGTTGCAGCAGATTAGGGTTATTGGTAATCCTATCCGTAGCATAGATGTTACTGCTGTAGTGCAGAAAGAGAATATCGTTCTGACGGTTGGGCGTTTGATTCAATCAAAGCACCATGATGAGCTTATTCGGCTTTTCGTGGCCATAGGCCAACCTGGTTGGAAGTTGGTTATTGTCGGTGGGGACGCCTTGAAGCAGCAAAATATGGTGCGTCTTCAGTGTTTGATCGATGAGCTTGGAGCAGGGAGTATCGTTGAGCTTGCTGGAAACCGGGCGGATGTTGAGCATTACTATTGTAAAAGCCGGGTATTTGCTTTTACCTCAAGTTCAGAGGGTTTTCCGAATGTTGTTGGTGAAGCAATGGCAGCTGGTCTGCCTGTTGTGTCATTTGATTGTGTAGCTGGTCCATCCGATATGTTGACCGATGGTGTTGATGGCTTTCTTATACCGCCCTTTGACTATGATCTTTTTAAAAGAAAACTGGAACTCCTGATGGAGAACAAGGAATTACGCGAACACATGGGTGAAAAGGCAAGGGGAAATATTGGGAGGTATTCGCTTGATGGCATTGGCCATGTATACCATAGACTGCTTGTATCTCTTAAATGAAAATCCTGCAAATAAATACTACCGCGAATACAGGAAGTACTGGTCGTATTGCAGAAGATCTGGGTCGTTGCATTATCGGGCAAGGTGGTAAAAGTTATATCGCTTATGGCCGTACAAAACAGAAGAGTGCATCCAGCCTGATAAAAATTGGGAACAACAGTGATATTCAGTTTCATGGATTGCATAGCCTTCTTTTTGACATGCATGGATTTGGAAGTGCTTCTGCAACGAAAAAGTTTGTGCAGCATCTTGAAGAGAATACGCCAGACATTATTCATTTGCACAATCTTCACGGTTACTATCTTAATATCCGTGTTCTGTTCAACTATCTTGAACGCCTTAACATACCTGTAGTCTGGACATTGCATGATTGCTGGCCGTTTACCGGACATTGCAGTTATTTTGATTTTGTAGGATGTGATCGATGGATAACTGGGTGTTATGCATGCCCAAACAGGAAAGGTTATCCGAAGAGCCTCATTTTAGACCGTTCTGCGAGTAATTATAGAACTAAAAAAGGGCTTTTTACAAAGCTTAACCGTCTGGTTATTGTGACTCCGTCTAACTGGTTGGCAGACCATGTTCGCACTTCATTTATTGGTACTTATCCTGTTCAGGTAATTCATAATGGTGTGTCCCTTGATCGGTTCAAACCGGTAGACTCAAGTCAGATAAGGAAAAAGTACGGATTAGGTAATGGTGCTGTAGTTCTTGGTGTTGCGAGCATCTGGGATAAGCGTAAGGGTTATGAAGATTTTATACAGTTGCGGTCTTTGCTTGATGCCAATATATCCATTATACTTGTTGGTTTGAGTCAGGAGCAGATCAGAAGGTTACCTGAGGGCATTATTGGAATCAGGCGTACGGAAAACATTGAAGAACTTGTTGCACTGTACTCTTTGGCGGATGTGTTTGTGAACCCTACCTGGGTGGACAATTTTCCTACGACAAACATTGAGGCTTTGGCTTGCGGTACCCCGGTTGTTACCTACAATACCGGAGGGAGTCCTGAAGCTGTCAGTGACGCTACAGGCATAGTTGTTCGGAAGGGTGATGTATCTGAACTATTTGATGCCGTCAGAATCGTTATTAAAAAAGGAAAAAATGCATATAAAGCGGATTGTATAAACAGGGCAGTAACCATGTTTGACAGCAAAAAAAGATATCAGGATTATCTTGATCTCTATGCGGCATTAATGGCAGGGCGCGGGTGAGAAAGCGGATTGTATTCATAAACCAGAGTTCAGGTTACCTGATGATCGATATTATCAGGGCTTTTGAAGGAATATATGACGAACGAGTTCTGATTGCCGGAAGTCTCAAGTCTCGGAACAGACCACTTCCTGATGATGTGGTGTTTCATAAGATTAACGCATATGACAACAGCAAAAAAAGCAAAAGAGTATTATCCTGGCTTGCTGCGTTTATCCGGATTGTCTGGATAGTAAAGACTCGTTATCGTGATGCCGATCTTTTTCTTGTTTCTAATCCGCCTCTGTCGATGTGTATTCCGTTTTTTTGCCGCAATCCGTTTACATTTCTTGTCTACGATGTTTACCCTGATGCCATTACGGAGTCAGGCATACTGAAAGCATCATCTTTACCTGTTCGTTTATGGGCGTATGCAAATCAGCTTGTTCTGGCTAAGGCAAAAAGAGTAGTAACGATTAGTGAGGGAATGAAACGCTGCCTTGAAAAATATGTCGACAGCACACGTATAGAGGTGATCCCTATCTGGACTGATAATGCGTTTTTTGCCCGGATTCCAAAGCGCAGCAATTTCTTTATACATGATCAGGCGCTCGACGGGAAGTTTGTGGTGCTCTATTCAGGAAATATTGGGTATACGCATGATGTTGAGGTGATGGTTGAGATAGCGGAAAAAGTAACTCAAGAGAATATCTTTTTTCTTATTATCGGTCAGGGCGAAAAGCGGGATTCGATCGAAAAACGTATTACAGAAAAATCGCTCAAGAATTGCAGGGTATTGTCATTACAGCCTTCTGAAATGTTGCCCTATACGTTTTCGTCGGCCGATCTTGCTGTTGTTACGCTTTCATCTTTTGCTTCAAATCTCAGTGTTCCGAGCAAGACCTACAATTACCTTTCTGCTGGTGCGCCTTTGCTCTGTGTAGCCAGCGATGACTCGGAACTTGCGGATCTGGTTAAAAAATATGATGTTGGTAAATGTTTTTCTCGAAATGATCTATCGGGTATGGTCGGGTTTGTTACGGAATTGCAGGCCAATCCCGATTATCATACCCGGTTGCAAAACAACACCATCAGGGCTGCTGGTGATTTTACCGAGGAAAATGCAATGAGGTTTGTGGCTAATGTACGGTAGGTTTGTAAAAAGGGTTATCGATTTTATGCTTTCTTTAGCAGGGTTAATTGCAATCTCTCCGTTTCTGTTTGTTTTTACGGTTTTGCTGTGTATCGTTAACCACGGTTCTCCGTTTTACCTGCAAGAACGGCCGGGCAGGAACGGGAAAATATTCCGTTTAATCAAGTTCAAGACCATGAGCGACGGGCGTGATGCCAACGGCAAGTTGCTACCGGATGTGCAGCGTCTTACGCCTATTGGCCGTTTCATGCGTTCTCTATCGCTTGACGAGTTTCCGCAATTGATTAATGTTCTCAAAGGCGATATGAGCCTTATCGGTCCTCGCCCTCTTCTTGTGCGTTATCTTTCTCACTACAATGAGCGCCAGTTGCGTCGTCATGAGGTACGGCCCGGGATGACCGGATGGGCGCAGATCAACGGACGTAATGCCCTTTCTTGGCCAGAGAAGTTCGAGTATGATGTCTGGTATGTGGAACATATATCGTTTAGACTTGATCTGAAAATTCTGTTCATGACTATGATAAAAGTTATACAACGAGCTGGAATAAATGATGAGCATAATCAAATGACAAAGCCTTTTTTGGGGAATCATGTCGAATAAAGATAAAAAAAGTGTGTTGGTTATTGCGCCTCATCCTGATGATGAGGTTTTTGGTTGTGGCGGGATATCACTTCGTTATGCCGCGGAAGGGCATGAGGTATCGGTATTGGTCATGTCGAGGGGCAAGCCGGGCCTTTATAGTGAAGAGTCCATCAATAATATAAGAGCTGAGGCTTTACGTGCTCACAAGGAGTTAGGGGTAACGAAAACGCTTTTTTTGGATTATTCTGCCCCTGAACTTGATTTGCATTCGGTGTCTGAATTGGCCGCCTCTATCGCATCGGTAATCAAGGATCTGGGTATTACGGTACTCTATGTGCCTCATCGCGGTGATATTCATCACGATCATCGTGCGGTTTATAATGCCGCGCTGGTAGCTTCCCGGCCAAAAGGTTGTTATTCCGTATCAGAAATTTATGCGTATGAGACGTTATCAGAGACAGAGTGGGCGCCTCCTTTTGGAGATGATGCGTTCATTCCTACCTGTTTTGTGAATATCAGTGATTATATGGCTGCCAAGTTGCGCGCCATGCAGTGTTACAAGAGTCAGGTGCGCGAATTTCCCTCATCAAGGTCAATCAAAGCTATAGAGGCAATGGCACAATATAGGGGTGCTACGGTCGGCTGTTTCTTTGCTGAGGCATTTATGCATGTGAGGACAATCAGGAGATAGAGTCTGGTTGATATTCAAGAATTTGAAATCATTATGAAAGCAAAGATTATTGATGTCATGCGGGAGATATCGGCTGAATCGGAACTGCAACTGGTAAGCGAACTTGATGATTGCACGGTATTACTGGAAAGCGGGCTTGATTCACTGGGTTTTGCTATTCTTGTGGCTCGTCTTGAGGAAGAACTTGGGTATGATCCGTTCAGCATAATGGATGAGCCAGTCTATCCTCGAACGCTTGGTGAGTTTGTCTCCATATATCAGAAGTTCGCCCCGTGACTGCAGGTTCACTTGATGCATTTCTGGCCGGTATGGATGCTGAACGGAACTCTCTTGTTACTCCATCAGGCTTTATAACCATAGGTGAAATGCGGGATGCCGCATGGAAACTGGCGGCAGAATATCAGTTTTCAAGGAGGAGCAGACTGGCCTTGTGTGGGCTCTTTTCGGTAGAATTGATTACTGCGCTCATTGCGTTTGACGGTGTTGTCGATTCGATGTTGCTGTTACCCGCATCCCTCGACGAAGGCACAATAGCAGTGCTTATGGAATCGGCTGAGAGCGAATGGCGGATCACTAATTTGCAGGAAGGGCCTTATCGCGTTGGAGATGCTATGGCCGCAGGAAATGAAGGAGTTCAGCCGACCCGCTGGATTCTTGCCACTTCGGGAACGACGGGAGTCCCCAAGCTGATCGAGCATACCCTCGAAACGCTTTGCCGCACGGTCAAGCGGGATAGTAATCGCGGTGTGGAATTTGTTTGGGGATTACTCTACGACCCGTGCCGTTTTGCTGGCCTTCAGGTTGTGTTGCAGGCACTGCTTTCAGGTTCGCTGCTGAGTATTCCCCAGACCGGGAAGATCACCGATCATATCGAGTTCTTCAGTTCCTGCAGGGTTAACGCGCTGTCGGCAACGCCATCACTTTGGCGTAAACTCCTGATGTCGAAACAGACTGAGACGTTGCCACTTTGTCAGATCACTCTTGGGGGAGAGATTGCTGACCAGGGTATACTCGATGCCTTGAAATATGCTTATCCTGGTGCCCGTATCACCCATATCTATGCCTCTACTGAGGCTGGTTCGGCATTTGCCGTGCAGGATGGTCGTGCAGGTTTTCCTGCACAGTGGCTTGATCACTCTTCCGCGCCTGTTATGCTTCGAGTTAGTGATGATGGTCATTTGCTGCTCCGTCCAGCACTTCTTCCTGCTGGTGAAGAGGTTCGCAGCCGTATTGATACCAATGGATATCTGGATACCGAGGATTTGGTCAGAGTGGAAGGAGATCGAGTCTATTTTCTCGGCAGGGTATCAGGAGCAATAAATGTTGGTGGTAACAAGGTTACTCCCGAAGAGGTAGAAAACCATATTCGCAAGGTGAGTGGAGTTCTTGATGTACGGGTATTCGGCAAGAGAAGCAGCATACTTGGCGAGATTGTTACGGCAGAAGTAGTTGCTTCCACTGGATATGATGTACAGGAGTTACAGCGAAGTATTCAGAAGTATTGCCGCAGCCAGATGGAAAACTGGCAGGTTCCGGCCATGATTTCCTTTGTTCCTGCATTAGCAGTAAATGCAGCGGGTAAACGGGAGAGGTGCAGTTGAAAAAAACAGTGGTCGTGACCGGTGCAACTCGCGGACTTGGTTATGCCATATCGCGGCAGTGCGTTGCTGATGGGTATAAAGTTATTGCTGTTGGCCGCTCGCTGAGCGCTTCCCTTGATGAGCTTATGGAGCGCCATCCCGGCGAGGTTGTTTTCGAGGCATATGATTTCAGCGATACAGCAGGAATTCATGATTTCGCAACTGCTGTTACTCGGCGCCATGGGCGTCCATGGGGCTTGGTGAACAATGCGGCTCTTGGGCATGACGGGGTACTGGCAACTTTGCATGAGCGGGAGATTGCTGAATTGATAAAAGTCAATATCGAAGCTCCGATTTTGTTAACCAAGTATCTGATCCGCCCGATGCTGATCAATAGGGGTGGTCGGATTATCAATATTTCATCAATTATCGCAACGACGGGCTTCAATGGCTTGTCGGTATATGCTGCCACCAAAGCGGCCTTGTCCGGATTTACCCGGTCACTGGCCAGGGAAGTGGGGAAAGCCAATGTCACGGTTAATACCGTGGCGCCCGGGTATATGGAAACCGACATGACTTCGGCATTGGAGGGAGAAAAGCAACAGTCAATCAAAAGGCGCAGTCCATTAGGTCGCCTGCCTGGAGTTGAAGATGTTGCCAATGCGGTGAGTTACCTGTTGAGTGACAAGGCCTCGAATATTACCGGAACAACTATTACTGTCGATGCAGGGAGTACGGCATGAGTGTCGATAATCTCACGGTAAGAATAGCTGAGGAAGGTGATGCACAGGCAGTGGCCGTTCTTCTTTCAGACGAGGGAAAAAGCAGATACTGGAAAGGTTCTGAACCATGGAATCACTTCTACCGTGACTATCCGGAAGGCAGGGCGGTTTCGCTTATTGCTGAAATTGATGACAGGGTTGTTGGCCATTATGGGCTTCTTCCGGTGCTGTTAGGTCAGTGGTCTGCCTTATTGGGTATGCATGCTTATGTTGCACATGGCTTTCGTGGTTTGACGGTTATTTCAGCCTTGATGCAGGAAGCTGACCGTTATGCCACTGCTTCGGGTGTAAAAGCGATTTGCGGGTTTGCCAATCCCCAGTTTTCATTGATTAAAAAGACCTTTTTCAAATGGAAAATTCCGTTCTGGCTCGGCTTTAAATCGCCCATTGGTCATGCGGATCTTTTGTCTCAAGAAACGCCATTTTATTTTTCATATTCAGACGAGTGGTTTGCGTGGCGTTTTGGCAGTAAGAAGAATGCCTATATCAGTCGCTATGCCGCAACTGACGGTACGGTGAAAAAGCAGTTGCTGAAGGTTTTTCCAGGATCAACGTTGCCATCGGAGTTTGAGTTATCTGATTGTGAAGGATGGTCAAGAGAGCTTTTGTACTCTCAAAAGCAGCAGGGTACTTGCCAGCCGTTTTCTGTCAAGGCGTATGATCAGGAACTCGTATCTGCGGGTATTTATGACCCATCGAAATGGTTTCTCGAAATGGGTGATTCTGATACGTTTGCTTATGTGGAGTGGAAAGATGGTTTATAAGTTTGTGTAGTATTCGTTAATAAAATTATCATGAGCAATGATTGAAAATCAGTTCATCGGTGCCTTGCAGGAGGCTCTGGAAATTCAGGATCATGAAATTCTCCTTGCAGATCAGTTCAGAAGCTATCCGGAGTGGGATTCACTGGCACAGTTGACGTTGATAGCCATGCTTGATGAAGAGTTCGGAGTATCCATTGAAATGAAGAATTTCAATGAACTTGTGACGGTTCAGGATCTGTTTGAGGCAGTCAAGGCTTCTGCAGAAAAGCAGTAAGCATTTTGTTTTTCACATCGCGGTGATTCTGCATTTTTGTTGATGAACCGTGCCTGCTTTTAATCAATTCTATTATTAGTCATGGCTTACCTTGATTATGATGCGACCGGTATTCTCGGTATCGCAGCAGCCCTACCCCGTAAGGTTATAGATAACCAGGCTTACACGGACTATTTTCCTGCTGAAGATGTGGCTGAAATTGTCGAAAAAATCGGCGTGAAGCAGCGCCGTTTTGCCGATGCCGGTACTTGCGCTTCGGATCTCTGTTTTGCTGCTGCTGTAAAGCTTATTGCTGATATGCAGGTTGACCGTTCAGAGATTGATCTGCTCCTGTTTATATCGCAGACGCCCGACTACCGCATGCCGGCAACCTCAATTATTCTTCAGCATCGTCTTGGTCTGGCCGATACCACCATTGCTTTCGACATTAGTATTGGTTGTTCGGGATTTCTCTACGGCTTGTCGGTTGCTTATGCCCTGCTGCAGCAGAAAGGGTTGCGCAAGGCTCTGGTGCTTGATGGTGAGACTCGCTCAAAGGTCTATTCCCCTAAGGATCGCAAGACGGCCTTTCTTTTCGGTGACGCGGGGGTTGCTGCGTTGATCGGCAAGGATGACCGGTTTGGCCGGAGTTTTTATTCCATCCATTCTGATGGTTCGCGCGAAGGGCTTATTAAAATCAATGCGGGTGGATACAGAAATCCCAGTTCTCCTGAGACACTTAAAGAGCAGGTGGTCGACGAGTACGGCAACATCCGCAATGAGGAGCAGGGGTATATGAACGGTGGGGATGTCTTCAATTTTCTCATACGCGAAGTCCCCAAAGATGTGAAAGGGTTGCTGGAATATTCGGGTTTCGATCAATCGGCTGTCGATTATTTCGTTTTCCATCAAGCCAATAGCTACATGAACGGCTATCTGGTGAAAAAGTTGAAGCTTGATCCAGCAAAGGTACCCATGTCGATCGAAAAATTCGGCAATACCTCATCGGTTTCAATTCCCCTGACCATGGTGTCGGAATTGAAAGAGCAGTTGGCGGGACGGAAAACGTTGCTGCTTTGCGGCTTCGGTGTTGGTCTGTCGTGGGCGACGGCTTTGTTGAATATGGATGGTTGCCATGTCAGCGAAATTGTGGAGGTGTCAGCATGAAGGCATTTTTTCGAGAGGCTCGACTTGTTCCGGTGATTGTTGGTAATTTGAAACGCTCAAAGTTGATGCGAAAAATATTACCACTCAGTACTGGAGGAACGGATAATGCACGCTATTGCTATTCCGTTTGGCTTCGTCATTTGAACTATTATTTGTTAAACAGCAATCGTGGAATCCCTTGTACTGTTGCTGAATTGGGACCAGGTGATTCACTTGGAATAGGATTATCAGCAATCCTTTCTGGTGTCGATCACTATTTTGCTTTGGACGTATTGCGTTTTTGGGATAGTAGTAAAAATATCAGGATTTTTGATGAGCTATTGGAACTGTTTCGCAAGAGAGAGGATATTCCTGGAGATGTTGAATTTCCGAATGTTTCTCCAAAAATAAAAGATTATTCTTTTCCTGGAATGGTTTTAAGCGAAACTGTTCTTACAATGAGTTTATCTTCCAGCAGGATTGAGAGAATTCGAAAAGAATTGCAGACGCCTGATGATCCTGCTAATACCATAATCAAATATCAAATACCCTGGTATGATTCAAAAGTCATTCAAGCTGGCTCCGTTGACTTAATTATCTCTCAGGCAGTGCTTGAGCATGTTGATGACATGAAAAATGCTTATTCCGCTATGTCATTATGGTTGAATGATGACGGGTTAATGTCACATGCCATCGATTTTAAATGTCATGGAATGACCAAAAGCTGGAACGGTCACTGGTCTTTATCAGAATTTGAATGGCAGATGGTTCGGGGAGGACGTGTTTATGCGATCAATAGAATGCCGTTATCTGCGCATATAAAGTTGCTTGAAAAAAATGGTTTTAAGCTGTTGGTAAAAAATGTCAATAAACGTGAAAATAATTTGAAGAGAACAGAGCTTTTTGGAGAGTTTCAGAACATGTCTGACGATGATTTGCAAACCAGTGGTGTGTATATACTTGCAAACAAACACAAAGTTAGTTGAAAAACGAAAAACAAAATGAAGGACTAAAGGGAAACGTTATCAAAACGCCATTATCTCTTTCTCAGAAAACTGTTGTTATAACCGGAGCATCGTCGGGTATCGGGCGGGCATGTGCTCTTCTATGCGCAGAAATGGGGGCGAAAGTGGTACTGCTCGGCAGAGACCGCGAAAGGCTTGAAGTTACCCGGATGTTATTGAGGGACAGCTCTGATCATTTACTCTATGCGGTTGATCTTAACGATTATGATGGTGTTGATGCTGTTGTAAAAGATGCTGTGGCGAGGGCAGGGCAATTGCACGGCGTTGTACACAGCGCAGGTATATCGACAACACTCCCTCTGAAGCTTGTTACTCCTGACAAGCTGGATCTGTTTTTTCGGACAAATGTACATGGTGCAATCAATCTCACTAAACTGGTCACGCGCAAAGCCGTGATGGCGGATACGGGAGGGAGTATCGTATTTATCAGTTCGGTGATGGGCGCTGTCGGTGAAGCTGGAAAAACATTGTATTCCCTGACAAAAGGGGCCTTGATTTCCGCTTCAAAATCTCTTGCAATTGAACTTGCACCTCGGCGCATAAGGATCAACTGTGTCGCTCCAGGTGTTGTTGAAACGCCAATGTCTGCTCTTGCAGTTTATTCTCAGGATGAGCAGTTGCTGAACAGAATCAAAAGCTCTCATCCACTTGGACTTGGCCGAGCAGAAGACGTCGCAAATAGTTGTGTTTTTTTGTTGTCGGATGCAGCTCGGTGGATAACGGGAACAACTCTTTTTGTTGATGGAGGATACACCGCGAGGTGAATTAAGGTCTATGAATAAAGTAATTATCATCGGAGCTGGTGGGCATGGGGCTGAAATTGATGAGTATATTCTTTTCAATCAGCACTGTTCATCGCTCAATAGCATGGAGGTTATCGGGTTTCTTGATGACGATCCGGATAACTATGCCCGGTACAAGCTCTCCGCACCATTGCTTGGCGGGGTGAATGGGCACTCGATAATCCCCGGTTGTACTTACCTCATGGGCATAGCTAATCTTGCTTATCGCAGGTTGTTTGTTGACCGATTTCTTGAGCAGGGCGCAACCTTTGTATCCCTGATTCATGCAACGGCCTATATCTCTCCATCTGCCAGAATAGGTGAAGGTGTTGTGATTGGTCCCTATGCCAACTTAGGCCCTAATGTTAGTGTCGGGGACTTTACTTTGGTTAATTCGCGTTGTAGCCTCGGGCATGACACCGTTGTTGGTAAGTTTAATTTTATCAGCCCTAATGTCTGCTTTTCAGGTGGATCTCGTGTTGGTGATGGAAATTTGTTTGGTATAAATAGTGCCACTATTCCTGGTATTACGGTTGGTAATGGGAACAAAATTGCGGCAGCGATGGTACTCGATAAGAATGTTGCAGATGATTCTGTGGTTTTTTATCGCTATAAGGAGCGGGTGATTGCGGTTTTAAAGTGAATTTATGCGATTATTTTCCAAATACTTATATAGAAATGAATTCAAAAGTTATAGGTTTAATAACGGATATTTACTAATTGAAGGGAACCTTTTGATATGTTTGATATAAATAAGACGAGTAATCTGGTTTATCGGGCAGATATTGACGGTCTTCGGGCTATTGCAGTATTGGCTGTTATTTTTTATCATGCAGGAGTTCCTGGTTTTTCAGGGGGTTTTGTCGGTGTTGATATTTTCTTTGTTATTTCTGGATTTCTCATTACCTCTATTATTCTTAAAGAAGTTCAAACTGGAACATTTTCAATTGCACGATTTTATGAACGTCGAATAAGAAGAATATTCCCTGCGTTATATCCAGTCGTTTTTGCCTGCTTTATTGGAGCAGCTTACCTTTTCCATGTTATACCATTTAAGCAGTTTGGTGAGAGTGTAGCAACGACAGCCATATTTTGTTCTAATTATTTTTTTTGGTTAAAATCAGGCGATTATTTCGGAGCACCTTCAACTGAGTTGCCACTATTGCACACATGGTCGCTTGCTGTTGAAGAACAATTTTACATAGTATTTCCTCTTTTTCTGATTCTCATAAACAAATATTTAAAGAAAAAATATTTCCCATATATTCTTGCAATGGCGATCATTTCTTTTGCATGTAGTGTTTATGTGGTGAATATCAATAAGTCTGCTGCTTTTTATCTGGCTCCAACCCGTGCGTGGGAGTTATTTGTTGGTTCAATTATTTCGCTGAATGTAATCCCGTTGATCAGAACAAAGTGGCTTAGAAGCAGTGTAGCTTTGCTTGGTATATTATGCATCTCATATTCTGTTTTATTCTATACTGAAGCAACTTTATTCCCGGGAATGTCTGCGCTTTTGCCAGTTTTAGGGGCTGGCTTGGTTATTTTCAGTAATCAGGGTGGCTCATCTTTTGTTTGTAGAGTATTATCTTTTCGTCCGTTGGTGTTTACCGGCCTTATTTCTTATTCGCTTTATTTATGGCATTGGCCTCTACTGGTATTTTCAAAATATTATTTAATGCATGATTTGATTCCACAGGAGACTGTTGGTGTTATTGTTTTGACGTTTATAGTCTCAATATTCTCATGGAAATTTATTGAAAAACCCTTTCGTGCAAAATCACCAATATTTACAAGGAATCACATATTTGCCGTATCAGGGGTGGTAATGTTAGTTGCCTTTGTTGCAGGTGGTATAGTATTTTTAAAAAATGGCGAACCTGATCGATTTGCTGATAATGCAATGATTTTTTCTATTGAGAATGATCCGGTTTGGAAACCAGAAATGTGGAAAGGGGGGGAATTGGTGGGCAAGAATATCACAGCAGTTCGACTCGGCGAGGAAAAGAAATCACCTTCTTTTCTGTTGTGGGGTGATTCCCACGCACAAGCCTTATTTCCAGGGTTGTCTGTTGTGGCGAAGCATCATGGTAGTGCTGGATTCCTTATAAGTAGGGGTGGTGTACCACCACTACTTATGATTGGGTCTAAAAAAGAAAGCTATTCTGGACAAGAGTTTGCTGATATTCTTCGTTTTATCTCTGTACATAAAGAGCTTAAGACTGTCATTCTGGCATCTTCATGGGGTGGTAATAAGGAACGTGCATATGAACTATCTTTATTGTATACCATACAAAAACTTCTCAGTATGGATCGTGATGTTGTGTTGGTTGCTGATGTCCCAAGAATGAAGTACGACATACCTCATGCCATGTTTATGGCGTACCGAACCAATCGAAAACTTCAGGATATTTTGCCATCGCCATTGTATGATTTATTGCCAACAAGAGCCGACTATCTTAATTATAATAAAGGAATTATTACGGTTTTCAATAACTTGGCAGTAAATCCGAGGGTAACGATTATCTATCCTGATTCAATGTTACTTGATAATGGTAGGTATCGGATTTCAAAGGATAATCAGCTTTTTTATATGGACAATGGACATTTATCCTCAGCCGGTTCACATTTTATCTCCCCTGTGTTTGATCCAATTTTTAAAAATAACCATACTTTGTAATCTTAATGTCTGCTTTTCAGGTGGATCTCGTGTTGGTGATGGAAATCTGTTTGGCATAAACAGTGCGACTATTCCAGGTATTACGGTTGGTAATGGGAACAAGATTGCAGCAGGTATGGTACTCGATAAGGATATTGCAGACGATTCTGTAGTATTTTATCGCTATAAGGAGCGGGTGATTGCTGTTTTGAAGTGATGTGAACATTTGTTATGAGTACAGTGAGCTTGAGATATTATTATAATCTTCAAGTGAGGAGGTTTGCCCACGAATTGATGCTAACAGGCACGAAAGGGTGGAAGAGAGTGTCATGAGTTGGGTGCTACGTGTTGAGAATGGGTATTGCATAAAACTAATGGACAAGGTTTATGGTTTGTTGTTGAATATTATAGCGAAGCTGTTTTTTCCATTTTCATAAAGAAAATACTTATGGATAAGCTCTTGATAAATAAAGCAATAGAGCTGCCGCCGATTCAACGGGTTGCATTGGCAGAGTTGCTTCTGGCAAGCATTGATTACGAAGAGGATGAAATTCGTGATGCTTGGGTGGGTGAGGTTAATGAAAGGATGAAAGCGGTCAGGGATGATCGTGCAACACTTCTGGATTTTGACGAGTTATTGCGGTGAAAGTCGGAATTCATGACTTGGCAGCTAAAGAACTGTTTGATGCAGTTAACTGGTATAATCAACTGCAGAATGGGCTTGGTAAGCGATTTCAGGAAAAGGTTGTTTTGCAAGTCGGTAAAATCAGAAAAAACCCGGAATGGTTTCCCCGAGAAAGCAAAGAAATTTTTAAGGTTTACATTCCAAAATTGCCCTATAAAATTTTTTATTCGGTCGAAGATAATTCGATCATTATATGGGCAATAGCTCATTTGCACAGAAAACCATGGTATTGGCAATTAAGAATAAGTAAGTTAAATGAGTAATGGTTTCACGTTATGCTTAATACCCCATTCCCCCCTTGGCCATCATATACGGCCAAG
>Ga0194037_1001410_pt1 | contig 17376 bp, 15 predicted proteins | sample JunL306m_MetaG_FD_148653 | JGI IMG/M metagenome (GOLD analysis project Ga0194037, IMG submission 148653) | Anoxic zone freshwater microbial communities from boreal shield lake in IISD Experimental Lakes Area, Ontario, Canada - Jun2016-L304-6m | ecosystem: Environmental > Aquatic > Freshwater >...
CGTTTATTTTTGAGCTTCCGGTGCTGGAGCCCTTTTTAAGGCCTTTTGAAAAGCGAGTTAGAGCTGCAGTAGAGAAGGGCGCCGACAACAATACAAGAGACATCAAAGCGCTCGTTGAGGCTCACCGGGCATAAGCCATAAGGCCTTTGAGCCGTCTCTATCGGCAAGGGACTCGATTCACACGATTCGCCGACCTTGCCCAACATCCCATGTATCCCCTTCAGAGGCAATAAAACACTCAAAAGTGGCTCCCAATTCGGCCATGACATTGAGCGCCTCCCCGAGCTTTATCTCTAGATCCTCATCACTATGATCTGGGTCATGATGGAACAAGAAAAGTTTTTTGGCCTGTGCCTTATGGGCCAGAGCGACCACCTGGGCAACACAAGAATGACCCCAACTCACCTTAGAGCCGTATTCATGATCGAAATAGGTTGCATCATGAATGAGAAAATCAACGCCATGAAGAAACTCAGCGAGCCTTTCGATGAAATCATCATCGATGTCAATATTACCTAATTCATTGTCGGTAATGTAAGCCAATGAAGAGCCTGCATGATCCATACGATAGCCGAGACAATAGCCAGGATGCTTGAGATGGAAAGCTCTTAAGGAAACGCCTTCGAAGTAATGCTGGCCTTCCCGCATGTCCCCGTATTGAACGTCCGCCCCAAAGGCATCGACCGTGATGGGAAAATAGGTGCCATCCATTTGGCCATCCAAAAGATCACGAAATGATCGATTATCCTGCGGAGGACCCATCAGACTGATCCGATTACCTGGGATATAGACCGGCGTAAAGAAGGGTAAACAGTTCAAGTGATCCCAGTGTGGGTGAGAAATAAAGATGTAGCCATCAAATTTTCCACCCGTCTTTTCCATTAAGTATTTCGAATACTTTTTAAGACCTGTCCCTGCATCAAAGATGAAATGACGATCAGCGCCAATATCAACCGCGACACAGGAGGTATTGCCACCATATTTCAAAGCGCCCTCACCAGACACCGGAAGTGTCCCTCTGGCCCCCCAAAAAGTAGCTTCGAATCTTTCGACTAAGGCTTCGGCTTTGATCATATCATTCAATGTATAAGGTTTTTGAATCATCTCATCAGCCCCTTGGGAGAACCATCGTACCCGATTCTCAATGGAGCTATCTTTCGTCATGATGACAACAGCGATCTTCTTCTGAGCTTTAGATAATCCAATCTCCTAGAGGATTTCAAACCCCAAAAAGCCTGGAAGATCACCATCCAGGAATAAAATTCGGCCCATCGGGGCACTATCTTTCTAGAACACTTGAGACCCAGGATCAAGGAACTCCATATCAACATCACGCTCAAGGGGCTTAGCGGCCAACGCCTGTCGTTGTTGATCATCGGCCTCAAGCACTTGCGATCCCCTTCAACATGCGTCTTAGAGGTCTATCAAAAAAAACCCGCTATCGCTCAACCGTCAGTGTTGGATTTCGCAACAATCTGACGCAACGACTTGTAAAATATCCTCATAACTCTTCATATCATCAACCGCAGGATCGGCGATCGAATAGACCGGTTGTGGAACGCTTTGACCTTTCAAAGTAAATTCCCCGGCACGAATAAAATCCCAGTTTTCTTTACAAGCATCTCGGACGGCCGCTGTCAACGCAATGCCTTTTCCAATTTCACGGGTCAAACTTTCCAATCGTGCAGCAAGATTCACAATATCGCCAAGCACCGTGTAATCCATCTTGATGGATGAACCAATATTACCTTCAATCACCAGGCCTTTGCTGATCCCAAAACCACAATAAAGGAATTTTTGTAACCTGCAGTCACCGGCTGAGGCTCGGAGATCTTGTATACTTCTTAGTGTTTCAATACAGGACCTTACCGCATCATCGGCACGATCGGGCGGAAAATGAGCGACCACACAATCACCCACATACTTGGTCACCTGCCCACCATTTTTTGCGATATTTCTTGATGCAATATCAAGATAGAGATTCACCAGCGCAGCCACCTCTTCGACAGGATAAAGGCCAGAAAGATATGAAAAGGCCACAATATCCCCAAACAAGATGACTTGCTCCGTTTTCATCACGGGGACGGTGAGAGGATTAATCCCCTCGGTCATAAACTGGAGCACGGCAGGCTGGGTATATCGCTCAATAATTCGGTGAGAATCCGTAATATTCTCCAACATGATTCTAATCGCCTGCATCAGCATGTCACTCATGCCATCTAAGCGAACGGTATTCATTGACCAGTCACCAAAAAGACGCTTCGTCACACCATTCTCTGCTTTAAGAATGAGAAGACCCTCGTGTCTTGGATCTTGTTTGATGCGGTCCATCACGCTGGCTACGTCTTCTTCATTACCCTCAAGAATTTGGAAAAAGAATTCATTGGCCGATAACAAAACCCCAGTCACCGCAACTCTTGAGTTATTGACCCGTGATTTTCTCCCAATTTCATCGACCTCCTCATCACTTAATTTTCGAGTCGTCGTACTGATGTACATAATACGTTTCATTCCAACCCTCTCCTCTTATTGACAGGGGGGCTCCCTGCCGATGTTATGTAGTTCGCCTCAGGGGGCGACTATTTTTTTATTTACGGACCCAATCTTTGCCTTTAATGACTGAAAAGGCAAGGTCTGTTGGCCGACATGTCCTCAAGGCCTCTTAAGCCTTAAGACGTCAGCCATGGCCCGTTCCTTAAGGGCGGAAGATCGGTGCAATCCAACGCTTCATGAAGCCTTCAGCGGCAACTCTTTAGTGGGTGATTTTCCTTTTTTAGGTGCGACACGCTCTTCAATTTGACGCTTGATCGCCTGCGCCATGACGCTTGATCCTGCTGACAGCGCTTGGAAATCCTCTTTGCCGAGGACGGTTATTTCACAGGGCGAAAGACAACGAACGGTGGCATTTCTCTTGGTATTTGAGACCAAGGCCATCTCACCGAAGAAATCGCCCGGACCCAATTCGCCAATTTTTTTACTGCCTTTTATGATCGCTACCTGCCCTGACTGGATGATGTAAGCGGTATCCCCTTGTTCACCCTGACGGATCACCTCATCACCGACCTCATAATGCTGCTTTTGGAGTTTTGTCGTCACCTCCGGGGCTAAGACAGCAATATCTGCTCTAAAAGGAACATCAAGCGTCCAATCAATCAAAATACGAAGATTACGTTCAAGCCCTGGCATCGTCGCAAGATTGGTCATTCGCGACAAGAACCAGGCCGGCAAACCCCCGAGAAGAACGCCATAGATTTTAGCTAAAGAGTGTCGTCCCATATTAAATGCGAGAACCAAGCGCTTTTTAAACGCAAAAGCCTGGGATTCGTAACCCTGGGACAGGGCCCATGCATTTTGGCCTACGGCCTTTCCAAGATCCATCCAGTCAGACGTGGTCAGATAGCGCGGCCTTCCCCCCCCGCCTTTTCTCTGTTCAAGCGGAGCGACGGCCGCCCAAATAGTGTCCCAACCCTTAAGCCTCAGATCGGAATGGGTCTCCGGCGGCCAACTCAATAAACCGCTGTCGATGAAGACTTTAGGCATCATAAAGCAGCTGTTGACCACGAAACCAACCGGCTGCTTTGTTCCGTTGGTAAACACCACATTGTCTTGGGTAATGGCGCTGACCTCAAGATCCGGGAATAACTGAACACCCGCGTCGAGCAACCTCCGATCACGGCGGGCTTTAATATCCGCCTCAAAATCGCTGAAGGGCACCTTGATGTCCTCATAAAGATGAACATTCCAGCCATGATCTCTCAACACCCCGTAGGAAGGTTTGGCGGTTTCAAGCATCTGGGTGATTTCTTCTGCAGAGGCACATGCCCTTTGTCCAGATCCAATAACGGCAAAGGTTAGGAGACGATCACGCTTTTGAGGGCTCGTCTCAAGTTCTGCCGCTTCAACCCGATCCATGATTTGTTTTCGAATGAATAACGCATCGCCCACCGAGTTGATGGGGCTCGCATGTGCCATCAACCCGGGATATCGGTTTAGATTAGGGACAAGGAATAACGCAAGAATGAGTTGATCATAGGGAATCGACAGTAGCCTCTCATCATGACTATTGACTTTAACCACCTTATCCGTCGAGTTGATATCAAGGACATCACCCAGAATGACTTTGGTATTAGGGACAATCCGCCGGATAGGGTTCACCGCATTGCCCGGCTGCATCGTGCCCCCAATCACTTCGGGCAACAGGGGATAGAACAAAACGTTGGGTTGATTATGAATCAAGGTCAACTTGACATGCGTGTATTGACCGATGAGTCGTTCTATTTTCATGGCCGCATGAATGGCAGCTACGGTGCCACCCAATATCACAATGTTGGCTGTTTTATCGTTCGCTTCTGGCATGGAGAAATGTCCCGCACCGTTGAATAAAAAAGAAAGCATAACGCCGTAAAAGAGCGCATGCGCCATCCAGCTCTCAGGAAGTAGGGCTGCAAATAACAAGAAGGAAAACAGAAAAAAGAGCGACAGCGGCCGCAGTAAGATACCCGCGATAATCAGTATTCCAGAGGTGAATTCCACGAGGGTCATCAACAGGGTCGTGGTCTCTGGCGACATGCCCATGAGATGAATCTCATGAATCGTCAAGATGGCGATCGCCAGATTAGGCTGGAAGACCTTGAAAACGACGGCCAAGTAGAAAATATTGACGCCCGTCAGTACCCTCATCAGGGCCTGTGCGCGCTGCCTCGGGACCTTGGCTAAAGCCGACTGGATATCGATAAACGCGGGGTGGCTAGGGAGGGGTAAAAAATAGCTCCCAGCCCCTTGAAAAAGGAGATAGAGCCCGACACCAACCAGCGCTCCTCCGTAAGCATAAATAGATGACTGAAATAAAATCGTCCCAATGAAGGTCAGCAATAAAAGACCCAGGGCACAGATGCGAACATAGATGCCGAGCAAAAAACCCAGCCCGATAACACATTCAAACCATCTCAGTGCGCTAACGCCCAAGGGAATGGACGCCAACTCCAAATCAGGCGCAAACAACGTCGGGGAGGCTAAGCGCTCGACACCATATCGTGGCTCAAGCCCAAAGGCCGAGGAAATGAGCACCCAGGCAAGGCAAAACCTCAAGGCTGGGGCCACCAAGTCTCCATAAGAACCCAATCGGGCTTGAAGGTCAGGAAACAACTCCCTGGCCCCGGTAAATCCTAAGCGAATCCAGCCGATAGTGAAGATCACGAACCCCATGATCATGGCGCCATTCAGAAACGACCATTGGGTCCAAAGACTCGGCGTGGGCTTCGCCCCCCATTCCTGGATTTGTTCCGGGGTCAAAATCCACCGCTCATGGGCGAGAAGGTCGCCCGTGGGACAGAGAAGGGCGATGAGACCCAGCAGCGAAACCATGCCGAGGAATCTCAATCGGCCCCTCTGATAAGAGGGGACATCCTGAAAAGGTTGGTTCAATGTCGTCATGGTTAGCATAGGGTTCATGTAGTCATTATTGTTATTCTTGGGCAGCACGTGGGCTAACGCTTGTATCAATCTAGCTTTGAGCCACAGTGTGCTCCAAACCCTTCTCCATCTCATGCCATACCACGCCGACTAAGACCGGTTCATTGTTGCGGCCATTTCCCTAATAGCCGCATAACGGCGACGATCGAACAAAAACTCAAGTTGAGACCTCTTTTTGCAGCCAAAATTCAGCTCTCCCCACAATAAAAAGTGAGCCTTGGCGATCTTTCAACAGAAAAGGACTAAAGACCCTTTGTTGAAGGTCATTTTTATGGTGGTCAGGCCCTTTTGGTCGTAGGATTAAGGTTCGGGCCTAACCCTTTGGGAGTCCGCTGCGCTGGAACCATATCATGAAGATTATGATTATTTTTTATCAGCAACAAGGTTTAAATTGACGATACCCACCTGCTTTGATGTTCTAGTGATCGGCAGCGGCGCCGCCGGCCTCAGCCTCGCGCTACGACTGGCTGACCGAACCCAAGTGGCCGTCATTTCAAAGACCGCCCTCCTCGAATCCAACACCCTCTATGCTCAGGGGGGGATCTCGGCGGTCCTCGACGCCGAGGACTCCATTGAATCCCACATTCAAGATACCCTCGATGCAGGGGCGGGCCTTTGCGACCCCGACACGGTGAGGCTCGTTGTTTCCCAAGGCAAAGCCTGCATCGATTGGCTGTTAGATCAGGGGGTCCCTTTCACCGAAATGGAACCGGGTCGTGGCGATCATCAACTGCACCTGACCCGCGAAGGCGGCCATACCCATCGGCGGGTGGTGCATGCCGCCGATGCCACGGGTCGTGCTATTGAGACGTCGCTGGAACAGCATGCCCGACAGCATCCCAATATTCATCTTTTTGAGTACCACAATGCCATCGACCTGATTACAGGACCCAAACTCGGCCTCTCCGAGCGGGGCGTCCTCGGGGCCTATGTGCTCGATGGCAAATCCCATCAGGTGGTGACGATGAGGGCCCGGTTTGTGGTCATTGCCTCCGGCGGGGCCAGCAAGGTCTATCTTTACACCAGCAACCCCGATATCGCGACGGGTGATGGGATCGCCATGGCCTGGCGGGCTGGCGCCAGCGTCGCCAACCTCGAGTTCATCCAGTTTCACCCGACCTGCCTCTACCATCCCCATGCCCGTTCCTTTTTGATCTCAGAAGCCATCCGGGGCGAAGGGGGGCGTCTCCTGCTGCCGGATGGAACCCCCTTCATGACCCGATTCGATCCCAGGGGCGAGCTCGCCCCCCGTGATATTGTGGCTCGCGCCATCGATCATGAGATGAAACGGCTGGGGGCGGATTGCGTTTTCCTCGACATCTCTCACCGCCCAGCAGCCTTCATCACCCAACATTTCCCCAATATTTATACCCGCTGCCTCGAACTTGGCATTGATATGACCCGAGCCCCGATTCCGGTGGTCCCTGCGGCCCACTATACCTGCGGTGGCATCATGACCGACCTTCACGCCTGCACCGATGTGCCTGGACTTCTTGCGATTGGTGAAGCGGCCTCGACCGGTCTCCATGGCGCTAACCGGATGGCGAGCAACTCACTGCTTGAATGTCTCGTCTTTGCTAAACGGGCGGCTGAACACATACTGCAGACCCTCGACCAGCGGCCGATCCCGCCGGACCTTCCAGAGTGGGATGAAACGAAGGTCACCGATTCCGATGAATCAGTCGTCGTCGCCCACAATTGGGATGAAATTCGACGCTTCATGTGGGATTACGTGGGCATTGTCCGGACGGACAAGCGCCTTCAAAGAGCGCTGCGGCGAGCGGAACTGCTGAAACAGGAAATTGCCGACTATTACGGCAATTTCAGGGTCACCAACGATCTTTTGGAGCTCCGTAACCTGGTGATTGTCGCTGAATTAATTATTCGTTGCGCCCTCCTCCGCAAGGAGAGCCGGGGCCTTCACTTCACCCTTGACTACCCAAAACCCGATCAGACCCAGCCCCCCCGCAACAGCGTGCTCCACCCACGCGTCAAAGAACATTGAGGCTACATGCTCCCCTCGTTATGAAAGCACCTCCTTGCTCCCTTCCCTTCCTCACGCTGTTCCTTCTGCTCAGCCCATCTAGCGCTCATGCGGATCTTTCAAAAGGGCTTCAAGCAGCTCGGGAGCAGCGGTGGGAAGAGGCCTACAAGGAGTTTAAAGGGCCCGCAGCGGCCGGCAATTCGAACGCTCAGGTCAACCTTGGAAACCTCTACTTCAAGGGGCTCGGTGTCGCACAGAGTGATAATCGAGCGTTTGACTGGTTTGAGAAGGCCGCGCTTCAAGGAAACGTCCTAGGGGAAAGCAAATTGGCCATCCTCTATTTTTATGGGCTCAGCGTTCCGGCCGACCACCGAAAAGCGGCGGAATGGTTCCTAAAGGCCGCTGACCAGGGCGATGCAGGTGCCGCCCGCATCCTTGCAGACCTTTACAGTCACGGCGATGGGGTTGAAAAAAGCCCGGAGGAGGCTTATCTCTGGGCTTCCGTAGCAGCGGAACTCGGGCACCCAGGCGGTGAAGCCCTCCGCAACGAACTGGCTAGCACGCTCCCACCCACCGACCTTAATCGCGCACTTACCCGCCTCAATCAATGGCGGGAGGAGCAGGATCGCCGGGTTCAAGACGCGGCCCCTAGAGCGCTTGAAGGGCCTCAGGAGCCCTTAGCGCCTGATTCAAAGTCAACCATCAAACACAGTAGCCAGACGTCCACAAAAGCGTCACCCCTTGCAAAAACCAAGACGCATCCCGCAACGACGGCTAAAAAAGGCTCAAGCCACCGCAAAAGAACAAAAAAGGGGTAACCGTCAGGCGGTGAAGTGACAGACGTAGTCGAGAAGTTCCAGCGTCTCGATATCAAAACGACTGTGACCAGGCACTTCAAAGGAGTCGCCTACGGTGTAGTCCTGCCAATCGGATAAGCCTTCCAATCGAACCCTGCAGTGCCCTCCGAGGATCTCCATCACCTCAGGTGAGGCCGTATTGAAGGTTAACAGCGAAGGCAAGATAACGCCGATGGTTTTACGGCTGCCATCGTCAAAGAGCACCGTATGGCTGATGCATTTCCCATCAAAGTACACATTGCTTTTCTTGATGACGCTCACCTTATCAAATTGACTCACTGTCAGGCTCCTTTAGAGTATCGGGAAAAATGGGGGCGGGAGTGCGTTCGGTCACTCATATCAAGATGATGAGGACCCCTAAAAGGACAAGTCCACCGAGGATGCGGTAAGGCCAAGCCAGTTCATTAAACGCCAGACGGACTTCGGTCATCCGAACCAAGGTCCAGACCTTGATCCTCGGCCAGGCCTTGGTCTTCAAAAATCTAAAGGCCATCCTTCCAAAAAAGAAGACGAGGAAAATCTTAAGCGGGGTCAGCCCAAGGGCTGTCGCCACCTCGGAATAGCGCTCTGCCTCATGGGCAAAATGGCTTTTGAGCCAGTCGGCCAATCTATCCTCGAGGAACTCCTCAGGGGCCTCAACAAGGACCAGCCAGATTTTTTCAAGCACCTCGAACAGGAACTCGAAAATATGGATCCCCAACTCTAGAAAGACCTCCCAGAGCACCACCAGAAGCCCGAGACCACCAGCAAAATAGATCAGCGGCTTCCAGCTCGGCTGAATGTCTACCGGCATCTCTTGACCGGGGTTAGCCTTCGGCTGTTCTGGGGTAAGTTCGGCGTTGCTCATGCGTTCTAGGGCTGCTTCAAGGTTAAAAAACGACAAAGGTTAACGATCAACGCGGACACCGACAAGGTGCACCTGACGACACTCTCTTACGGTGTACCCTGTGGACCTCGAGGTTAGGTAAAAATTCCTTATCCATCCAAGCTCCCTTAGGAGAGTTTTGAGCGCTTTAAAATGGTTCTATATGATATAGTTCGCGAGCGAAATTGGCCCGACCCAGGAATCGCCGAGAGTGTGTCCTTATCATTTCTGGTCGCCCATCGGGAAACGCTCAAATAATAGAGGCACCCCAGAAAGCCCCGCAAAAAAACCATCGAGAGCCTCATGGAAATCAAAGAGTGGCTGCAGGTCTGGCAGTTTGAACACAATCCCTTTGTCATCTTCGACGCCGACAGGGATCCTTATCTTCAGACCTCCATGGTGGAGAACACCTCCCTTCGGTCCGTTCTACTCCATATCGACAAGCCCACCCCCTACGTCATTTTTGCGATCAGGGGTGCTGGCAAATCATCCATGCGTATCGATACCGAGCGCTACCTGAATGATTATCGAGATCAGGTTCTGGTTATTTCCTATGTGGAGTTCAATGAGCTCCTAGCCGAAGTCGCACGACCAAGGACCCTTCCCTTGGAATATGCCTCTGACAAATCGGCCCTGACCCGTTTTCTCAAAGGGAGAAAAGAGATCCCCTTGGTTCGGGAGTCTAAAATCACCCTCGATGATCATCTCGATTACATCCTGAAGCTCGGTATCGAGGAACTTTATCGCACCATCGTCAATACCCCACGTGAGGATCTCCTCAAAAACAACCGGGAGATTGCCGAGAAGTTTTTGCTGTTAACGGCGCTTTACTACACCCCCAACGATCTCTCGAGCAAGATCGCCACACTTCGCCGGGTGATTGAGATCACGGGCTACGAGCGAAAGCTGCCGTTCTTCCTAAAAAAACAAGCCAAGTTCATTGCCGGGGAGATTTATCGCCAAATTCGGGGCGTCCCAGTCTCTCTCGAAGGCATGGTCAAGACCATTCAAGAAATTGGCGTCGGCCTCTTTGAGTTCCACGGCATCCCAAGAAATACCGAGAACCGCTTCACGCTGTTCAAAAGTTTCATGGAACTCATCCGTTATTTCGGGTTGGCGGGCGTCTATCTGCTGGTAGATCGCGTTGATGAGCCGACCAGCATCAAAGGCGACCCTGAAAAAATGCGCGAACTGGTGACGCCGATCCTCGACGATCAGCTCTTCCAGATCGACCACCTCGGGATCATCTTGTTCCTGCCGTATGAGCTTCATGACCTTAAGAAGTATTACCGAAGCGACCGCATTAAAACGATTTCATCCATCAACTGGTCGCCGGACAACATGATCCGTTTGATCGAGAAGCGGATGAACGTCGGCCGGAAGCCGGGTAGCCCCCCCATTCATCTCGCCGAAATCTTTGAGGACGAGGGTGAAAGCAAAGCGAACTTTATCGTTCGGCAACTGACCCCCCGTAACGCCTTCCGTCTCCTCAGTATCATTCTCGAAGAGCACTGCCAGACCGTGATCTATGGCGTCAAGATCTCTACGGAGGTCTACGAATCTGGGGTTCAGCGCTATCTCATCGAAAAAGAAGGGTACTGATCTCATCCCCCTGGCGGTCTTGATCAGGACCGCCCCGCCCACCAAAGTCGCAAACGAATCCCAAGCCGCGTGGTATAGCCGGTAGTGACCTGCTGGATCACGCCTTGGCGGTCTACAAAAAAGAGTGCCGGGACGCCATGAACGCCATAAGACTGAGCCACTTTACCGTCGTCGTCAACGACGGTTGGAAGCTCAAAGCCTTGGGCCTGCATATAGCTGCTGACCGTCTGAGGGTCCCCTGATGAGAGCGCCACGGACAGCACGCTGGCCTCCTTTCCGATCCCCGTCAAAGCGCCCTGCATACTCTTACAGATCCCGCACCAACTCCCCCAAAAATAGATCAGGAGGGGTTTTGGGAGGGCGGTCAAACCTTCAAAGGGTCGTCCATCAAGGGTCAGCCCGGCGATCGACGGTGCGACAACCTTCGTCTTCAAGCCTTTTTGCGCCAAGCCCTGAACGGCCAAGACGAGGATCAGCAGGATCACCCACCCGAGTATTTTTCTGTGCCACACGTCAGGTCACCCGCCTCCTTACCCAAAACGAGCCAATAAGGCACTGCCATGCTGCTTAAGCCAGGATCTTCTCTCTGGCCAAGCAGGATCATGAAGCGCTACCAGATCCCAGTAGTCTTTGGAGTGGTTTCTGAACCGGATATGGCAGATTTCATGGATGACGACGTAGGCAAGGACCTCTGGCGGGGTAAAGGCCAGCAACCAGTTAAGATTCATGTCATTTTTAGGCCCGAGGCTTCCCCAGCGGGTCTTCATGGCCTTGATTCGAATCTGTCGCGGCTGGAGTCCCTCGAGTGGGCTGAAGCGATCGATCAGCAGCGACACCTCCGTGCGCATCCAGACCGCTACCCAACGATAAAGCGCATGCCTAATCTCAACGGCCTCCTGTTCAGGGGCTCCTCCTGGAAGATGGATCTCAAAGGCGCCATCAAGACGCCGATGGAGCGGTCGTCTCACCCCTTCAACGACGATCAGTTCAGTGGCAACGCCTTGAAAAGGTACAAAAGCGCCCCCCGTCAGAGGGAGACAGGATGGCTTAAGGCCACCGGAGCGCCTTCTGATGTCTTCGAGCTTCTGATAAGCCCACACCCGGTGGCGATCAAGAAAATGTCGGGCTTCAGACTCCCCGACATGTCGAGGCAAAACCAGTTCCACCCCTTCTGGCCTCACGATGAGTCTCAGGGCTCTTGCCCTTTGACTCTCCCTGAGCCGAAGATCAAGATCCCTATCGCTGATCAATCGGGGTCTCGCTGAGCGTTCGACAGCAGCATGTCGCGGGCCAAAAGGGCCAACTCGAAAGAGCCATCACGATCACCCAGGACGCCACGAATCTCAGCAAGACCCTGCTTGATCGTGTCTGCGACCGCTGGATGATCAAGGATCCTGCTCATTTCTTGGGCCAGATTATCGGCCGTCGCCTCATGCTGGATAAATTCCCGCACTAAGCGCCTGCCGGCCAGAATATTCGGTAAGCCAATGAAGGGCACCTTCACCAGCAGCCGTCCCAACCAATAACTCAAGGGAGCCAGTCGATAAACGATAGCCATCGGCACACCCAGGAGGGCGACCTCTAGCGTTGCCGTGCCTGAGACGGTGATGACGGCATCGGCACACTGGAGAAGATCATAGTCCTGCCCTTGGATCACCTGAACCGGAAGCCGCCGAGCCGCCAACGCCTCGGTGATCGTATCGGGGGGTAGGGAGGCCGCCTGAAACAAAAGAAAGCGGGCCGTTGGATGCGTGTCCATGAGGCGTTCAGCCGCGTCCAAAATGACCGGTAGCAACCGCTTAATTTCGTTGGCGCGACTCCCTGGCAAGAGCCCTATCAGGGGTGTCTTATCCTGCTCAAAACCTGCTTCCGCTGCAAGCCTTGCCCGCACCACGTCGCGCGGCAGGGTCGCTTTTACCTTGCCGGCCAAAGGATGTCCCACATAGGTCGCCGGGACCTTGTAGGCTTCATAATAAGGTAACTCGAAGGGGAAGATGACCGCCATATGGTCAATAATCTCCCCATAACGCTTCACCCGACCAGGGCGCCAGGCCCAGACTTGCGGGCTGACATAAAAAAGAACCTTGATCCCTAGCGCCTTGGCGGCCTTGGCGAGACGAAAATTAAACTCTTTGTAATCCACGCAAATCAGGAGATCAGGCTGACGACTGGCCGCGGCCTTCTTCATCAGCGTCAGGGCGCCCCTTATCTCACCGTAATGCCTTGCAATCTCCGCAAGACCGATCACGCCAATGCCACTCGAATCAAAGACGATTTCGACCCCCGCTGCATGGAGTGCACAGGACCCCATCCCGAAGCCCTCAACCTCGGGCAACAACCCCTTCAGGGCCAAAAACAGGGCCGCCGCATGCCGATCGCCGGAGGCTTCGCCGGCCGATAACATGACCAAAGGTGGCTGATTAGCCATGCATCACGGCACGAATCACAGCGACAATCCGATCGATCGCCTCATCCCCGAGTTCTGGGTAGATCGGCAACGAAAAGCAGCGCTGTGCCACCGACTCGGTGACCGGGAGCGAAAGGCCTTCACAGTCCTTTTTGAAGACCTTCTGGTGATGGAGGGGAACGGGGTAGTAGATTGCTGATGAAATGGCCGCCTCTTGAAGCGCCGCCATGATCGCCTCACGACGGTCCGATAGGAGCGTGTACTGGTGATACACATGGACGCCGATCCCATCTTCATAAGGGGTCTCCAGAGGGAGATCCGCCATCGATTGGGAGTAACGATGGGCGACCCTTCGGCGCGCTTGGTTGAAAGCATCGATGTGACGGAGCTTCACCCGCAGAATAGCGGCCTGAAATTCATCGAGGCGGCTATTGTAGCCAATGACATCATGGTAGTAGCGGACCTCAGAGCCATGATTTCTTAACATTCGAAGCCGCTGCGCAACCTCCTCCGAGGGGGTCACGACCAAGCCGCCATCGCCATAACAGCCAAGATTCTTGCTGGGAAAGAAACTGTAGCCTGCCGCGACCCCAAAACTCCCGGTTTGTCTGCCGTTGACCGAAGCCCCGAACGATTGTGCACAGTCTTCAATCAACAGCAGCCCATGGGTGCAGCAAAGATCTTGAAGCCTTGGAAGATCCGCCGGTTGCCCAAAGAGGTGGACCGGCATGATGGCCTTGGTTTTCGGGGTGATGGCTTTTTGGGTTTGATCGACGTCGAGGTTGAAGGTTTTGGGGTCGATATCGACAAAGACAGGCCTAGCGCCCACGTAGCGAATGGCTTCGGCGGTCGCGATGAAGGTAAAGGGTGAGGTGATGACCTCATCCCCCTCGCCGATACCCATCGCCAGAAGCGCCAAATGGAGGGCATCGGTTCCAGAAGCACAACCCACCGCGTGGGGCACTCCAAGATATTCGGCTGCTTCTTTTTCAAAAGCATGCACCTGAGGCCCCAAAATGAAGGCACCGCTTTCAAGGACCGAGGCCAGTCCAAGATCGATCTCATCCTTTAATTGATGGTACTGGGTTTTCAAGTCGACCATGGGGATCATCAGCAAGGCTCCATTCTTGATATTCAGTGTGTCGTTAGAAGGCGGGTAATTTCAATAGCGGTCGCCAAGGCCCGCCGTCCTGCAACGCCTGAAACCAGAGGCTCCCTGCCCTCGCGGATACAGGAGATGAAATGCCCTATTTCCTCCAACAGCGCATCGCCACTCTCATAGACCGATTCCTCGCTGATAATCTCAGGGACCCCTGGGAACATTTCCCTCGACCCTTTCCGGTGCTCTGACAGGGTGCGGTTCTGGAAGTCCACCGAAATATAACGGTTGGGCATAAACATCCGCATCTTCCGCTCAACTTTAAGGCTGGCCCGACTCGCGGTCACATTAGCGACGCAACCATTCTTGAAGGTCAGTCGGGCGTTGGCAATATCGGTATCCGTCGTCAGGACCGTCACCCCCTTCGCATCAATCCGTTCGACTTCAGAATCAACGAGATCGAGAATAATGTCGATATCGTGGATCATGAGATCCAGCACCACACTGACATCGTTGGCTCTTGGATTAAACGGGGCCAGTCGATGCGATTCGATAAAAAGGGGTTTCTCCTGGACTAAATCGAGACCGAGGAGGGCCGCATTAAAACGTTCGAGATGCCCGACCATCAGGAGACAGCCCTGACTCTTGGCCAGCCTAATCAGTTCATCCGCCTCCTCGACGGTCACGGTCATAGGCTTTTCGACCAGCACGTGACAGCCGGCGGCAAGAAAATCGCGGGCCACCTCAAAGTGAAAACTAGTCGGCACCACGATGCTCACCGCATCCACCTGACCCAGGAGAGTCCTGTAATCGGTCTCGGCACGACACCCGTTCTGCTGCGCCACCAAGGCGGCCGCTTCGGGGTTGGTATCGACCACAGCGATGAGCTCACAGCCTTCGATGGCCGCGTATTTTTGGGCATGAAATTTACCAAGATAACCCGTCCCGATGACGGCGCAAGCAGTCGGTTTCAAGCGAAGATCCTCCCTATCATCGTGTTCTTAAGTCCCCATCGCGAGTGGCGACATCGATAAAACCCAGAAGCCCCCCACGACGTGAACTTGAGGCTAAAAAAGCGCGGAGATACTTAAGCTCCTCGGTATCGGGGAGTCCTTCAAGATCTTGTCGGGCCCGAAGACGCCTGAACGCCGCCGATACCGCCTTCAGGCGATCACCCTCAATGCCTGCCCGCCGAAGGCCGATCAGATTTAATCGGTAATGCTTGCCAGGCCGCCCTCCGACCAGGGCAAAAGGCATCACATCCTTGTTGATACCGGCTAATCCCTGAAGGATCGCGTAGCTTCCAATCCGACAGAACTGGTGCACCATCGCGCCGCCGCCAAAGAAAACCCGGTCACCCACCTCAGTGTGACCCCCAAGCGTGGCGCCGCTCGCCAGGATATTGTGATCACCCATCACCCCATCATGCCCGAGATGGCTATGGTTCATGAAATAGTTGCCGGAACCGATGCGCGTGGCCTCCCCTTCCCGGGTGGCCCGACTGATGGTGACCCCCTCCCGAAAGATGTTGTCATCGCCAATCTCAAGCCGGGTGACCATCGCAGGATGGAAGGATAGATCTTGCGGCAGCCCACCCAAAACCGCCGTTGAGTGGACTCGATTGCGTTGGCCAAGATAAACATAGGGCTTCAAGACCGCATGGCCTTCGATGATACTTTCATCACCAATACGGCCAGGGCCTTCGATGACCGCAAACGGGCCTACCTCGACGCCCTGGCCAAGATCGACATCTGATGAAATGAGTGCAGTAGGGTGAATCATGGGTTCAGCATCAACTTAAAATTAACTGCCATCGGCCTTAGCCTCGCGGATGGCAACGGGCATGCAAATCTTTCATGCGCTCCTGCGCTACGTGAGTATAAATCTGTGTGCTAGACAAGTCGCTATGTCCCAACAGCATCTGAACCACCCGAAGGTCGGCCCCATGGTTCAATAGATGGGTCGCAAAGGCATGGCGAAGGGTATGCGGCGACAAAGGCTTCTCGATTCCCGCCCTCTGTGCGTAGCGCTTAATAAGATACCAGAAGGCCTGACGCGTCATCCCCTCGCCCCGCCGCGTCACAAAAAGATCATCGGACTGCCGCTCGCCCAGCAGCGCGCGCCTCGCGGTCTCACTGTATCGGGTTAACCAGTCTTCGGCCACTTCGCCCAAGGGGACTAAGCGATCCTTGCTGCCCTTTCCGACCACCCGCAAAACGCCCTGGCGAAGATTCACCTCATGCAATTGGAGTCCCACCAGTTCGGTCACCCGAAGCCCGGTGGCATAGAGCACTTCCAGCATGGCCCGATCGCGGCAGCCAAGACACGCCTCGACCTCAGGCGCTGCCAGTAGCCTCTCAACATCCCACTCCGTTAAGGTCTTAGGGAGCGGGCGCCCCATCCTTGGAGGATCGATGCGAAGCGTTGGATCAAGGTCAATACGACCCTCCCGAAGATGATAACGATAGAACTTTCGAAGGCTCGACAGCAAACGGGCCATGCTGCGACTGGTCGCCTTTTCCTGAAACCGTTTCGCCAGATAGGCTTCGATATCGCCCGCTATAATCTCAAGAAGCCCCCTTCCCTCGGATTGCTCCAACCACCGTCCAAAGTGATCGATATCACTGGCGTAGGCCTTACGCGTATTGTCGCTGAGCCCCTCTTCAAGCCAGAGGGCATCGACAAAGCTGCTGAGCAGAGCGTTATCCTTGGGGCCTTTCATCATGATGACAGACCCTTAACTCCCTCATGGCGGAGTAACCAGCGCTTGATCGTCATCATAGGGCCCGCCACAGCGCCGCAGTAACCGCCAAGATGGCCCACCGCGACAACACGGTGACAAGGAACCACCACCGGATAGGGGTTGCGTCGTAACGCCCCGGCCACCGCCCTTGGCGCCGAACCGATTACCCGGGCGAGGTCACCATAGGTCCACACCGTTCCCGGCGGAATCTCCCGAAGAGCCGCGAAGACCTTTTGCTGAAAGGGGGTGCCAGGGAATGCCAGGGGTAGGTCGAAACAATGATCCGGCGCTTTCAGATAGTGTTGCCACTGGAAAAGTGCCTCCCTCAGAACACCATAACGCGGTGC
>Ga0194037_1001411_pt1 | contig 17370 bp, 19 predicted proteins | sample JunL306m_MetaG_FD_148653 | JGI IMG/M metagenome (GOLD analysis project Ga0194037, IMG submission 148653) | Anoxic zone freshwater microbial communities from boreal shield lake in IISD Experimental Lakes Area, Ontario, Canada - Jun2016-L304-6m | ecosystem: Environmental > Aquatic > Freshwater >...
AATCAGAAGATCCGCTTCCCCACCCGCGTCGGGTATCTACAAGGATTTCCAGAATACGATCCCTATCACTATGGGGCGGAACGGCTTCTGCTCCAGGGGGAAGCGGATCTTCTGATTTGGGTGTCGACCCTCAGCACCAACCCCCCACCAGAAACCACGGTTCCGACAGTGGTCGTGGGGCGTTCTGGGATGGTCTTTTCCAAAGAACCTGAGGTTTTCATCCCTGTCGGGGTTCCTGGGATTGATTTTTCGGGCCATATGTATCGCTGCGATAACGTGGTGGCATTACCCCTTTATCAGCTCCGAGATGGAGGCTTACCAAAGGCATCAGACGTATTGAAGGCGATTGAAGAGGCCATGGGCCCTGCATCTTCGTGAGCACTTCCGATCATTTGAGCGCCTTTAAGGGTGCTCTGACTCTTTTTGGGAGACTTTAAGACATGTTGATGAAACTCACGGGCGGAAAAGTTTACGACCCGGCTCATGGCGTCGATGGAGAGGTTCGTGATCTTTATATTCGAGATGGCCGGATCATCGCCCACCCTCATGGCGAGGCGGTTTCAGTGGATCAGGAATTTGATTGCCGCGGCAAGGTCATCATGTCAGGAGCCATCGATATGCATACCCATATCGGCGGCGGCAAGGTGACGATTGCGAGAAACCTCCTTCCTGAGGATCATCGAAATGACCCCGTCGCGCGCTCCGGCCTTAAGCGTGCTGGCGCTGGGCATTCCGCTTCCTCGACCTTAACGACCGGATACCGCTATGCTGAGATGGGTTATACCGCAGGCTTTGAGCCTGCGGTTCTTCCCATCAACGCCCGTCAGGCCCATATGGAAATGGCCGATGTTCCCCTCTTGGATGTCGGCGGCTATGTGATGCTTGGAAGTGATGACTTCTTCTTAAGGCTCCTCTCATCCGGGGTGGATCAGGAGGTCATCAACGATTATGTTGCCTGGACCGTTCATTCGAGCCAGTGTATTGGCATCAAGGTGGTGAACCCAGGGGGGATCAGCGCCTTTAAATTCAACCAGCGCTCCCTGGATTTGGATGAACAGCATCAGTACTACGGCGTCACTCCAAGGGGGATTCTTCAGTCCTTGACCCGGGCGGTGCATGAACTTGGGATCCCGCATCCTTTGCATGTCCATGGCTGTAACCTTGGAGTTCCCGGCAACATTGAAACCACCCTCAACACCATCAGTGGGGTGGAAGGGCTCCCGATGCACCTGACCCATATCCAGTTCCATAGTTATGGCACGGAGGGTGATCGAAAGTTTTCTTCAGGTGCTGCGAAGATTGCAGAGGCCTTAAATAAAAACCCCAATATTACGGTGGATGTGGGGCAGATCCTCTTTGGTCAGACGGTGACGGCTTCAGGGGATTCCATGCGCCAATACGCAAATCATGGCCATGCGCATCCTAATAAATGGGTCTGCATGGACATCGAGTGTGATGCGGGTTGTGGCGTGGTTCCTTTTAAATACCGTGACCAGAATTTCGTCAACGCCCTCCAGTGGTGTATCGGTCTTGAGATTTTCCTTCTGGCGGAAGATCCTTGGCGGATTTTTCTGACCACCGATCACCCCAACGGCGCTCCTTTTACGACCTACCCCCATTTGATCCGTCTTTTGATGGATAAGACATTTAGAAATGACCGACTGGCTACGATTAGCCCCGATGCTGCGGCGCTCAGTACCTTGGGATCGATCGATCGCGAATATAGTCTCTATGAAATTGCCATCATGACCCGGGCGGGTGCGGCGCGTCTTTTGGGGCTTCATGATCGGGGACATCTTGGGGCCGGCGCTGCGGCTGATATTACCGTCTACACCGAGCAAGACGACAAAGAAGCCATGTTTACCCGGCCTGATTATGTCTTTAAGGACGGTGAATTGATTGTTCGAAAGGGTGAGGTGGTCAAGATCGTTTGGGGAAATGTCCACACGGTCCGGCCTGAATTCGACCGGGCCGGGATTGAAAGTCGTCTGAAGCCCTATTTTGACCGCTACCACACCATGGCCATGGATAATTTTGTCATTCGTGACTGGGAAATCGAGGACGATGGCCGCAGTAAGATTTTGGTGCATCCATGCCGGGGGCAGGCATGAAGCAGGAGACCCCGACGCTGCCGCGATCAGGAGAGCAAGATCATGATTAAAAATGGCGTCACGATCGATCAAACGTTCGCAGAAGCTTTCCCGATGCGGGCTACCCGCATCATCATCACCGCGCAAAATGCCAAATGGGCCCTGATTGCAGCGACGGCCATGACAGGGTTTGCGACTTCGGTGATTGCCTGTGGCTGTGAAGCAGGGATTGAGCGGGAGATGGCGCCTGAAGAAACGCCTGATGGCCGCCCCGGGGTGGCCGTTCTTCTCTTTGCCATGGGCGGTAAGACGCTTGCCAAACAGGTGGAGACGCGGGCAGGCCAGTGTGTCTTAACCGCGCCGACCACAGCCCTTTTTTCAGGGCTTCATGATGGCGATCCCATCGCATTAGGCAAAAATCTTCGTTTCTTTGGCGATGGGTATCAGATTTCAAAAAAAATCGGCGGCCGGCGTTATTGGCGGGTCCCGGTGATGGACGGTGAATTTTTGACTGAGGAAACGACGGGGATGGTCAGCGCCATTGGCGGTGGCAACTTCTTAATCCTTGCTGAAAGCCAATCTCAGGCTTTAGCGGCGTGTGAAGCCGCGATTGAAGCCATGAGAAAGATTCCTCATGTGATCATGCCGTTTCCTGGCGGCGTCGTCCGCTCAGGATCAAAGGTCGGCTCCAAATACAAAGCCCTTAATGCCTCGACCAACGATGCCTTTTGTCCCACATTAAAAGGCCAAACCCAGACTGAATTAAGCCCTGAGATTGAATCGGTGATGGAGATTGTGATCGATGGTTTGACTCAGGAAGATATCCAAAAGGCGATGCGGGTGGGGATAGAGGCTGTTTGTGCCTTAGGGGCACCCGCGGGGATTCGCCGCATTAGTGCAGGCAATTACGGCGGAAAATTGGGCCCCTTCCTTTTCCATTTGCAGGAGATCATGGCATGAGTGCTTTGACCTTGACCCTCAAGAGCCCCCTCGCGCAGCGGCTGGATGTCTCAAGTTTGACGTTTGATCATCTGAAGGATCTCGATATCGCCGCAATCAAAACCAAGTTGCTGCCTTTAGGAAATCGATCCATTCCGCTTCAAGAGCTCTTTTCTGTTGAAGGTCAGGACCCTTCCGAGATCGTATTTAGGGGCAAAACCCATAAGCTTGATAAGATCGGCCATGGCATGACCTCTGGCTTGATTCTGATCGAGGGGGATGCCGGGAGTTATCTCGGCATGCACATGAAAGGTGGCGAGATTCGAGTCAAGGGATCGATCGATGCTTATGGCGCTTGCGAGATGAGAAATGGCTTGATCCTCATTGAGGGCGATGCGGGGGATTTTCTCGGCGCAGCGCTTCCTGGCAACAAGAAAGGAATGGCGGGCGGTATGGTCCATGTCAAAGGCAGCATCGGCGCTCGGGCGGGAGACCATATGCGCCGGGGCGCTCTGATCGTTGATGGCGATACAGGCGATTATTTGGGGGCCCGGATGACCGCAGGCACCATTGTCGTCCTGGGTCGAACGGGCCGTTATCTCGGTTTTGCGATGGGCCGAGGGACCCTTCTTTTAGCGCAGCCGCCTCAAGAGATTCCTCCGACTTTCGAGGATTGTGGGACCCATACTTTAGGGTTCATTCCACTGTTGCTGAAGAGCTTTGAGGTGCTGAATAGCCCGCTCCCTCAGATGGCTGAACGCATGAAGCGGGTGCGCCGATATACCGGTGACGCTTGTGGGCTTGGTAAGGGTGAAATTCTGGTCGCCGCGACTTAGAAGAGGCTTTTGTATTCAAAGCGGGAGAATCTGAAGCTGCCTCCCGGGAGGGGTATTCGTGCATGGTCGCCGCAATCTTCACATAATGCAGAGTGTCCTCCCTTTGATGCACTCACTATGCTCCTTATCCATTTAGCGCGTCTTCAGGGTGGGTGTTTAAGGTCTCTCTGGTGACGTGCTCTTTGAGGTCTCTACCTCGTTCTGGACAGTGGGTACAAAGGGATAGCTCGTTGCGCATTCGCCATGACGCCGGGTTTTTTGCCGCAACAAGGATCAATTTAAGGAAACTTTGAAAATACTTCACGTTACACGAGAGAGAGCCGCTGATCAGCGTTACGGCCTGGGTCGTTCTTTGGCTCCTATCCTTGATGCCCTTCAGCAACGGGGACACTCCGTGTCCTATATTTGCCAAGAGGATCTTGGGCCAAAAAGCCTTGCTTGGGTTGGGAAGTTGAATCGTTCTTTGCACAGACTTCTTCCTGTAAGGTCAACCAACACCCAATGGGATTATTTGATCGCTGGATTAACCGAGCGGCTCAATATGGGTCGAGTTGCTGCCAAATTGGCGCGAAGCGGGCGGTATACCCATGTGCACTTTCACGATCCCTTCATGGCCTTTGGCTATCGGCTTTTCCGCGGGATTCGCTTCGATCAGGTGCGCTGGGGATTCACCGAGCACGGGTATGGATCCTATACTCAGGCATTCCACGAAGATGGAGCAATTCTTGGGACGGACGCTTTTTTTTTGATGCGGGCCTTGGAGCGCAGAATCACCTTAAAGGCGCATTGGGTTTTTTCTCCCACACGTTCTTCCCTTGCGCAACTTCAGCGAGACCTGGGGCTCTACCCGCAACCAGCCCATTGTCATGTCGTTCCCCATGCAAAGCCGCTGATGCCAAAGATGGACAAGCGGCTCGCGCGAGAAGCCCTAGGCTGGTCGCAGGATAAGACGTATGTCCTGGCCGTAGGCCGGTTGGTTGAGATTAAAAACTTTCCCCTGATCTTTAGGGCCTTCAAGGCCTTAGAGCAACCCCATCTTTCCTTGGTGATCATGGGTGAGGGCGACCGGGATGTATTGTTCGATCTTGCTAGAAGTTTAGGTTTTGAAGATCGGTTGATCATGACCTCAGATCTCTCTATGGCAGCCTATTATTCGGCGGCTGACCTCTATATCTCAGGCTCTAGATCCGAGTCATTTGGTCTTGCTAATCTTGAAGCGATGACTTTTGGCTTACCCATTATCAGCACTCTGGTCGGGGGTGTGCCCGATGTACTGTCATCTGCAGCCCACTGGGTTCCAAGCGATGACGTAGATGCCATGGCGCATGCGCTTAATAAGCTGATCGAGGATGACGACCATCGTCAAGCCCTCCGAACCATCGCCCTTGAGAGAGCTCAGGCATGGCCGGACTCACAAGCAATTGCCGAGCGCTATGAATCCATTTACCAGCACGCTGTTTAAGCGCGCCTTCAAGGGGCTTTTGCACGTTGAGATGCCGGTTGCTCTTGATCTCACTGAGCCAGATCGTGTGCTGGTAGTAGCTCCCCACCCAGATGATGAGACGTTTGGTTGTGGCGGCACCCTGAGTTTATTGGCCCAAGGACCTTGCCAGGTGAGAGTTTTAATTGTTTCAGATGGTGCTAAAGGGGATCCTCTTCGACTATTGGAAGAGGATGTGGTGACGGTTCGGCGGAATGAAACCCTTAAGGCTCTGCAACAGATCGGGGTCCTTGATGTCGTGTTCTTGAATCATCCGGATGGGAATGTTGCCCATGATCTGAACCGGCTTGATCAGGATTTTAAGGAAGCTTTCGATGTCTTCAAGCCCACCTGGGTCTTTTCTGTTGGACTTCGCGAAACGCACAGAGATCATGTCATTGTCGCTGTCATGGTTCTGTTGCAATGGTTTCGACAGGGCATGAAAAGCCGCCTTTTGTTTTATGAAGTCTTTGGTGGCTTTCAGCCCAACCGAATAGTTGATATCACGTCTGCGATGGCAGACAAGAGAAGGATGATGGAGGCTTACGCGCTTCCTGCAAAATATGTGAACTATTCTGATCTTGTCATTGCTCTTAATCGATATCGGGGTGGGGCACTGATGTCCGCTTATCAAACTCTTTATGCAGAGGCTTTCTATGAATTTGAAAGACCTGCGGCCTCTGTTCTTTATGTACTGATAGCCCCCTGTTTGTTGGCGATCTGGCTTAAGGGCATGCTGCGCCGATGATTCAATCGGTCCATATTCTTCGGGGTCTTGCAGCCTTTTATGTGATGCTTTATCACTACCGTGATTATTTACTTTTGGATCATTCTTCAGGGATCTTAAGGGGCATTTTTTCTTACGGTTACAGTGGGGTAGTGCTCTTTTTTTTGATCAGCGGTTTCATTGTCGTTGTGGTCACTCATGATCCTTCGAGGTCTGATCCCCTGACCTTTCTTATTAGGCGTGGCTTTAGAATTGCTCCTCTGGCTATGATCACCACTGTTCTGTTTTTCATGGTGACCACCCTGCTGGATCACAACTCAAATGTCCTCGATGACTTGGGGCTGTGGCAAAGCCTTTTGTTTATGCCGATGGAGAATGCCAACCCACCGTTTTATGGTTATCGCATATTGCCAGTTCAGTGGACACTGACCTATGAAGTCATTTTTTATCTGATTTTTTCGATGTCCTTGTGGCTCAGTCACCGCTATCGGGTTCTGGTGGCGATGATTTCGCTCATCATGATGGTATCGGTTGCCCAGTGTTTATTCGGAAATCTGACCCTTGATGCTTATGCCGCTCCTTTGGTTAATTCAAACCGTTGGTACGCTGGACTTCAAAGTCTATTGGCTAACCCGCTCTTTCTTCTATTTTTAATCGGCATGGGCATGGCGGTGATCTATACGATCGTTGGTCCTGATCAGCGGCCAAAATATGCCCTCGTGTTCATAATAATGCTGGCCTGCTCTGTGGCCTACGTCCTCTTCTTTGTGCGGTCAATAGGAGTGTTGGGGGTGATCATGTTCTCCATAGAAATATGTGGAATACTGTTCTTCGGTGAGGGCATGTTCTGCCTCGGCACCTCGAGTATGGCCTCATTGGGCTATTGGCTGGGTGATATCTCCTATTCCATCTATCTGATACACCCCATCGTGGGCTATCTCTATATCAAGACTTTGTCATCCCTAGTCCCTGTCAACACGCCGGGTGAGGCGATTGTCATGATGCAGGTTTTGTTGACCTTGGCTATCGCTCATTGCACCTATCGATTTATTGAGCAGCCCTTCATTCTGTGGGGAAGACACTGGGCCAGCCATGTTGCGATCAAGCCCGCTTAGCTGGGGCATCGAATGCCCCGTTATTTGAGGCAATTCCATGCCAAGTTAGTGGTTAAAGAGTTTGCTTATTCGATGTTTTGAACCTGCTCTCTCATTTGTTCAATCAAGACTTTCATCTCTACCGAATAGCGACTGGTTTCGATATCTCCCGACTTTGATCCTAAGGTGTTGGCCTCGCGGTGAAGCTCCTGAATCAGAAAGTCGAGTCGCCGTCCAATGGGCTGATCTTGGTCGAGTGTCTTGAGAATCTCTAAGAGGTGAAGATCGAGGCGATCGAGTTCCTCCGCCACATCCATTTTTTGGGCGAGATACACCAATTCCTGCTCCAAACGCTCGGTATCAGGGCTAAATGTAAGTTCAGAAAGCCGATTCAGGACCTTGTCTTTGAGTTGGTCCTTGACGATGGGGAGACGCCCCCGGGCTTTTCTCACTTCCTCCTGAATGAGTTCACAGCGGCTTTTGATCAGATGCCCCAGTTGGAGCCCTTCCCGTTCTCTTTCCTCGACGAGTCTTTGAAGCGCGTCACGCATCATAAGAAGCGTTACTTTCTGCAGTGCGTCGCGGTCTGTTTCGGGTTGATGGAGCGCCCCGGGCCACTTCAGAAGGTCTAGGGCAGAGAAGGCGCCTAAAGGGTGGCTGGCCATCGATTCAATGGTTTTCGTGGCTTTGATGAGTTCTATCATCAGGGGCAAGTTGATTTTTAGGGTGGTCGTTGTCTGATCGGTCGGCTTGAGGGTCAAGGTGCATTCGATTCTTCCCCGCTGGGCATAGTCGCCTATCAGGCTGCGGATCGCCGCTTCAAGGCCTCGAAGGGTCTCTGGAAGCCTCAAAGAGAGATCCAGGAAGCGATGGTTGACAGCACGAATTTCCACGGCAATAAGCAAGCCTTCCCACTCGGTCTCGCTGCCTGCAAAAGCGGTCATACTTCTCATCATTAAGACTCCCCTCCGTCATGTTTTCCAAGCGGCGATCTTATGCGGAATCGAAGGGTCCGAGAAGCGTTGTCATCGATCAGTGATTGTCGATTGGGGTCCGATGGCATAGAGTAGCTTTAAAATTACTTCACCCTCGAAAATCCCTCATGACTGAAACTCTTGTTGAACGCCAGCAGCACGATCACCGTATTGTTCAGGAACTCCTTGATGAAAGGGTCGAACTTTGGTCCCTTTATGGGGCTCTAGGTCATCTTCGCCCCTTTGCTCCTGGGCAGCCCTTGGAGTCAAAGCTCCGTGAATTTTGTCAGGTGTTGGTGGATTACATTTCCTTAGGCCATTTTGAGGTCTATCCGAGACTCACGGATGTCCCTGAGCGGCGGGCCAAGGTCCAAGCCCTTGCTAACGCCCTCTACCCTGATTTTGTGAATGCCACCGATGCCGCCGTCGGATTCAATGACAAATATGAAGGGGAGTGGGGCCACGGTCTTTTGAATCATCTTGAAGCCGATCTTTCGGCTTTGGGTGAAGCCCTGATTCGGCGCTTTGATCTTGAAGACCAGTTGATTGGGGCCATGGCAGACTAACAGCGCCGAAGGTATTGGATGGATAGGTTGGTGTGATGAAATTCTGTTCTGATTGCAGTGCGCCGGTTCGTCACGGGGTGCCCGATGGCGATGATCGTCTTCGGCACATTTGTGATGCCTGCGGGGTGATTCATTACCAGAATCCCAAGGTCATCGCCGGGTGTATTCCAGTGTTTGAAGGTCAGGTGCTGTTGTGTCGGAGGGCGATTGAGCCAAGGCAGGGTCTTTGGACGCTTCCTGCGGGTTTTATGGAGCTTGGGGAGACGATGGCCGAGGCGGCGACCCGGGAGGCCTTTGAGGAGGCTCAGGTCGAGGTGGAGCTTGAAGCTCTTTATACGCTCTTCAGTCTCCCGCATATTTCGCAGGTGTATGCCTTCTATCGGGCCCGCATGCCCGAGGCTCGATTCGGTGCAGGGACTGAAAGCCTTGAAGTGCGGCTCTTTGAAGAAAAAGAGATCCCTTGGGATCACTTAGCTTTCGAAACCGTTCGAAGGACGCTCCAATTGTTCTTCAGCGATCAAAAATCGGGTGAAGTCAAGATTCATATCGAGGACATCCTGCCCCGACAGAGCGTTTAATTCTTTCTCGGCTTTTTAGTTCCCCAAGGCTTCAGCCATCCGCCGTCCCATTTCAGAGGGTGTTGCGACCACATCAACGCCCGCCGCCTTCAGGGCAAGAACCTTGCTGGCACCGGTGCCTTTGCCCCCTGTGATGATCGCGCCAGCATGGCCCATCCTCTTTCCAGGGGGTGCGGTCAGGCCTGCGATATAGCCCACTACCGGTTTGGTGATATGCGCCTTAATGACCTCCGCGGCTTCCTCTTCAGCGCTGCCGCCTATTTCACCCACCATGATGATGCCCTTTGTTGCGGGATCCTCTTGGAACTGCATCAACACCTCGATAAAGTCGAGTCCCTTGATAGGATCGCCGCCGATGCCGACACAGGTCGTTTGCCCAAGACCCACCCGAGTGGTTTGGTAGACCGCTTCATAGGTCAGGGTGCCTGAACGGGAGACGATGCCAATCACACCCGGCTGGTGAATGAATCCTGGCATGATGCCGATCTTCGACTCCCCTGGGGTGATGATGCCGGGGCAATTGGGGCCGATGAGAAGTGCACCTGAATCCTTCAGCGCTGCCTTTACCCTCAGCATGTGAAGGACTGGAATCCCTTCGGTGATACAGACAATCAGCTTAATGCCGGCGTCTACCGCCTCGAGGATCGCATCAGCTGCAAAAGGGGGCGGCACCACAATCATAGTGGCGGTGGCGCCAGTATTTTTTTGGGCTTCTCGAACAGTATTGAAGACGGGAAGCTGAAGATGCGTTTGGCCGCCTCGGCCTGGGGTGACACCACCGACCAGCTGGGTCCCATAGGCCAGGCATTGCTCTGAATGGAAGGTGGCTTGTTTCCCGGTAAAGCCCTGACAAATGACGGTGGTCGCGCGGTTGATCAGAATGCTCATTGGGAGGCCTCCACCGCTTTTTTCGCGGCATCATCAAGATCACTGGCGGTGATGAGAGCAAGCCCTGAGGCTTCAAGCAGGGCACGGCCTTCTTCGGCGTTGGTTCCTTCAAGACGGACGATAATAGGGATGGTGACCCCCACCTCCTGAACCGCGGCAATGATGCCTTCTGCGATCAAATTACAGCGGACGATGCCACCAAAAATATTAACGAGGAGCACCTTCACTTTATGGTCTGAAAGAATGAGCTTAAAGGCTTCAGCGACCTTAGCCGCCGTGGTGCCGCCACCGACATCTAAGAAGTTCGCAGGTTCACCGCCGTGGAGCTTGATGACATCAAGAGTCGCCATGGCAAGTCCTGCGCCATTGACCATGCAGCCGATCGTGCCATCAAGGGTCACATAACTCAAATCATGCTCCCTCGCTTTTGATTCTGTCGCATCTTCTTGCCCGAGATCTCGAAGGTCTTGAAGGTCTGGGTGCAGAAAGAGCGCATTATCATCGACGCTGATTTTGGCATCGAGCGCTTGAAGTTTCCCCTCTTTGGTCACGATGAGGGGATTGATTTCTATCTGACTTAGGTCTTTATCCTCTAGGAGTCGGAGCATGGCCATCATGAGGTGTTCCAAAGCCTTGACTTGAACGCCTTGAAGCCCCAAGGCTTCGGCCATCTCCCGGGCCTTAAAGGCCTGAAATCCTGCGGCTGGATGAAGGGTGGTGGTCAAGATCTTTTCAGGGGTTTCCTCCGCCACCTTTTCGATATCCATCCCGCCGGCGGCCGATCCCATGAAAAGAATGCGAGCCGATCCCCGATCGACCAGGATGGAGAGATAGAGCTCTCGTTCAAAGGCACGGACTTCTTCGATCAGTAAGGTCTCTACCGGAAGACCTTTTGGACCCGTTTGGTGGGTGATGAGATGCGTTCCCAAGAGCCTCTTTGCGGCCGTCTTGACGGCTGCAAGATCTTCCGCTAATTGGACGCCGCCCGCTTTGCCGCGGCCACCGCTATGCACCTGCGCCTTGACGACCCAGCGGTTCCCGCCGAGGGATTGAGCAATCTCAAGGGCTTTTTCAGGGGTTTTGGCAGGTTCACCGGCCGGTACCGGAATCCCATAGGCCCGAAAAAGGGACTTGGCCTGGTATTCGTGAAGATTCATTCGAGGTCTCTGGAGCAATACAAAAAAAAGGCGCTCAAATGGAGCCCCCCGGCGGATGGACGCCTCATAACTAAAATGGCCGGCGCCCCAAAGGGGGCGCCGGCCATTCAGGGGGGATCAACCGGGATTAGGCCTGATATTTTTTCAAGGCCCGGAGCTGGTCGATGGCGTCCTTAACTTTGTTGGAGGCAGGGCCATCAAGTTCATTCGGCTTGTAGACGCGGTCTAAGAGTTTTTCAGCGACCAGAGCGTCCTTGATCCATTTCTTAGCGAAACGATAGTTCGCAGGAACCGGGGTGGTCTCGCCCGTCACCGGATTTTTGAGGGTGTCTGCCAAAGTCACAGCCGCAGCTGCTGCAGGCGCCTTAGCGGCTGCTTTTGGCTTGGCGGGCGCTGCTGGCTTTTCAGCAACGGGCTTTGGAGCCGGGGCCGGCTTTGAAGCTTTCGCTGGCGCTGCCTTCACGGCCGTTGGAGCCGGTGCCGCTTGGGCTGCCGCGGTGGCTTTCTGAGCAGCAGCGGGTTTCGCTGGTGCTTTCTTTTCAGCCGGTGCCTTGGCAGCGGCTGCAGCCTTTGCCGGCGCCGTCTTAGGAGCGGGTGTTGCCTTCGGCTTCATGACAGGTTCGCCCTTTTCAGCACGTTTGACGGCTGTATAGGCCTCATAGGCCACGTAGCCCATGTAAAGGGCGGTCACAAAAAACAGAAACTCGAACATTTGGATCTCCTCGATGATTAGGGCGGTTTCATACCGTCTTCTCAAACTACATCAGGCCTCCCCGACGAAGGACGGCACCAACACTAACAAAATAGGCTTTCCAATTGAAAAGCGCAATCTCCCCCAGTCAAAATTCGGCAAAAAAGAATGTTTTTCCGGCCGCTTTATCGCTGATCTTTCGGTCTGGCGCCAAATTGAAGCTGATAAAGTTCCGCATAATGGCCCTGACGATCGAGGAGCTCCTGGTGAGTCCCTGATTCGATAATCTGGCCTTGACGCATGACATCAATCCGATCGGCATTCCGAATGGTTGAAAGACGGTGCGCAATCACTAATGTCGTCCGGTTCTTCATCAGGGTTTCAAGCGCGTCTTGAACGTGTCGCTCGGAGGCGGTATCGAGGGCGGAGGTTGCTTCATCAAGGAGAAGGATCGGGGCGTCCCGCAATAGCGCGCGGGCGATCGCGATGCGTTGGCGTTGTCCCCCTGAGAGCACAATGCCTTGTTCACCCACCTCGGTGTCGAAGCCTTGAGGGAGACTTTCTATGAATTCGAGGGCATGAGCGGCCCTCGCAGCTTCGATAATGGCTTCAGGCGTTGCCTTGTCCTGACTCCCGTAGGCGATATTGTTGGCGATGGTATCGTTAAAGAGGGTGACTTCCTGTCCAACATAGGCCATTTGGTGACGAAGACTATCGAGGGTGATGGCTTGAAGGTTCATGCCATCGATGAAGATATCACCGGATGTCGGGTCATAGAGTCTTGGCAATAGCCTGATCAACGAGGTTTTGCCGCTGCCGGAGTGGCCCACAAGAGCAATGGTTTTACCTTTCGGAATGATGAGATTGATCCCCTTAAGAACGAGGTCACCCTCGGCGCCGTAAGTGAGGCGAACCTCCCTAAATTCAATGTCGTCCTGGATGGTTTTGAGGGTCTGATGACCCTGATCTTGCTCTCGTTCTAAGTCGAGGAGCTCAAAGATGCTGGCGCCTGCGGCTATGCCACGCTGAAGGACATTGGCGAGGTTGGCCACCCGCTTAATAGGGCTCATCAGCATCGACATGGCGGCGATGAAGGCGATGAGGCTCCCAGGGGTGATAGTCGCCCTGACGCTTTCAAGAGAGACCACATAAAGAACAGCGGCAAAACCTGAGATATAGATCAGCTGGATCAAGGATCCGGCACCGGCTTCTGTCGCGATACGTTTGAGGTAGCGGCTGAAATTCCGCTCATTTTCCTGATGGAACTTCTTCGATTCATAAGGCCGGCCGTTGAATACCTTGACGATGCGCTGGGCATCAATGGCTTCTTGAGCGACGTTGCCGACATGCCCCATCGATTCTTGAATACGGCCACTGATCGTTCGAAAGCTTCGGCTGATGGTGCTGACACTGATGCCAAGGAGAGGGCCAACGACCAACATGACCATAGAAAGGGTCAAATTTTCATAAGCCATCAAGGCGATAAGCCCCACGATGGTGAGCCCGTCTCTAAAGATGCCCATGAGGCCATTGGTCAGTGATTCTGCGACCTGCTCGGTATTGAAGAGCAGTTGCGACATCATTTCGCCGGAGGAGGAACGATCGTAGGTGGCCGAGGGTAGGTGAAGAAACTGGGTGAACATGTCCTCCCGAAGGTCGGTCACCACCCGTCGAGTAATCCAGCCAGAAAAGTAGTCACTGCCAAAGCCTGCGAGCCCCCGAACGATCGAGAGGCCGATGAGGAGGAAGGGGGCTATACGGAGCGTGGCCGGGTTGTTCTGAACCAGGCTTCCATCGATCAGAGGCTGAATAAGCTTGGCAAAGAGGGGCCCCATGGCCGAATAGATCACCATGGAGGCGATGGCTAGGATGAACCTTTTCCAGTGTGGGAGGGTATAGCGAAGGAGTCGCCGGTAGATGACGAAACCGGAAGCGGAGGAAATTGGAGCTACAGTCATTGTTAAGTGGCTTGGGTAAACGTTCCCACGCTGAGATGGGATGAGATTCGTATTGCTATTCCAAGAGAGCCTTAAGGCGAGCGATTTCCGACAGAGCCTCTTGCTTTTCCGCCAAGGCTGCTTCCTTCTCCGCTACGGCTGCTTCCTTTTCAGTCAGAAGCTCTTGGTTTTCAGTGAGTGCCGTCTCTAATTCTTTCTGGATGGTTCGTTGCTCCCGAAGGAAGTTCTGACGGCCTTGATATGCGTGGTCATCACGCTCTTTCTCCGAAAATTTTCTGAGGGTACTCATGGCTTGCTCCATTTCTTGAGTGGACATCCAGTCAGGCAGTGACTGATCATTCAGCCGCTCACCTTCTTTTTGGACTCTGAGGCCACGGGACCCCTCTTTCTGGTATAGCGATACGGGGGTATTGCCGAGCCTTAGTGCGAGGTGCCTTGTTGCTCCAAGAGAGCCTTAAGGCGAGCGATCTCCGACAGAGCCTCTTGCTTTTCCGCCAAGGCTGCTTCCTTCTCCGCCATGGCTGCTTCCTTCTCCGCTACGGCTACTTGCTTCTCCGCCACGGCTGCTTGCTTTTCCGCCGTGGCTGCTTCCTTTTCAGTCAGAAGCTCTTGGTTTTCAGTGAGTGCCGTCTCTAATTCTTTCTGGATGGTTCGTTGCTCCCGAAGGAAGTTCTGACGGCCTTGATATGCGTGGTCATCACGCTCTTTCTCCGAAAATTTTCTGAGGGTACTCATGGCTTGCTCCATCTCTTGAGTGGACATCCAGGCAGGCAGTGACTGATCATCCAGCCGCTCACCTTCTTTGAGGAATCTGAGCCAACGTTGTTCCTCGTTGGCAATCTGTTGGGCACTAAACTTTTCTATTTCAAAAAGCCAGATGCCGCCATGGTCGAAAAGGGTTTGGCCTCTGTTATCCCTTAGCTTATAGCTGTGGACATAGTCCTTATCGCTGGTCACAAGTGTGTCATCTAAGAGCCAAATAGAGTAGGTCGGTTTTAAAAGATCGTAACCATCGCCGCTCTTTAATTGCTGGCTGTAAATATCGGCCCAACTGTAGATCATTCTCGAGGGGAGATGACCATATTGCACCAACTGGATCTCGACCTGGAATAGGCGTCCTTCCCGGTCCCTTGCCTTCACATCCACGATGCTCAGCTTGTCGAGAACGAACTCCCGCTCGTTGTAGGGATTTAAGATTTCGACATCAACTACAGGGGCTTTAAGCTCCAGGGCGAGAACGGCATTCAGGAAATGCACCAACAAATTTCGGTTCTCTTCGGCGCCAAGGAGGGCCTTGAAAACACAATCAATTTTGGGGTCAATCCGGTGCTTCATGAGGGTATTGTAGCAACCCTCAAGATGTCAGGGCCGATTTCCCTGATGAGGAAATGCTTTCGATGATGGCCATCAACGCGAAGACCCTGAGCCTCTGAGTTCAAAAAGGCTGGGGCTGTATGAGGGGCTTTCCTAGCAGCAACGCTTGATGCCGTTCCAGCGCCTTTCGAGTTCCTGGGCGGTGAAGGCTTTCTGGCTTAGGGGCGACGTCCCATCCCCAGCATGATGGCTCTCAAAATGAGTGAGATAGCGGGTATAGGCATCGTCACCTGTTATCCGTCGAAGAGCCCGCCAGAGGCGGGATCCCCAAGAGATTATTCTAGGACGCAATGTGTGAGGCAATAATCCCGGGCGCATCGAACAACGGTGGGCCATTGGATCTTGGAGGTCGTTAAGACCTTACTTGATCTTGCCTTCTTTGTAAGTCACATGCTGACGGACCACGGGATCAAATTTTTTGATCTCCATCTTTTCAGGCATGTTCTTTTTGTTTTTGGTCGTGGTATAGAAGTGGCCGGTGCCGGCGCTCGATACCAGTTTGATCTTGTCGCGCATAGTGATTCCTCGATCAGACGTTATCGCCGCGTTTACGGATATCGGCAAGGACGGCATCAATGCCCTTCTTGTCGATCGTACGAAGGCCCTGACAGGACACCTTCAAACGGACGAACCGATTTTCAGATTCAACCCAGAACCGATGTTCATGAAGGTTCGGGTTGAAGACGCGCTTGGTCTTGTTGTTAGCGTGAGAGACGTTATGGCCTACAATACGGCCCTTGCCCGTCACTTGGCATATTCTGGACATGGATGAACCTCGGTTCGCCTGGCTGGGTAAGGAAAAGCCAAACTTTATAAGGCATTCCCCTAGGTAAAGTCAAGTGATCGCCCCCATCTCTCTTTGGATACCGCGCATGACCGTGAAACTTGGGATCGTTATGGATCCTATCGATACCATCAAAATCTCCAAGGATTCAAGCTTTGCCATGTTGCTGGAAGCGAAGGCCCGTGGCTATGACCTCCGCTACATGGAGGTGAGCGATCTTTATCTTCGAGATGGCCGCACCTTCGGCAGGATGCGGACTCTTGATGTCGAAAAAAAGGATCAGGGCTGGTTTAGATTTCTTAAGGATGAGGACGCACCGCTCGATTCCCTGGATGTGATCTTGATGCGGAAAGACCCCCCCTTTAATCAAGAGTATGTCTATGTGACCTATCTCCTTGAGCGGGCGGAGTCTCTTGGAACTTTGGTGGTGAATAAGCCTCAGTCGCTTCGAGATGCGAATGAAAAACTTTTTACCGCCTGGTTTCAGGAGTTTTGCGCACCGACCTTGGTGACCCGAAACGCGCAAAGGCTCCGAAGCTTTCTTGTAGAGCAGGGTGAAATCGTTCTAAAGCCCCTCGATGGCATGGGCGGTGCCTCGATCTTCAGGGTGGCTCAACAAGATCCCAATCTAAGCGTCATTCTTGAAACGATGACCGAGCACAATCAGCGCTTCGTGATGGCTCAGCGCTATCTTCCCGAGATTGTTGATGGGGATAAGCGGATATTGATCGTCAATGGGGTCCCGGTGCCTTATGCGCTCGCTCGGATTCCTCAGCCAGGTGAAAGCCGGGGCAACCTTGCCGCAGGTGCCCGTGCGGAGGGAAGGCCCCTCACCGAAAGGGATCGCGAAATTGCCGAGGCGATAGGACCTGAACTTCGCCGGCGAGGGCTGATTTTCGTGGGGCTTGATGTCATCGGTGGGTCGCTGACCGAAATCAATGTCACCAGTCCAACCGGTATTCAGGAACTGGATCGCCAGTTTGACCTCAATATCGCTGGCGATCTGCTTAATGCCATCGAGGCGCTTCTCAAGGAGCGCCACTGAATTCAGATATGCCTTCAAGGTCTCGTTTTTTCATAGCGCTCCTGGTCGCGCTGGCGCTTCATGCCTTGATCCTCTCAGGGGTCTACTTTATGAGGGAAGCACCTCCTCCGAGACGTCAAGCCATGACCCTTGAATTGATTGCCACACCAGCCCCCCCCGCCCGCCAAAGGGCAGAGGCTTTAGCTCCGA
>Ga0194037_1001412_pt1 | contig 17369 bp, 17 predicted proteins | sample JunL306m_MetaG_FD_148653 | JGI IMG/M metagenome (GOLD analysis project Ga0194037, IMG submission 148653) | Anoxic zone freshwater microbial communities from boreal shield lake in IISD Experimental Lakes Area, Ontario, Canada - Jun2016-L304-6m | ecosystem: Environmental > Aquatic > Freshwater >...
CTGCTTGCTGGCAAGGTTTTTAACCGGATGGTTGCTGCCGTGGTGGCCGAATTTCAGTTTGTAGGTTTCAGCTCCAAAAGCCAGCGAAAGCAGTTGGTGTCCGAGGCAGATGCCGAAGATTGGCAACGGCCTTGTGGTGCGGTTATATTCTACAAGTTTTTTGATGGTCTCTATGGCATAATCGACGGCCGAAGGATCACCAGGACCGTTTGAGAGAAAGATGCCATCCGCGTTGAGCTTGATTACCTCATCAGCGGATGTTTCGGCTTTGAGGACGGTTACCCTGCATCCTGCATCCTGCAGCATCCGCAGGATATTGGTTTTGATGCCATAGTCGAATGCCGCGACGTGGTATCGGGCATTTTCTTTTTCAAGAGTGTAATTTTCACTGGCGGTAACGGTTTTAACCAGATCCCGGCCACTCATTTCCGGGCTTTGAAGGGCCTTCTCTCTCAGTATTTCGTCGTTGGTTTCAAGTGCGGAAATAATGCCTCTCATGGCCCCTTTCTCACGTATTTCGCGAACAAGCTTGCGGGTATCGATACCGGCAAGACCCATAACCCCGGCTCTTTTGAGACAAGAGTCGAGGCTTTCGGTAGCTTCATAGTTGCTGTGGACACGCGATACTTCATGGACGATGAAGGCCGAAGCCCATATTTTATCTGATTCGTTATCAGTCGGATTGATGCCGTAGTTTCCCATCAGCGGATAGGTCATCATCACCATCTGGCCGGCATACGAAGGGTCTGTGAGAATTTCCTGGTATCCGGTGTGCGATGTATTGAAAACCACCTCGCCGACGGTTTCTCCAATGTGACCGAATGCCGTTCCGTTATAGACAGAACCGTTTTCCAGTACCAGTTTTGCTGCTGTTGGTTGCATGATACTTCTCATTCCTTGGTCGAGAGTTTGTCGCTCGTTTCCTGTTTTTCAATATTGGCAATGGCGGTGCGGTCAAACTTGATTTTTGTGGTATCACTTACCTGTACCAGAACAGTTTTTTTCTCCGTATCGATTCCGGCAACGGTACCATGAACTCCGCCTATGGTGACAACCTTGTCACCTCTTTTCAGGCTGTCGAGCACTTTTTCCCGATCCTTCTGCTTTTTCTGCTGCGGACGAATCATAAAGAAGTAAAAGACAATGAAGATAAGTACCAGCGGGACAATCTGAATGAGCGGATTTGGTTGAGCCTGGCCCGCAACGGGAGGTGCAAAGAGGAAGAGTGACAGAAATGTATTGTGCATGGTTATGTCGTAATATTAAAAAAAACGTAACTGATCTTTTTTTTGAGAGCAATAATGTAATGTATTTATGGAACTATTTCAATCACGCCTTCCGGGCACCGGCGGCAAAGCTTGCGTAAGGAGCGATATTGTAGCTGCGTTCAGCCTTCATGCCTTTGGAGAGTTTCAGTCCGGCAAGGGTCGCGATCATGGCGGCATTGTCGGTTGAGTAGACGGCGCCTGGAACATGAAGTGTCATGCCAGCTTTATCACAAGCCTTTTTCATGGCTTTTCTCAATGCCGAATTGGCGCTGACACCACCGGCCATTGCAACGGCCTTGATTCTGTTGTTACGCGCAGCCGAAATGGTTTTTTCGACCAGGACGCTGACGATGGCATCCTGGATTGATGCGGCAATATCGGCTTTATGGCTTTCGATAAATTCAGGAGTCTGTTTTTGCAGCCAGGTCAGTACAGAGGTTTTCAGTCCGGAAAAGCTGAAATCAAAATTTCCGTTGTAGCTTTTGCTGGTCTGTGACTGGGAGGTGAGCGCCCGTGGAAACTGGTGGAAAGCCGGGTCGCCTTTTTCTGCCAGCTTGTCAATCACCGGGCCTGCAGGATAGGGAAGGCCAAGCATCTTGCCGGTTTTGTCGAACGCCTCTCCTGCGGCATCGTCAAGCGTCCGGCCTATCACCTTGTAAGAGAGATCCTGCGCCACAACAGAAAGAAGGGTATGACCACCGGAAACGGTCAGTGAAACAAATGCGCCTTCAGGGGCCTTGTCAGAACGCCCCTCATCAATAAAGGGAGAGAAGATATGGGCCTCGATGTGATTGATGGGAACAAACGGGATGTTAAGTGCATAGGCCATTCCCTGGGCAAAACAGAGACCGACCATGACGGCGCCTATTAATCCCGGTCCGGCGGTAGCCGCTATGACATCAAGTTCATTTTTTGTTATATTGGATTCAGTTACGGCTGCATCCACAATTGAAACAATAAGCCGTTCGTGTTCTCTTGAAGCCAGTTCGGGCACAACGCCACCAAACAGGGTATGACAGCGTTGCGAACTGACAACATTCGAGCATACCTGTCCGCCACAAAGCACGGCTCCTGATGTTTCGTCACAACTGGTTTCAATGCCTAAAATATTCATGGATATAATTTTTTCTGGGAAACTATGGGCAAAGCTAACAATACGGTTAACAATAGCAAACCGCACGGGAAGGTGAGCGTTTTCCATGTGCTTTTGATTCTCATCGGATCTAATCTCATGCTTCTTTTTGCTCCTGATCTTGGTCTTCTCAACAGCATGCTCTATATCCCTGATCTTTATACATGGCCAGCGACAGTCGGCGGGTTTGCCTTTGTGCTTCTCGGTTTCAGTGGTTTTTTCAAAAAAGCCTGAAGAGCTGGTTGCAGAAGGATAGTGTCGAAAGAATTGAGGATTTTCTGATATTGCCCGATGCAGGAATTGCAATGCGGAACAGAAAAAGAGTGGTTTCCTTAACAAGTATAAGAGAGGATGTGCCATGCAGCATGCAGTAGAACTGGAGGAGCTTGGAGTGCAGATAAAGGAGGCTTCCCGTTTTCTTGAAAAAGCGGGGGAACAGCTTTCGCTGCGGATTATAGGTCAGAATGAAGTGATCAGCAGGATTTTTATTGCCATGCTCGTTAATGGCCACATTCTGCTCGAGGGTGTGCCGGGACTTGCCAAAACGCTCATTATCAGGACGTTTGCTGCCGCAATGAATCTGAAGTTTCAGCGTATCCAGTTTACCCCGGATATGCTTCCTGCTGACCTCATCGGCACGATGATCTACAATCCGAAGGATATGGAGTTTTATCCACGCAAGGGGCCGGTTTTCGCCAACGTTATTCTGGCAGACGAAATAAACCGCTCCCCGGCCAAGGTGCAGTCAGCCTTGCTGGAAGCTATGCAGGAGCATCAGGTAACAATCGGCAGCCAGACCTTTCCCCTTCAGGAGCCCTTTATGGTGCTGGCGACTCAGAACCCGATTGAGCATGAAGGCACCTATATACTTCCGGAAGCACAGGTTGACCGGTTTATGATGAAGATTCTTGTCGATTATCCCTCATACGAGGAGGAGCTGGAGATCATGCTGCAATCGGCCACCACAGCCAGCGAGTTGCCGGTCATGCCGGTCGTGCAGCTTCACGATATTTCAAGGGCAAGGGCCCTGATTGATCGGATTTATGTCGATCCAAGAGTGCAGCGCTATATTGTCGATCTTGTTGTTGCTACCAGAAAACCGGCACAGTATGGTATGGTAAATCTTGAGACCATGATTGAATACGGAGCCTCTCCCAGGGGCTCGATATTTCTGCTTCTTGCAGCCAAAGCACATGCGTTTCTGCAGCATCGTGCATATATCACTCCCGAGGATGTCAAGGCAATCGCCTACGATACCCTTCGCCACCGTATAAGGCCGGGATATGAAGCCGAGGCAGACAATATGAAGCCGGACGACATTATCCGCCAAATCCTGCAGCATGTGCAGGTACCATAACTTTGGCGGCAGAACATGATGCGGAGAGAAGAATGGGAAAGAGTGAAGAACAGCTTAAGGAACTTCAGAATATCATAAGGCGGGTTGAAATTCGCTCGAAGCGCATGGCCAGTGAGCTGTTCAGCGGCGAATACCACTCATCATTCAAAGGAAAAGGTATCGAGTTCAGCAATGTTCGTGAATATCAGTACGGTGACGATGTCCGATCTATTGACTGGAATACCTCCGCCCGCAAGCATGAACTGTACGTCAAACTGTTTACCGAAGAGCGGGAACGGAGTCTGCTGCTTGTTGTTGACGCATCGGCATCAATGCTTTTCGGCAGCCGGAAGCAAAGCAAAAAGGATCTCGCTCTTGAAGTGAGCGCCGTGCTTGCTTTCAGTGCTCTCCAGAACAACGACAAGGTGGGACTTCTGGTCTTTACTGATCGTGTTGAAACGTATATTCCACCCCGAAAAGGGCGCCATCATGTGCTGGTCATTCTCGAAGAACTTGTTCGGCTGAAGCCCCGGAGCCGCACCACCAATATTGGCGCAGCTCTCTCCTTTATCCGCTATACCCGTAAGCGGCAGGAGATCATTTTTCTGTTGACCGACCTCGTTGACAGTGATTACGAAAAAGGGATGAAGCTGCTCAATACCCGCCACGATTTTATTCTGGTGCACATCAGCGACCCGCTCGACAAGGCTCTGCCTCTCAGCAGCCTGATCGACCTCGAAGAGCCTGAAACAGGTCTGCGCCTCACGCTTGATGGCGGCAGTCGTCGCGAAATCGAGCGCTATCGCCGTGAGCAGTACCGGCAGCATGAGGAGCTCCGTCAGCGTCTCCGACGCATGCGCATCGACTCGGTTTTTCTCGATACCGGACGCTCTTTTATTGGCGACCTCAACTCTTTTTTCCGGCACCGTGAACAGAGGGTCTGAATGGTTCGGGGCCAGCCGTTACAAGCAGCTTCTCTTCCTGCTGCTTTGTGTGCTCCCGATGGCCTTCTTTTCTGCATCTTCCTGTGCAGAAGGGAGGGTACAGCCTGAAATTACGGTGACGGTTACCCCGGATAGCGTTCTGGTTGGCGACCGGATTCGCTGTACAGTCACTGTCAATCATTCGCAGCAAGAGGTTGCTGCACTTGAAGGGTTTAACAAGCCGGATACTTTAGCGGAGCATCCCTTCGAGCTGATCAGCCGCAAACATTCTGCATCATTTCCTCTCTCCGGTTCAGGGAAGGAGGCTTTCGAGTTTGAACTTGCCGTCTTTGGTACTGGCCATCAATCTCTTCCGCCCTTTACGGTTGTGCTTCGGGATGTCGAAGGCAGGGTTACAAAAACAATACCTTTCAGGACATCAGCTTCTGTTTTTGTTCGAGCGCTCACCGATTCCTCCATGCACGATCTCAGGCCTCTGAAGCCGCCTCTGAAACCATCGATTCCCTCTCTTTTGATCATCAGCGTTATTGTCGGGGTGTTCGGCGTCGCCGGTATGGTGCTTCTGCTGCTTTTTCTCCTCAAACGTACCGTGCGCAACAGCGTTGAAAAAGTCGATTCCGGACAGGTTGCCCAGCGAAAGCTCCGTAAACTTGGCTCAAGTCTTTCTGCAGGAATGCCCCCTCACGAATGCTACGAAGAGCTCAGTAACATCATGCGCACCTTTCTTGAAAACCATTACCGTATCAGTGCCCTCGAAGCCGTAACACAAGAGATTGAGCGCGATTTGAAAAAGCTCGGTGTTGCAGGCTTTGAAAGCATCATGAACCTTCTCAAACAGGCTGACCTGGTTAAATTTGCCGACAGCCGCCCTGACGTCGAAGAGTCACGCCAGTCACTCCACAAAGCATCTGAAGTTATTCGATCCACCCGTGATATAAAGGGAGAGGGGTAGTATAAACAACAAAGGGCATGCCATTGTGACGGCCTGCCCCCTGTATGTTGTTGGCGGAAAATCTTTTTATTCAGCAACAAAGTGAGCCCTTCTGTTCTGAGCCCATGCATCTTCATTACTGCCAGCGGCAAATGGTTTTTCCTCGCCATAACTGACCGTCTTCATGCGGGCAGGAGCAACACCAAGATTCACAATATAATCCTTGGCACTGTCTGCCCGGCGCTCACCAAGAGCCAGATTATACTCACTTGTACCGCGCTCATCGCAATGGCCTTCGATGATGACATTGTTGGCTGTATTTGTCTGCAGCCAGTTGGCATTGGTCTTTAGTTGCTCTACAGCATCTGTGCGAAGCTCTGATTTATCATAATCATAGAAGATATCACCAAGACCGGGTGCCACAACCTGAACCGGAGGTGGTGGCGGTGTTGGCGCAGAAACTACAACTGCATCCTCACAGCAACCGCAGGCTCCAAGGAAGAGCATGGTCGGAATGAAGAGGCTTCTCAAAATCGGTTTCATGGGGTCTCCTTTTTCATTGTTGGTTCCATTTCAAAAAATAAGAGGAACAAGGAGGTTCTGCTATACTCCTGTTCCTTGAATCAGACGATGATTTTAGAAATCGACTCTCAAACCAAGCAGAGCGCTGTGACTGACAACATTGGTTGTTATTCCTGCATTGCCAGCGCCGAACCAGTCGCTTTCATAGGTAAAGTCTGTGGTTGCGAAGTAGCGATAGCGGAGATCAAGCTTGATGTTATGGGTAACAGGAAATGCAAAGCCAGCGCCAATCTGATAGGCAAGCGTGGTTGCGTGATCGTTGTATCCCGGATCGGGGTTCTCATACAATACATTATTAGGCTCGTCGTAATTGTATACAGAATTCAGATCCTTGAACGAAACCTGTGCTACGCCGACACCTGCCGTTGCATAGAAGTCAACGCCGCCACCAAGATGGAAATCGTAGTAACCGTTACCCATGAGCGACAGCACGGAAACATCTCCCCTCATGTCGTATCGGGATCCCTCAAGAGGATAAGATTGTACAACACCATTTGCGCTGTCAACTCCTGACTTCACCTCATTCTGCTGATAGCCGATTTCGGCTTCAAACCGGTAGTTTCCATAATCACAGCCAACAGCCCCAAGAGCATGAATGCCTGAGTCAAGGTCAAAATTTGAATCTTGATTACCACTCGCAGCTTCATAGCTTTCTGCGGGGGTAATATTATTCATCCAGGAAACTCCACCCATGCCACTCACATAGTGATCCGCCGCTTGTGCCGGGGCGCTTGCAAAACCGATAACGGCTAAAACTGCGATAAGAGAAAGAGTTTTTTTCATTTAATCCTTTATAGTTTTTCTGTATTGATGGAAATCGTAAGAAATAAAACCATTCGTTGTAATGATAGGCTTTATTTTTTAAAGAAACGTTTTATTTTATTCTTTTTCTTTTTGATTCTATTTTTTCTTTACGGTGTTAATAATATTATACCCCTGTTCATGTCATAATAAAAATAGAATTAGAAGCGCTCTATAGTGTTCTGATGAAATATATTACAGTTTTATTGAAGAATTGCTGAACCTGATCCTTGATTATGGTGTTGTCGATGTATTTTTGGTTAATTGTATTGATTGATGAACTTTTTTATCTATAGCTTTGTTTAATGAAGTCTATGCTGTGCTTGAGGGAAGAAGAAAGAAAATGTTTATTGCAGTAAAAACCAGGAAAACCTTTTATGAAAAAGAACAGAGTTCCTTCAGAAAATTATACAGAACTGCGCAGGTATGCTGAAGAACACCTCAAGACAGAGCGGCAGAATATTCCGGATATCTCCGAATCACATGATGAAATGCAGAGGATTATTCACGAACTGGCGGTTCATCAGATAGAACTCGAAATTCAGCAGGAGGCGCTGCTTCAGTCGAGGGAGGAGCTCGAAGAGTGGCTGGAACGATTTACCGAGCTTTACGACTTTGCCCCGCTGGGTTATTTTACCCTTGCGCGGGATGGTACAATACTTCAGGTAAACCTCACTGGCACAAAACTTCTTGGCGTCGAACGTTCCCTGTTGGTTGGTGATCGTTTGGGAGCGTTTGTGGCTGATGAAGATCTTTCTGGTTTTAATGCCTTGCTGGACAGGGTTTTCAGCGATAATGATCATCTCTCCCACGAGGTGATGCTCCGCAATGATGAACATGTTCAGTCCCAGGCTGAAGATTCTTTGTTCAGGCATAAGGAATTACTGCATAATCGTATGGTGCGCATTGATGTTGTTGTCAGTAATGATGGTCAGGAATGCAGGGCGGTCTTATCGGATATAACCACGCAAAAGAGTGTAGAGAAAGATAATGCTGCACTTCAGTCCAGTCTGCTTCAAGTACGGAAGATGGAGTCAATCGGCAGGCTGGCCGAAGGTGTTGCCCACGATTTCAATACTATGCTTCAGGTCATGCTCGGCAAAATTGATCTTTTGATCACAGCGGAGGGGGTGAGCAACAGTGTAAGGGAGCAACTTGTCGAGCTTCGGATGTTCGTACTGAAATCAGCAGGACTTCCGTATCAATTGCTTGTTTTTGCACGCAAACAAACCATTGAACCCTCCGTGCTCGATTGTAATGCGACAGTCAGCAACATGCTTAACATGCTCCGATACCTGATTGGTGAAGATATCAATCTTGTGTTCACACCGGCCAAAGAGCTTTGGCCGGTGAGGATGGACCCTTCACAACTCGACCAGATCATGATCAATCTTGCACTCAATTCCCGCGATGCCATTCAGAACGCAGGAACGCTTGTCATCGAAATCTCCAATGTTGTTGTGGATACCTCATATAGTCTGAGTCATTCTGAATCTCTTCCGGGAGAGTACGTTCAGTTTGTTGTGCGTGATGACGGTCGAGGTATTGACAAGGAGATTATCAGTTCGATATTCGAGCCGTTTTTTACCACCAAACCTGCGACTGAACGCTGCGGCTTCGGACTTGCGATGGTCTATGGGATTGTCCGACAGAATGATGGTTTTATTGAGGTGTCCAGCAAGGATGGAGAGGGTACAACATTCGAAATTTATTTGCCGAGGTTTAGCGATGATGCGCAAGGACGTCTGCCTGATAGAGAGCCAATTAAGGCGTCGGGTGGTGAAGCAACCGTAAGGAACATCTGCTCGGCAGCAAGATCCTTTTCTATAAGAGCCAATTAAGGCGCTGGGTGGTGAAGAAACCATCCTGCTTGTCGATGACGATGATTTTGTAAGGGAACTCATGGTTGGATTTCTTGGAAGTTTTGGGTACCATGTGCTGGAAGCCCGCTCTGCGGCGGAGGCTATTTCGCTCTCTGCCGATTATTCTGACAGGATACAATTGCTTGTTACCGACATCATCATGCCGAGGATGAATGGATGGGATTTGTCCCTTGAAATTATCAAGAGCCGTCCTGAGCTGAAATGCCTGTTCATATCCGGATATGTTGCTGAGATTTTTGAACATAATGGCGCACAGGATGCTGATGTGCCTTTTCTTGGAAAACCGTTTTCCCGTTTCGATCTTGCACGCAAAATCCGCGAAGTGCTGACGCGGCGTTTTTGTCCTTATATCTGGTACTAATGAGATGCGTACGATGAAGAAAGAGCCATCCGGCGTTCGCAAGACAAAAAAGCATGAAGCTGCCCTGCCCATGAAAGCGGCAGAAATCCGTTTTCCGATTGTTGGCATCGGTGCTTCAGCCGGAGGATTGGAGGCTTTGGAGATTTTTCTGAAAAATGTTCCTGTCCGGTGCGGTATTGCCTTTGTGATTGTTCAGCATCTTGATCCGACCCGCAAGGGCATCATGGTGGAACTGCTTCAGCGGGTTACCGCTTTACCGGTCATTCAGGTAAGCGATCGCCTGAGAATTGAGCCGGACCATGTTTATGTGATTCCGCCAAACAAGGATATGTCGCTGCTGCACGGAATATTGCATCTGCTTGATCCTTTAGAGCCTCGAGGGCTGAGGTTGCCTATCGATTTTTTTTTCCGCTCGCTTGCTGATGATCTGCAACAGCAAAGCATTGGAGTCATTCTTTCAGGCATGGGTTCCGACGGGAGTCTTGGTTTGCGTGCCATCAAGTCGAAAGGCGGCGGCATTTTTGTGCAGGATCCGTCGTCAGCCAAATTTGACGGCATGCCGCGCAGCGCCATTAATGCCTGCCCGATTGACGTTACCGCCTCTGCCGAGGAGCTTCCTGCCAAAATTCTTGCCTATCTCAGGCATGTTCACTCTGTTGTGAAACAGGATATTTCTCAGGAAGAGAAGGCGCTGAGCGGTTTGGAAAAAGTAGTGATTCTCTTGCGTACCCAGACCGGTCAGGATTTTTCACTCTATAAAAAAAGCACTATCTATCGCCGGATCGAACGACGAATGGGTATTCATCAGATTGAAAAAATTGCTGATTATGTTCGCTTTCTCCAGGAGAACCCGCATGAGACCGATTTGCTGTTCAAAGAACTTCTGATCGGAGTGACAAGTTTTTTCCGCGATCCGGTAGTCTGGGATGAATTGAAACTCAGAGCCATTCCGTCACTTCTGGCAGCCCGTCCTGCCGGAGGTGTTCTGCGGGCATGGGTGGTTGGCTGCTCTACCGGTGAGGAGGCATATTCCCTGGCAATTGTTTTCAAGGAGACGATTGATGTGGTTAAGCCATCCGGAAATTTCAGGCTTCAGATATTTGCAACCGACCTCGATAAAGATGCCATCGAAAGAGCGCGTACAGGAATCTTTCCCTTGAACATTACAACGGATGTTTCGGCGGACCGGCTTCGACGCTTCTTTGAACGCGATGACCATGGATACAGGATTTCTCGGGAGATCCGTGAAACAGTGGTCTTTGCACCCCAGAATGTGATCATGGATCCTCCCTTCACCAAACTTGATATTCTGGTTTGCCGGAACCTGCTGATTTATATGGAATCCGAACTTCAGAAAAAGCTTTTCCCGCTTTTTCATTACAGTCTGAATCCCGGTGGTCTCCTTTTTCTGGGGAGTGCAGAGAGTCTCGGCTCCTTTACCCATCTTTTCAAGCCGCTTGACGGTAAAACGCGGCTGTTCAGCAAGATCAACCATGGAGTTCGTTCAGAGCCCCTTGCTTTACCCTTTTCATTTGCTCCTTCTTTGCCTGTCCTGCAGGATGTTGCGGCCGATCAACCAAAATCAAAAACCTCAGCAACTAACCTGCAGAGCATGACCGATCGCCTCCTTCTTGAGCATTATACCCCCGCAGCGGTGTTGACCAATGACAGAGGCGATCTCATCTATATCAGCGGTCATACGGGCAATTACCTTGAGCCTCCGGCCGGAAAAGCCAACTGGAATGTTTTTGCCATGGCTCGTGAAGGGCTTCGCTATGAGCTGAATCTGATGTTCGACAAAGCCCTCCGTCAAAAAAGAGCTGTAACAAAAAGAGGACTTCATGTTGATTCGAACCAAGGCATGCAGTCGGTTGATCTGACTGTCGAACTGCTTGAAAAGCCTGATGTTTTGCGGGGTCTTGTTTTGATTGTTTTTACCGATGTTGAAAGGGCGGTCGGAACATTACTGAATTCGCCACTTTCTGCAGAGAGCGGGGGAGACCGGCTGGCATCGCTTGAGCAGGAGTTGAGTCAGGCTCGTGATGAAATTCTGAGTATCCGTGAAGAGATGCAGACATCCCAGGAAGAGCTCAAATCCACCAATGAAGAGATGCAGTCGGCTAACGAAGAGCTGCAGAGCACCAACGAGGAGCTGACGACCTCAAAGGAGGAGATGCAGTCCATGAATGAGGAGTTGCAGACGGTCAACCACGAACTGCAGTCGAAGGTGAGTGATCTGTCGCAGGCTAACAACGACATGAAAAACCTGCTGAACAGTACGGACATTGCAACCCTTTTTCTTGATGATGCGCTCAACATCCGCCGTTTCACGACACGGACAGCATCTATTATCAAACTGATTGCCAGTGATGTAGGACGCCCGATAACCGACATTGTGACCGATTTGCACTATCCTGCTCTGGCTGATGATGCCAGAGAGGTTCTTCATACTCTTGTGTTCAGTGAAAAAGAGGTCTCAGCAAGTGATGGCCGCTGGTTTATCGTCAAGATCATGCCATACCGTACCCATGAAAACCGGATTGTCGGCCTGGTGATCACCTTCAGCGATATCAGCGTTGCGAAAAAGCTCGAAGAGAGCCTGCGAGAGAGTGAAGAACGTCTCCGGGTTGCAATTGAAAGTTCAGGTATCATCGTTGCCGCTGTTGACAAGGAGTTGCGTTATATCTGGTTCTACGATCCTCGTCATGATTTTCATGCTTCGGCTTCAGTTGGAAAGCGGGATGATGAACTTCCTGACATGCAGAATGCTGTTGAACTTATGGAAGTCAAGAGAAAAGTCTTTGCAACAGGGGAGAGTGTACACAGGGATTTGACGGTCAAACTCTCAAGTGGCAGCTTCCGTGTTTATGAGCTTATCGCAAAACCTCTGAGAAATGCTGGTGGTGAAATGATCGGTGTTATCACGGTTGCCAGAGACAACACCGCCCGCAAAGAGGTTGAGATGGCTCAGAGGGAAAGTGAAGATCGTTTCCGCCTTTTGTTTGAAGCAATACCCGAGGGGGCTCTGCTCCTCGATGCCGAAGGCAGAATTCTTATGGTAAATTCAGAAGCGGAACGTATTTTGGGCTTTTGCAGGGAAGAGATGCTGGGTAAAACCTCTTCGGAACTTCGCTGGAAAACTGTTCGTGAGGATGGTTCCGATTTTCCGTTTAAAGAGCACCCTGCGTTTGTCGCGTTGCATACTGCCCAGCCCGTCAGAGGTATTGTCGCAGGAGTTTTTCAACCCGGACACAATCGCTGCCGATGGATCAGCATCAACGCACAGCCATGGTTCCGGGCTGGAATGGCCGAACCTTTTCAGGTTTACATGACGTTTGTCGATATTAAATCCTTCCGGCCTCGTCCGGACACTTGCATAAAGCAGGATAATCTTTCATGACAAGGCAAAGACCACCTTTAGCAGATTTAACCATATTGCGCCATCTGGCGGAAGCACAATTACGTGCAACAAAGAAGCACCATCCGGATATCTCCACTTCGCCTGAGGAAATGCAGAGGATTATCCATGAACTGGCGGTTTACCAGATTGAGCTTGAAATGCAGCAGGATGAACTGCTTCAGACGAGGATGGAGTTGGAGGAGAGTCTGGATTGCTACACCGAACTCTATGACTTTGCCCCGCTTGGCTATCTGACGCTGGACCGTGAGGGGAGAATAACCAAGGTAAATCTGAGCGGCTCAAAGCTGCTTGGTGTTGATCGCTCCCACTTGAAGGGTGATCGTTTTGGAAGGTTTATTGCATCTGAAGACCTTCCGTTGTTTAATGCGTTGCTGGAGCGGGTGTTCCGCACCAGAGATCATGCTTCCTGTGAGGTTATGCTTCAGCGTGCCGAAACATTTTCTTCGGCTGATCCTTTCGTCTCCAGTAATGTTGAGGTTGCGGTGAGCCGTGCGGTTCGTATTGATGCTACCCTCAGTAATGATGGCGAGGAATGCCGTGCAGTTGTATCGGACATCAGTGTGCAAAAACAGCTTGAACGAGATCATAAATCTCTTTTGGCCGGACGGAAAAAGTCGATACCGCACGCCGTTGGTGGTGCTGTTCCCAGCTTTAACCACCAGTTGCTTGATAAAGTTATTCACTCAAGGATACGGTTTGCGGCCTTTTCATACCTCTATACCGTAGGACAGGCCTGTTTTGTGGAAATCAAAAAGCAGGTCAGGACAACAGATGGCAATTTAAGCGTTCACATGCGGATGCTTGAGTTGGCAGAGTATGTCACTTGCGATAAGGATGTTCAGTCACGCAAGCCGCAAACCATTTATCGCATAACCCCGAAAGGCCACGAAGCCTTTATCAAGTACAAGGAATCTCTTGTTACTTTTCTTGCATCATAATAAGATGTTACGAGCCGTTGCGGCTGTTTCTTGATTCCGTAACGGCATCTTGCCTGACGTTCAATATTGTTCCCTGTCCCGCCTCATTGAGAGTTAATCTGTCGTTATAAGCCCGCTTGCCATCTTTTTCTTCCACGTATTATTCTGTCGTCTCAATCTGCTCTGCATCCCCCTGCAAGAACGATTTGCCACTGTTCGTTATTTCGTAGCTTTATTTATCAAAGTTTTTTTGTTTTATAGCTTTATTTACTAAAGTTCTTTTGTTTTGTAGCCGCTGTATTGTATAATGATAAATAAGAAGAGTGTTCAATGGTGAGTCTCTTTACTCTCTCTACGGAGGCTTTTTCTTCAAAAGCTGTTTAAGTAAAAAGAGGCATTCAATTTGATGCTTTTTCCTTCCTCAGTAACTTTTTGGTGGCGTTGTGCTTTATAGCATTATTTTTTAAAGCGTTGCCTGTTATTGACAAGACTTGTTGATTTATTTTTTACCGATAACCTCTTATGCCATAAAGGCGAGAGGGGTTGCTTCAGTGCCGATTTACCAAACTTCAATAAAAAGGAGATGAAAATGCTCGAAACCATCATCATTATTCTGGTTGTCCTCTGGCTCTTGGGTGTTGTTACATCATATACCATGGGGGGATTGATTCATGGGTTGCTGGTCATCGCTATCGTGGTCGTTCTTATTCGTGTCATTCAAGGCCGACGAATTTGATTTTTTTAAATCCGGAAAATCCGGAAAAAACGATGAGACTGATCTGCTGTCGAATTTCAACAGCAGATCAGTCTCATCACTCTGAAAAACATGATAAACAGGAGAATAATAATGAAAAAATCCATCTGGCTTGCCGCAGGTGTTGCAGGAATGCTTCTCGGTAGTCCCTTTGCCGATGTTGAAGGCGCTGTAAATGTACAAATCCATTCACAGAATGGACATACGTTTATGCTTGAGTCGCGTCCGAGTTTTGTCGCGCTGCCTGAACAAGGATTTTCAGTAGCTGTCGGGAGCCCGTACGATATCGTATTCTACGGTAATCGCTACTATATAAACCAGAACGGTGCCTGGTATCGTTCTTCAAGCTATCGCGGTCCCTGGAGTTTTATCAAAACGAAACATCTCCCGTCCCAGATCAGAAGACATCGTCTGGAGGATATAAGGAGATTCCGGGATGCTGAGTACCACAAGAATGACCAAAGGAATAATCTGCAACAGCAGCGCAACGACGAAAACAACCGCAGAACCCTGGAGCAGCAGCGCAGCGACGAAAACAACCGCAGAACTTTGGAGCAGCAGCGCACTGATGAAAACAACCGCAGAACTCTGGAGCAGCAGCGCAGCGACGAAAATAATCGCAGAACCCTGGAGCAGCAGCGCAGCGACCAGAATCGTAGATGATAACGACGAGACGATGCTGAGGCTTTGTGGTACAGGAGGTTGAGTGATTTGTTGCTCATGATGCAGGAGAGAGGAGCTGGATCTACGTTCCGCCCTCTTTTGCTCTGGGGATGCAAGTTAATTTATTGTGATGCGTTGTGATGAAATCACGGGTATCATCTTATGAAGAACGTTTGAAAATTTAACAAAGGAGAGACGCTGTGAATCTGCAAGAAGCCTATAAAAAGAAAGCTGCTGCTGAGTTGGAGCTGGCGCAGGCCAGACTGGTCGAATTCAGGGCGAAAGCAAAGAATTTGAGCGCTGAAGCGCATCTCAACTATGCCAAACAGCTTGATGATTTTGAGCATGCTATTAATACAGCAAAGGTTAAGCTCAAAGAGTTGGGCGAGGCTGGCGAGGATGCCTGGGAAAAACTTAAGGATGGTATGGAGAGCGCTTTGCGCTCCTCAAGTGAGACTCTGAAGGATCTCGCCAACAAAATGAAAGATTGATATTGTAGAACATTTTGCTCAAATGAACTCGCAGTAGTGACTTGCTGCGGGTTTGTTTGGCGAAAAAGCCGGGACTCGTCTAATCAGGTATATTGAGGAGAAACCATGATCAAGGCACAAAGAACACCGATGGATTTGATGGATGATATTTACACCCTTGCGTATTGGATGACCGGTTCTGAAACGGCAGCCAATGAACTTGTTAACAGAACCTATTTGCATGTTGAGAGCCACACCCCTGAAAGAGAGGTATTCAAAACATTCAGAGAGTGTTATTTCGACAGTTTTGCCGATGACACGGCAGGCTGTATTTCACAATCTGCCCATAAACCTAAGGAGCGTTTAGTGCTCTCATTACTCCAGCGGGATGCCGATATAAAACTTTCAGTACTCCTTTCAGAAATTCCCGGACTCAAACACCGGATGATATCAAAAATAATCGGCAAACCACTTGATACCATAAGAGTATGGTTATCGGAGGGGCGTAAATCGCTTGCAGAGGGAATTCTCTCTTTTGATGCCTCTCTTTTGTACGGCGTTTCAATCAAAAGGAGCCAAGCGCTATGAAAAAACTTCGAATTGCCCAGATAGCTCCGTTGGTGGAGCGTGTTCCTCCAAAAAAATATGGTGGAACAGAAAGGGTTGTCTACCATTTAACGGAAGGATTGGTCGAGAGGGGCCATGATGTCACCCTCTTTGCATCGGGAGACTCCATAACAAGCGCGCGGCTTGTTGCTCCGATCAGTGAAGCGCTTCGTCTTGGAGGACAGGATCATTCGCCCATGATCGTCACGATGATGATGCTCAGTCGGGTTTATGAGAATATGCTTCATGAATTCGATATCATTCATTCGCATATCGAATACCTGACACTCCCCTATGCCTATCAGACCCCGGTACCAACTGTTCTGACGATGCATGGCAGGCTTGATCTCGGTGATAGTTCGGCAATGCTCAGAATGTACCGTGATATGGCTTATGTCTCAATCAGTGATTCCCAGCGCCGTCCGGTCGAAGATATCAACTGGGCAAAAACCATCTATCACGGTTATCCCTCATCCTGTTTTGAATTCAATGAGCATCCGAAGGATTATTTTCTCTATCTGGGCCGTTTTTCTGAAGAAAAAAAGCCTGATCAGGCAATCAAGCTTGCCATAGAGTGTAACATACCGCTGAAAATTGCCGCCAAGATTGATCCGACCGACCAGACGTATTTTGAACAAAAAATCAGGCCACTGCTTGACCATCCGCTTATTGAGTTTGTCGGTGAAGTTGATGACCAGCGCAAAGTAGAGCTTCTGAAAAACGCCAAAGCACTTCTCAATACGATTGACTGGCCTGAACCGTTCGGTCTGGTTATGATTGAGGCTCTTGCCTGCGGCACACCGGTCATTGTCAGGGGATGCGGGTCGGCACCGGAAGTGATTACGCATGGTAAAACAGGCTTTATCTGCGAAAGCAAGCTCGATTTTATTGAGGCGATTCATAACGTTGATCGTCTATCGCGGAAAGTGTGCCGGCAGGAGTTTGAACGGCGTTTTTCCCTGGATACCATGGTTGATAATTATGAAGAGCTTTACTACAGTCTGCATCAGAAGAGGATGAAGAATCGCGTACTGGCAGTTCCCTTGCACCAGAATGGAGCAAGTGTTTTCCGCTGATCCGGAGGAAGATGTTTTCCGATGGCGAACTGATGACTGTATGAATTGAGGATGGCCGGGTTCAGGGGATTTCTTGATTCTTGTTAATTGTAATAAAAACGCAATAAGTCTTTTTATCAGGAGCATACAAAATGAAAAATACCTTTAGTTGGCGGATATTGATAAGCTTCGGGCTTTTTCTCTCTTTTTTCATGATCCTTGTTTCGGGTGTGATTCTCTATATC
>Ga0194037_1001413_pt1 | contig 17358 bp, 17 predicted proteins | sample JunL306m_MetaG_FD_148653 | JGI IMG/M metagenome (GOLD analysis project Ga0194037, IMG submission 148653) | Anoxic zone freshwater microbial communities from boreal shield lake in IISD Experimental Lakes Area, Ontario, Canada - Jun2016-L304-6m | ecosystem: Environmental > Aquatic > Freshwater >...
GTGCTGATCCGCGTGTCTATCTGACCACCGCTACCCGTTTCGAAAGTGACAGTGAAGGCACTGTTACTGCTGTACATACCGTGCAGGTTGCCTGGAAGAAAAATGAAAAGGGTCACGTTGTTCCGACGCCGGTTCCCGGCACCGAGCAGGTCCGACCGGCACAGCTGGTGCTGCTGGCTATGGGTTTTCTGGGACCGGAACAGAGATTGATTGAAGAGTTAGGATTGGAGTGCGACCCGCGCAGCAACATCAAGGCCGAGCAGGAAAAATACTGTACCAGCATACCGGGCGTTTTTGCCGCCGGAGACTGCCGACGTGGTCAGAGCCTGGTAGTCTGGGCCTTCAACGAGGGGCGTGGTGCAGCGCGTGAATGTGACCGTTACCTGATGGGGAGCAGTGAGCTGCCGTAATTCGATTACCAGCCGATTTCCAGTGACAGTTTAAAAAACGGTACGTCGTCGATGCGCAGATTACTGCGGGCACTATCATAAAATTCAAAACTGCGGTCAAAAGCGTAGCCGACTGCAGCGCTGCAGGTGATTCCGGGTTTCGGTAGATAGTCAACGCCGCCCATGACCTTGAGATCGCGATACTTGATTGCACCTGCTGCCACCGTAGCGTCATGGATCTGGTATTCGTCACCGGCAAAGTCACCCGCCAGAAACAGTTTAAGCTGTTGGGAAGGGGCATACGTCACGCCGGGACGCGGCATGACAAGATCAAAGCGCCACTCAGGAACCGGTTGATAGCTCAGTCCGATAACCGGCAGGAATGGTGAGGCATGGTAGCCGAAACGGTAGAGGAAGCCTCCCACCAGGTTGATCCCATTATTAAAGCTGTAGTTCCCCAGCACCAACAACGGCATTCTGATATCTTTCGCTCCCAATTCATTAAAATCGCTGTAAAATCCAGGAAATATCCGTGCGCTTACAAATGCGTGCGGATTGATGCGGTAGTTGAGGCCGGTTTCCAGCGTGAGTGCATGCAGATCCTGCGGCAGGTTTGCAGCGGAAGAGGCATCGATATGCTTGATGCCATAGCCACCACCGATGCTCAGCGTCGTGGCTGCATCCAATCGGAAGCTGCGCGTCAGGCGCAGACGCATATCACTTACGGAAGCATCAGCAGCGCTGCCCCGCAGGTTACTGGTAGCAAGATACGTGGTATTCATCTGGATGTTCCAGTCAGGCGGTGCCTGCCAAGATCCCACCTGTTTATTTTCACGTTGTGACACCTCCGCTTTGTCTGCACACAATCCCTTAGTACAAAGTGGCAACACCAGTAACGGCACAAGAAAAAGTGTCATTAGTATCATTTTATGCGACGACAGCCGTATTAACATCGTATCTCCCCTTCATACACAGTGATTTCAGCGTCGGCATGGTACCAATCCTGACGAAATAAGCAAATGAAAATAAAATGAAATAATGATGTACACACAAAAGAGCGCCGTAAAATTAATTTTACCCGAGCGTATTAAGTCCTTTTTTTTTAGTTATCATTATGCTATTTAATCGAAACTAAATTTTAATACCTCAATTGGGGAGGCGGCATGAGTTACGAAATCAAAAACGAGCAGTTGGTCAAGTGGGTAGCAGAAGTGGCAGCGCTGTGCGGACCTGAAGCGATACACTGGTGTGACGGTTCACAGGAGGAGTACGATTTGCTCTGCGGTCAGTTGGTGGCAAGCGGAACCTTCCAGAAGTTGAATCAGGAAAAACGTCCTGACAGCTATTTGGCCTGGTCCGATCCAGGTGATGTGGCTCGTGTTGAAGATCGTACCTTTATCTGCAGCATCTCCAAGCAGGATGCCGGCCCGACCAATAACTGGATGGCACCCAAAGAGATGAAAGAGACGTTGGGCAAACTGTTTAAAGGGTGTATGCGTGGCCGTACCATGTACGTGATCCCCTTCAGTATGGGGCCGCTCGGCTCACCGATTGCTAAAATCGGCGTTGAAATCTCGGATTCACCATACGTTGTCGTCAATATGCGCATTATGACCCGTATGGGCAAGCCCGTTGTTGACGTTCTCGGCAACGGCGAGTTTGTACCCTGTCTGCACTCGGTCGGCGCTCCGCTGGAACCAGGCCAGAAAGATGTGCCATGGCCTTGTAACAAAGAAAAATATATCGTTCATTTCCCGGAAGAGCGCTCAATCTGGTCGTTCGGCAGCGGGTACGGCGGCAACGCACTGCTTGGCAAAAAATGTCTGGCGCTGCGCATTGCGTCAAAAATCGCCAAGGATGAAGGCTGGCTGGCAGAGCATATGTTGATTCTGGGTATTGAATCTCCTGAAGGCGAAAAAACATATCTGGGCGCAGCATTTCCCAGTGCCTGCGGCAAAACCAATCTGGCGATGCTGGTACCGCCCACAAGCTTTACCGAATCCGGCTGGAAAATTACAACCGTTGGTGATGACATCGCCTGGATCAAGCCGGGCCCGGATGGCAAGCTGTATGCCATCAATCCAGAGTACGGCTTTTTTGGTGTGGCACCCGGAACATCGGAAAAGACGAACCCGAATGCCATGGCTTCCTGCGCAGCCAACTCGATTTTTACGAATGTTGCCTTGACGCCGGATGGAGATGTCTGGTGGGAAGGGATGACAGATGCCAAGCCGGCGCACCTGACCGATTGGCAGGGCAATAAATGGACACCGGACTGCGGCAGAAATGCTGCGCACCCTAACTCTCGTTTTACGTCACCTGCCGGCCAGTGCCCTTCCATTGATCCGGAATGGGAAAATCCTAAAGGTGTACCTATGGCAGCCTTTATCTTCGGTGGCCGTCGCAACAGCGTCATACCGTTGGTCTATCAGTCGTTCAACTGGAGCTTTGGTGTATATCTGGCTGCGACTATGGGATCTGAAACGACCGCTGCTGCTACCGGTGCAGTCGGAACCGTCCGTCGTGACCCGTTCGCCATGCTGCCATTCTGCGGCTATCACGTTGCCGATTACTTTGCTCACTGGCTGCAGGTCGGCCGCACGACTCCGGTACCGCCGCGCATCTTCAGTGTCAACTGGTTCCGTAAAGATGCCAACGGTAATTTCCTCTGGCCGGGCTATGGTGAAAATATGCGTATCCTGAAATGGGTCGTCGAGCGCTGCAACGGTAAGGCCGCTGCAGTTGAGAGCCCACTCGGTTGGATGCCGAAGTATGAAGATCTGGATTGGTCAGGTCTTGACGGTGTTACTCGCGAACAATTCTACGAGCTGACATCTGTTGACCGGGACGTCTGGAAAGACGAAATCGTTTCCCATGAGGAGCTTTTCGTCAAAATGTATGATCGACTGCCAAAAGAGTTCCTGCACATCCGTCAGCTGATCCTGTCAGGTTTGTGGCGTTCTCCTGAACATTGGGAGCAGTTCAACCCCGCCGGAGATCAGAACATCTGAATGTAAGCCAACAGGTTTGTTCAGACTGAATGTAATTAAAAAGGGTACTGCTTCTGCTGCAGTACCCTTTTTTAATCATCGACCTCTATTTCCCGCACGCGCAGCTCTTCTCCGGCAATAATCGTTACGCGGTTGCTTCCGCACGTACTACAGGGCGCGAACAATTCAGCCATAGGAAACGTAGCTCCGCATTCCAGGCACTCTCCCAGGCCCGCTATCTTGAAAATATTTAGCGTAGCACCCTCTAGCAGGGTATCGCGACTGCATGCTTCAAAGCAGAATTCAATTGCTTCGGGCACGACACTGCTCAAATCTCCGATTTCAACATCGATGCTTCGTACCCGGCGCACGCCGGCGTGTTGCAGGGAGAGCTCGATAATTCCCGTTGTAATAGACATTTCATGCATAGCGAGATCCTTGTACACAGAATAAAAAAAAGCCTGCGGGTTACCCCGCAGGCTTTTATACGCTCCCTGAAAGGGAAACGAATTAGTGTTTTTTCTCTGGTGCAGGAGCAGCAGCAGGTGCAGCGGCCGGAGCAGCAGCAGGTGCAGGTGCAGCAGTTGCAGATGACATCGGTTTCTGCTCAGGAGCTTTAGGAGCCTCAGCAGCAGGAGCCGGTGCAGGAGCCGGAGCTTCTTCTTTTTTCTTGCAGCCAGCTGCAAATACAGTTGCGAGTGCGAGTACCAGTGTCAGAGAAATCAGTTTTTTCATTGTGTTACCTCTTTCGTTTTGAATTTACCATTTAAACGCTATGCGCATGGTTTTGAAATCGATCTAGGAGTATACGCAGTTTATTCATAGTGTCAAGTTTTTTTTCCCGTGTGATGTATACAGTATACAATGAAGTTTGCAAACAGGTCATCTGGTTATGAGCTTTTCGGCAACAGATACCATAGCAGCAACATCGAGCAGGGTGACTTTTCCGTCGGGAAGCATAAGGGTGGATGACGCAAATCGGCTCTGCGGAGGGTCAAGAAGGGTGACTTCATTTTCAGGAACTACCCTGAGAACCGATTCTACCAAAAAAGCCAATGATGAAATATCGGGAGAGATAACGATCATTTTCTCCGGTTCGGAGCATTCCGGAAACTCCATAAACAGTGCCAGGTCGACGACTGAGACAATTGCGCCATGTATATTGACAGCGCCTTTGAAACAGTAAGGGGCACCGGGTATCGGCCAGCAGCGGAACGGGTCTGCAACAGCTGCAATCCAGTTCAGCTCAAAGGCATAACGGCCACCTTGCATGGTAAAGATCAAATACATGAGACTATTTTTCAATCCGGAAGCGTTCAACGACAATCATCAGCTCGTCTGCCAATTGTGACAGCTCTTTGGCTGCCAGTGCCATATCCTGCATGGCAGCCAACTGCTCTTCTGTCGCTGCAGATACCTGTTCGGTTGAAGCGGCATTGTCATCAGCAACTCGGGCAATTTCATCAATTGCCTTGACCATTTTAACAGATCCGTCCAGCTGCATTCGCGAAAGGTCGGCAATACTGGATGCTTTACGCTCCGTTTCCAGGACGGTCGTAAGAATCTCCTGAAACGCACGGGCAGTGACATCAATACTCTTCTTGCCCTCCTTGATGCTGCGTGAACTTTCCAGAATGACCTCATGAACGGAGTGGCTTTCCTGGCGAAGAGTCTCAATCATTTCTGAAATATCGGCCGCAGATTGAGATGAACTGTCGGCAAGTTTACGCACCTCTTCGGCAACGACGGCAAAGCCCCGGCCGTATTCTCCGGCGCGTGCCGCTTCAATCGAGGCGTTCAGTGCCAACAGATTGGTCTGCCTAGCTATGTTAGCAATACAATCAGCAACTTTGCCGACTTTCTGGAGCTTGCCGTTAAAGGTGCCAAACTGGCGTCCGATTACCTCCTGATTCTCAAAAAAATCTTTGATCCGTTCCAGTGATTCATTGGCCAGTGAGCCGCCATGTTGAGCCGTCAGGCTGGTTTCATGAGCAGCTTTGGCAGTTTCTCGGGCGCGAGTTGCCACCAGTTCAATTGAAATGGCCATTTCTTTAATCGTACCGGAGCTTTTTTCAACCAACTCGGCCTGGTTTTCAGCTCCGCGTGAAATCTGCTCGATGGCTTGTGCCACCTCTTCAGTCGAAGCATTGATTTCCAGTGCCGTTGAATTGATTTCTCGGGTTGATTCCGAAAGCTGTCCGGAGGTCTTTTTGATGTGTCGCACGAGTTCTCGCAGATTTTGTAACATAAGATTGATCAGACCGGCCAGCTCATGACTTTCGTCAGGAACACTGGACGGACGTAAAAGTACATCTCTGGTCAGATCGCCACGACCGATGGATTCAGCCGAATCAGTCAGGATACTGAAATTGGCGGTAAACCCCTTTGAAAAAAACCAGCCCAAAATCAGGCCGATAGTCATGGCAACGACATAACCGAGAATATCGCTGATTTCTGTGGAGTACCCGATCTGAGCCACCAGATGTGGACTGAAGGCAACAGCCGCAACAACAATAATGAACCCGATAATAAATTTGTAGCCGATTGGAATCCGCATGAACGTAGTCCTCCAGGTGAAAACAGCTGTAATACAGATATCCTATATGCGCCGATACATCCGTTCTTCAGGGCACAGAGATGAAAAACGGCGCCGGACATCTCCGACCAGTGTTTCAGATTTGCCGAGTACGAGAATACCACCTGGTGGCATGCTATCGGCAAGATAATGTAATATTTTTTCCTGATCCGGTCGGGTGAAGTAGATCAGTGTGTTACGGCATAATACCAGCTCGTGAGCGCTGTAGGAACGGGGACTACTCATGTCGCCTGGTATAAATGTGACCATGTCACGAATTTCGTCTGCCAGTTGAAAGCGGATCCCTTGAGGCTGAAAATAACGCTCACGTACATTGGCCGGAACCTCTTTCAGTCGATCTTCACTATACAAACCATTTCTGGCTGTCTGCAGGATATCGGTATCGATATCAGTGGCATTGATAGTGGTGGAAATTTCTCGTAGTTCGAGAGCAAAATTCACTCGCAGTATAAGAGCGATACTGTAGGCTTCTTCACCACTGGCGGAGCCGAGGCTCCATATCCGCACAGAATTTCCGGACTGGCGGGCTTGACGATACAAGAGTGGAATGATCGTGGTACGCAGTTTGTCAAACATTGGTGGATTGCGAAAAAACTGACTGACATGAATGGTCAGCGTTTTCAGAAGCACATCAAGTTCCTCTTCACTGTTCCGCAGCAGAATGCAGTAGGCGGCTGCGTCCTGACAGCGACTTGAGCGCATCCTGATGGCAATGCGCCGTTTCATGCATTTGTCCTTGTAGACGGAGATGCTGAAATTACGGCGCATCAAAAGAATCATAGAAATTTCTGACAGCGCATCATCACAAATATCCAACGACTCACAGAGTGTATGTTCGGGCCGGGTGTTTATCAACTCAGTGACCTCGCCTGTTACTGCACGATATCTCTATCACGAAGCAGGTGGTCACGCAACCTCAAGAATCAAGCGCTCAGGAGGTGGCGTCTGTCATTTCACCACACTGGCTAATTGATTGCATCAAAGAGTCAGGCGATGCTACATATATCATCAGACAGTGCGTATGAGGCGTTCAATTGGAAACAATCATTACAGAAACCACTACGGAAACTACTCCTGTTTCAGCAGAGGAAGATGCGAGCAGTGGCCAAAAACTGTCACTATCCTTGCATCATGCTCTTACGACAGACAAGGACAGTCTGTTTTCTGTTATGCAGGATGGAGACAACGATCTCATTCTGGCTGCACTGCGTAACCCGGTCCTGGATCAGCAGCACCTGCTGACACTCCTCAAACGACGGGGCCTGGGCGATTTACCCGCTGTTATATATGCCGCCAAACGGCTCATTGAATCATATCAGGTTAAATTCGCGCTTGTCAGTCACCCGGATACTCCCACCCACATCGTACTGACACTGTTGCCGCTGCTCCACCTCTTCGACCTGCTTAAACTTTCACATGTGCCCGGTGTCACACCTGACGTGCATCTGGCTGCCGAGAGAATCCTGATTCAACGACTCCCCTCTCAGCCGTTAGGCAATAAACTGACGCTGGCGCGCCGCGGCCCGGCATCTGTCGTTGAGGCTCTGCTGCGGGAAGGTCTGCCTCTGGTCGTTGAAGCCTGTCTGGATAACCCCTATCTCAAAGAAGGGTCACTCTATCAGTTTCTCTCGACAGCACAGGCGAATGCAGAAAATATCTCGATGGTGGCCCGTAGCAATCGTTGGAAGTCCCGCCCCAACATCCGGTTGGCGATTCTTAAAAATCCCCGCACTCCGCTGATCTGGTTCACTCTGTTTCTGCCGGGACTCCCGCAAGCCACCCTGCGCGACCTGCTGGCATCACCGCGTCTGACATTTGCGCAGAAAGATCTGGTCCGGCAGGCCGGTCGGCGCGGCCACTCATGATGCATATAATTCTGATGATAGCACTCTGTCTGACAACTCTGTCTGTTCAGGCTACTCAGGCTGGGACGGGACGCTACGGCGTAGCCCGTTTCCCGACTCCAGTACTGAATTCATCTGATTTCAAAACAATCTTCGGTGGTCCTGATGGTCGCAGCATGAAAAGCGACAAGTGCGGGCAGCTGCGCGAGCTGGAATTTATCGCTCTGCCGGGGAGTGTCTTTACGATACGGGAGCAGCTGAAAAGCGGTGCTGCTTCAATCTGCCGCGTAGAAACGGAAGAGTATTCCACAACGGCTAGTGTCAAGCTGTATCTGGATTGCCGTTTTCTTGAATTTCACGATAATGCTCCGCCGCAGCGCCCGCGCCGTCTGCCAAAACGTGCTGACATTGTAGCGTCCCTGAAAGAAAGTGTCGGCAGCAGCTATGTCTGGGGTGGAAATATCTTGGAAGGGGTACCGGAGTTGGCGGATTGGTGGTATGGAGATCTTACGGGTCTCGATCGGCGCCGCCTGACGCTGTCTGGTCTGGATTGCTCGGGGCTGCTGTACCGGGCCAGTAATGGTTGGACGCCTCGCAACAGTTCACAGCTGGTGCGCTTCGGTCAGCCGGTTGCGGTGGCTCGCACAACGGCTGAGCAGATCGCTGAGACTCTGCAGCCGCTTGATCTGATCGTTTGGGACGGCCATGTTGTGATCGTGCTGGATCATGACAGCACGATCGAAAGTATTCTGGCATACGGTCAGCCGGGAAAAGGTGGCGTGGTCATCACACCGCTAAAACAGCGGCTGAAAGAAATCATGCGCAGCAGGACGCCGGCCGACAGTTGGCCACAGGACGGAAAAGTGCACAAACATTTTGTCGTCCGCAGATGGTACGGATTATAAAACCTATCCGACTAATCCTCGTAGGATCCCCAGATTAACAGCATCCATCTCGTCGTTGTCCCCTTTGGGAGTCTCCAGAATTTTCGGCACCGTGGCAAAACGGGGGTCGTTGAGTATGAAGCGGAACGGATTCAGTCCCAGGGCGCCCTGGCCGATATGTTCATGACGGTCAACGCGCGAACCGAGCCCTTTTTTAGAGTCATTCAGGTGGAAACAGGCCAGCCGCTGCAGCCCGATCAGACGGTCGAACTGCTGCATGGTATCAGCGTACCCCGCTTCGGTAGCGGTATCGTAGCCGGCGGCGTAGGTGTGACAGGTATCGAAGCAGACCCCGAATTTATCTGGAAAACGAGAGTTGTTAATAATCGCAGCCAGCTCCTCAAAGGTACGGCCGAGATTGCTGCCTTGCCCGGCGGTGGTCTCGATCAGCACCAGACCTTCAAACTGCGGTACTTCACTGAACAATTGATCAAAAGCGGCCACGACCCGTTCCAATCCGGTCTGCGGCGTGTCAGTCAGGTGCGAGCCGGGATGCATGACAACTTTATTGATCCCAAGCCGGGCGCAACTTTCCAGCTCGTCGCGAAAGGCGGCCAGACTTTTGTCGCGTGTCTCACCTGGCGGTGCGGCCAGATTGATCAGATAGATGTCGTGGGAGATAACTTCGTGCAGTCCGGAAGCGTCAAACTTGCTGCGGAAAAGAGCCGTATCTGCATCGCTGACCGGTTTCCCTTTCCACTGGTTGGAGTTACGGGTAAAAATTTGCAGCACGTTGCAACCGGCGGTCGTTGCCCGGTCAATGGCCAGATGCAGGCCGCCTGAGATGGACATATGGGCACCAAGATAATCCTTCATAAATTACTCCAGTTCAATATAATTTCCGTAAAAGTGTACATCAACATTATCACCGGCGGCAAAAGAGGTGCTTTCGGCCGGCAGTACCGCAATGGCCCGGGCGTCGACCATAGTTTTCAGGATAGCGGTCTGCTGGTTGCCGGCCGAGGTTGCATAATAGCGACCGGCTTCTTTTTCGAGCAGCAGCCGCACGATCTGGACCTTGCCCGGTTTTTTCTTGAGCGGCTCCCGCAGCACGGCTTTGAAGAGCGGACGCAGCACGCGCAGCAGTCCCTGCATCTTCAGCAGAGCCGGACGAACAAATTCCTCAAAGGTGATCATGGTGGAGACCGGATTGCCGGGCAGCGAGAAAACCGGCGTCGTACCGTACATCGCAAAGGCGGTAGGCCCGCCCGGCTTGATACCCACTTTCCAGAACTTCTGCTGTGCCCCCAGTTCTTCCAGAATATCGCGCACCAGATCGCAGTCGCCGGCCGATACGCCGGCTGAAGTGATCAGTACATCGGCCTGCAGACCTTCACGAAGCTTCTCCAGATGGCTTTCGCGGCTGTCGCGGGCGATGCCGATGATACGGGGTATGGCGCCACATTCCTGAACCGCAGCGGCTAATGAAAGCGTATTGCTATTGATGATCTCCCCTGCTCCCGGTGTCCGCCCCAGTTCGACCAACTCGTCGCCGGTCGAGAGGATCGCCACCGTCGGGCGGCGGAAAACCGGCACCAGTGCCAGGCCGAATCCGGCCAGCATGTTGATCTCCGGCGGACGTATCAGCGTGCCGGCCCGGGCAAAGCTAACTCCGGCCTGGACATCCTCGCCGCGCAGCCGCAGGTGCTGGCCTTTGACAACCGCTTCATTCAGCGTGACCTGCTGCAGGCCATTGTCGGTTTCCTCAACCGGTACGACTGCATCGCAGCCGTCCGGAGTCGGCGCGCCGGTCATGATCCTGATGGCACAGCCCGCTTCAACCAGCATACCATCAGCCCTGGCACCGGCCGGCAGAAAGCCGGTGACGGTCAGAGTGCAGGGGGTCGTCCGGCAATCCGCACTGCGTACGGCGTAGCCGTCCATGGCCGAGTTATCCCACAGCGGCATATCCCACGGTGCAACTACGTCCTCGGCCAGTACCCGCCCAGTCGCTTCCAGCAGATGAATCCGTTCGACACCGGCGCTGCCAACGCTGGAAAGTATGATACTGCGTGCTTCTTCAAATGAAACCATAGCGGCACTCCTTTTCTGTAACGGCGGGTAAGAATAACCGGAACCCCACCAAAACACAATATGATTGCCAAGCTACGCGGCTCGGGTATAATGGCGAAACTTTTAACCGGTCGGGAGATGGCGGTATGAGACTGTCACAGGAAACGAAAGTCGGACTCTTTTTTGTACTCAGTCTGGTTCTGTTCGGGGGCATGCTTGAGGTTGGCAGCCGTTGGAAGATCTTTGACCGGGGGGTGCCCTACAAGGTGTTTCTGGCGTCATCAACCGGTCTCAAGGTCGGCGATACGGTCAAGCTGGCCGGTGTCGAGGTCGGCTCGATCTCGAAGATATCAGTGCTGGACGACAAGGTGCAGGTTGATTTTGAAGTCGCTCAGGGCACCCGCATCAAACAGGATGCCGTGGTCGGCATCCGTATGGCCAGTATGTTGGGGGGACAGTTCCTGGGGATAAGTTTCGGCTCGCCCGGCAGTCCCGCGTTACCTGCCGGCAGCACGTTGCGAAGTTCCGATCCGGTTGCCGTCGATGCCCTTCTGGAAAATGTCAGCGTTCTCACCAGAGATGCCAGGCAGCTGATCATGGATCTGAATCGCAACCAGAATGAGGTCGTGAGCAGGATTACAAGCATGCTGGATGAGAATCGGAGCGCCATGCATACCTCGCTGACCGGCCTGGCCAGCATAACAACCAAAATGGATCGCGGTAACGGCTCTCTGGCGCTACTTTTGAATGACACTTCACTCTACAACAATGTAAACGCGCTGACCGGATCACTTAAAGAGGTCAGTGGCAAACTGGAGCGTGGCGAAGGTACACTCGGCAAGCTGTTGAACGAAGATGAACTCTATGATCACGCCATTGCAGCTGTTGCGGGCATGGACAGCGGCATGAAAAATATCTCTGAAATCGCGCGCAAGATAAACACGGGTGAGGGGACAGCCGGCAAACTGGTTAACGATCCGGTACTGTACGACGACCTGCGCGAGACCAGCGCCAATCTGAAGGAGATCACCCGCAAGATCAACAGTGGTGAAGGGACTGTCGGCAAACTTGTCAACGAAGACAAGCTCTATCGCGACGCCATTTCAACCCTCAAAAAGACTGAGAAAGCTATGGAAGGGCTGCAGGATACCGGACCGATTTCGGTGATTGGCAGTGTCATCGGGACGCTTTTTTAATAATCTATTTACATTCCATTCCGCCTTGAATCCAGGCGGTTACCTCTTTTTTCCACTGTTCCATGCCCCCCTGGACAAGCTCTTTTTCGACTCTTCCCTTGGGTAGCTTCCCGCTCTTGGGGGTAGCTCCGGCAATGCCCCACAGCACGCGCGGGCTTTCCAGAAGGTGCTCAGTCATATCCCGGGCGGCCTTGCCTCTGTGTTTGAACTGTACGTGCATTTCGCGCTTGATGGTCTCACAGGTTTGCAGTGCATTCATATCAGATGTGTACAGGCCGGGGCGCGCAAACCAATCGTCGGGACGGGCAAAGCCAGTCACCTCTTTGTCGTGGCATTCAACGCACTTTTCTGCAGTCAGCTCCCGATGGGTGCCAAACGAGAGCCCGTCCAGCTTTTTCTCGAAGAAATCATGGCATGTGGTACAGCTTTTGGATTGAAACTTCGGATAGAGATGCGTACTGAACGTTACGTCGCTATTTAAGACCCGATGCCGCATGTTTGAGACCAGCAGGACAACCATAATAATTCCGCCTGCAACGATCAGCCAGGTATATCCTTTCATCTGTTCAACCCTCCCCGTTTCGCAGCATAAAATTTATTTCAACTCGGCAGCAATCACTTCGAGCGCCTGGCGCGGGAGGAAAACTTTATCCAGTTTTTCTGCCAGCACGACGATACCTTCCAGTTCGATCGACTTACCATTTACCAGTACCAGATTCTTGGAAAGCGGCAGTCGGGCCTGTGTGCCATCTTTTTCGCCAGCCCTACTGACAACCAGTACCGGATTGGCAGCATCGCTTCTGTCGATGGCGGTTCTAAAGCCTTGCGCTTGAAAAGATGTTGAAGCCTCAACGAACAGGCGCCGGTTGATATCCGCGAAGCTGAAGCCCAACTTGTGGGCGACATACCTGCCGATATCGACATTTTCCCACAAACCGCTGATTCGCCCGGGACCGAATGAGAACAGGTAGGGGTCGCCTCCGGTATGTCCGTTGCTGGTCCAGCCGATCCGGGCACGTCGGGAGAGCATTGATACCAGAACCGTCTGCCGTGTTGCTCCCTGCGGCGGATTACGGATCAAAGCTATTTCATCGGCGTTCAGATCCTTGATGCCCCACTGTCTGGCAACGACATCCTTGATGTTGGCCTCGGAATGATCCAGCTCAATGAGTCTGGCTATTCCTTCACCGGTCAGCCTGGCCATGCGCAGCGGTCCTGTTACTAAATCATCATCAGTAGTCGAATATTTGGGATCCGAACGTACGCCGATCGAGAGACCGCCGGTGGTATGATCGGATACACTGATCAGCAGCGTGTTTCCATCCCTTTTGGCAAAATCAAGAGCGACCTTAACGGCTTTGTCGTAAGCCAGCAGTTCACTGACCACACCGGCTGGGTCGTTAGCGTGGGCAGCCCAGTCAACCTTGGAGCCTTCTACAAACAGGAAAAAGCCCTTGTCATTGCCTTTGCTGCTTTCGGTCAGAGCTTTCAGCGCCGTAGCGGTCATTTCGGACAGCGACGGTTCGCCGGGAGCAAAGGTGGCGCGGTCGATATCAAAGGCCATGGCATCTTTGGCAAACAGGCCGAAGATCTTGCGCCCCGAGGCCGCCAGCATCTGGTCGCGATTCGTCACGTAGTCGTAGCCTTTGGACTTGATAACCTCGATCAGGTTTTCTTTGTCCGAGCGCACACCAGTACTGACCCCTGCGGGCAGCAGATACTGTTCACCGCCGGCCAGCAGCACGTCGATGTTCTGGTAGACCTGCTGTTCGCCGATTTCATTGAAATTGCTTCGATCGTGGGTATGGGCCGTGAAGTCGGCCGGTGTGGCATGTTGCAGATTTGACGTCGCAACGACGCCGGTGGCGCGCCCCGTCAGGCGGGCACCTTCCAGCACCGTTGCCAGCGGCACGTACTGCATGGCCGGGTTAAAATCAACACCGGCAATGGTGACATGCCAGGGATACACCGCTATACCCTTGTCGGTCCCCTTCTGACCGGTCGCATAACTGGTGGAGCCGGGTGCCGAATCGGTGATGATCGAATCGGCACCGTAGGTCCGGATGGCACCGCTCAGAATTTCGTCGGAGGCGAGGCGTTCACCCTTGACCCAGCGCACCAGCGGCCAGGCCTCGTTAGCACTGCCGTCACTCAGCATGAAAATCACATTTTTAACCTGTTCTGTGTCACTGATTCCGGAGAACGGACGTGCTGAACCGGATGCGCATGCCGTCAGCAGCAAGCAGGCCGCGAGCAGAGCCTTAACCAGAACAGCCCGCTTGATCTGTTCCGGCCCCCTTTTCATGGGCGGTTCCAGTGGTACTCGATAATGTTCTGAAAACAGGTTACCAGATAGATGCTGTCTACCTGAATCTGCAGCAGGGCCGTATCGGGTGCGCTGGCGAATTCTGTCAAACCGGGGTGCTTTTCAAGGAACAGCGCCAGTGCGGCTTTCCGCGCCTGATCATGCAGCTCTGCTGCTGAGCCGAGCACCGTAGCGGCTGCCGCCTGGCTGAAGTCGTCGGATGTATTGTGGCGATTATCGATCAGCAGCGATACCTGATGGTTGCTTGCCAGATACGACCATTTACGCGTGTTGCGAGCAGTCATGAAGTAAAAGCGATGCAGATCGGGAGTCGCGGCAAAAGCCACCAGACTCGTATAGGGAGCGTTTCCGGCATTGGTCGCCAGAACAGCAAGCTGCTGATCTCTACAGAGCTCGTCAAGTGTGTTTCTGTTTTTAGCTGTTTCGTCCATCGTATCCGGTTCTCCTTTTTTACGTATCCGATTGAAGCAGAGAGCAGTCACAGCCAGTGCTGCGTCGGAAAAGCACTATAGTTCGGGAATCGGCAAAATTCCAGACTATATTCAAAATGGTTTGTATAATATCGTAACGCGATATATTATGCCGACATGATTCGATCTATCCTTGATTCAGAAACCGAAAAAGTTTGGCAGGGCGTCGTCTCACGAAAACTGCCACGCGATATTCAGGATATTGCACGCCGTAAACTGAGGATGTTGAACAACGCTGGCCGTGTTGACGAGTTGAGAATTCCACCAGCCAATCGGCTTGAAAAATTATCAGGCGATAGAGAAGGGCAATGGAGTATCAGAATTAACGACCAGTGGCGGGTCTGTTTTGAATGGTATGAAGGAAATGCAGATCAGGTTCAAATCTGTGATTATCATTGAGTGAGGTCAGTATGGAAAGATTGCGAAACATTCATCCCGGTGAGGTGCTTTTGGAAGAATTCCTGAAGCCTATGGGGCTATCGCGCTATGCACTTGCAAAAGCAATTGGAGTCTCAGCCATGCGGATTGGCCAAATATGTTCAGGCAAGCGGTCTATATCCGCTGATACCGCATTGCGGTTGGCACGATTTTTTGGTACCAGCGATACCTTCTGGATGGGTTTGCAAGTAGATTATGATCTTGAGCAAACCCGCTTATGTCTGAGCGAACGTATTCTCGCCATTGAGCCGATGCGACTGGCTGCGTAGAGGATTTTGCAGATCTTATTTATAATGCTGATACAACTTTTTCTAAAGTCACTAACATCGAAAGAACCCTGCCCATGTTAAAAGTCATGTCTGTCTTCGGAACACGGCCTGAGGCCATCAAGATGGCTTCCGTCGTCAAAGAGCTGGAAAAACATCCCGGTAGCATCAACAGCAAGGTGTGCGTTACTGCCCAACACCGCCAGATGCTGGACCAAGTGCTTGATCTATTTGAAATTCATCCTGACTACGATCTCGACATAATGAAACCGGGACAGGATCTTTTTGACGTTACCTGCAGCGTCCTGCAAGGCCTTAAAAGCGTGTTCGCACTGGAACGACCTGATATTGTGCTTGTTCATGGCGATACGACGACAACAATGGCGACCTCTCTGGCCGCCTATTACTGCCGTCTGCCGGTCGGGCACGTCGAAGCCGGTTTGCGGACAGGTAACAAGTTTGCGCCCTTTCCCGAAGAGGTTAATCGCAGGGTTGCCGGAGTTCTGGCCGATATCCACTTTGCCCCTACCCCTTGGGCGCGTGAAAATCTTCTTGCTGAAGGCGTGTCCGCCGAGGCGATCCATGTCACCGGTAACACCGTCATCGATTCATTGCTGACGGTAGCTGACAAGGTGAAGCATGACGATGCGATTATGTCACGCATGGCGCAGACATTTTCTTTTCTCGATACGAAAAAACGGCTCATTCTGGTTACCGGCCATCGTCGTGAAAACTTTGGTGAGGGTTTTGAGCAGATCTGCCGGGCATTGGCCGAAATTGCTTCAACGCGGCAGGATGTGGAAATTCTGTACCCGGTTCACCTCAATCCGAATGTGCGTGAGCCGGTACAGCGTCTTCTGGGAGCAGGATTGCAGAGCAACATTCACCTGATCGAGCCGGTAGATTATCTTCCTTTTGTCTGGCTGATGGAGAGGAGCTATCTGATCATAACCGACTCGGGCGGTGTGCAGGAGGAGGCACCATCACTCGGCAAGCCGGTGCTTGTTATGCGTGAAACGACCGAGCGCCCGGAAGCTCTCGCGGCGGGGACGGTTATACTGGTCGGTACGGATTCTCAAAAGATTATCCAGGAGACATCTCGGTTACTTGATGACGAGGCTGCTTATTCAAGTATGAGCCAGGCACATAACCCCTATGGCGATGGTAAGGCTGCCGCGCGGATTGTGGATGTTCTTTTGAAGCAACCATTCGAAGACGTAAGATGTTAGAACTCTACGTTGTGTAGTGTCGAAAACACCGTTGGCAAGGCAGGCTGAAATGAAAATGGCAAGACGGTTATCCGTTGCAACGTTATTCATCGTGTGTTTAATTGCTTCACTCATAGTGACAACAAACGCTCTGACAGCGGGTATTCCGACCTCTTTTTCCATTTCTGAAAAAGACCTCTTTCACTTCTATGTTGTCAGCCCGAATCCTGCAGCGCCATGCAAAGCCTTCACCTCTGCAGACCTTCCCAAAACATCCCGCTTTGACTCTACAACCGGCCTATTCAGCTGGCTGCCGGATTATGGTAGCGCCGGGAGTTATACCGTAACCTTTGGCTGTGCTGATGACCCGGCCAATCCGGGTACACAGCAGATCAAGATTGATGTTGCAACAGTCACTCCGCTGTACATTCAGAGCAGCACCCCCAAAGTCACCCTGTTGGCGGCTAAAACTCCGGCAAATACCAGTCAGGATAATGACCAGAAAAGTCTGACCACCATGCTTGGCGTCTATGGACTCAAGGTTGAGACGATCGAGGACCTTGCAGCGGCTTTTGCGGCAAAAACTGTTGGCGAGATACTGGTGGTGCCGTCGTATATGGCGAGCGCTTTGTCGCCCGAGACCATTCAGTTGGTGGTTACCTACGTCAAGGGCGGCGG
>Ga0194037_1001414_pt1 | contig 17357 bp, 15 predicted proteins | sample JunL306m_MetaG_FD_148653 | JGI IMG/M metagenome (GOLD analysis project Ga0194037, IMG submission 148653) | Anoxic zone freshwater microbial communities from boreal shield lake in IISD Experimental Lakes Area, Ontario, Canada - Jun2016-L304-6m | ecosystem: Environmental > Aquatic > Freshwater >...
AGCTGGAGGGCCTGGGCTGCACCTGGATCTCCCGGGGCGACCTGGCCCTGAAGCAGATCCTGGCCGAGACCTACGACCTGGTGATCCTCGACGTCATGCTGCCCGGCGTGGACGGCTACACCGTCTGCCAGAAGGTGCGGGAGGCCAAGAACCACACGCCGATCCTGTTCCTCACCGCCAAGAACACGGACGATGACCGGGTCCACGGCTTCGAGACCGGGGGCGACGACTACCTGGGCAAGCCCTTCCAGGTGAAGGAGCTGCTCCTCCGGATCCGGGCCATCCTGCGCCGGGAGTCCTGGTACCGCAACCGGGACACCAACCGCCGCCAGACCTTCGGCACCTACTGGGTGGACTTCGACAACTTCTGTGGAGAAGGCCCGGCAGGTCCGTTCCAGCTGGGTGTCAAAGAGTCCATGATCCTCAAGCTGCTCATGGAGCGGCCGGGGCAGGTCGTGAGCCGGACCGACATCCTGGACAAGGTCTGGGGTGAGGACGCCTACCCCACCAGCCGCACCGTGGACAACTTCATCGTGCGCATCCGGCGGGTCATGGAAGACGATCCCCACCACCCGCGCTGGGTGCACACCCTGCGGAGCGTGGGCTACCAGTTCGACCCCGAAGGCCGCCAGCGGAAGGGGGAGGAGTAGTCCCCCTCGGCGGTCACTCCGTGGGTGGGGTTCCCACCAAGAGCTCCAGGCTCACCCGGAGCTGCTTCAGGTCAAAGGGCTTGCCCAGGACAGGCAGGCGGTTGGACTCAAGAAAGGTGCGGGTGTCCGCATCGAAGGCGTCCCCGGTGGTGAACAGGATGCGCCCCGCCATGGCCGGCTGGTGGTCCTTCAGCCAGGCATAGAACTCGAACCCGGACAGCCCCGGCATTCGGATATCCGACACGATGAGGTCGAACTGCCGGGAGCCCAGACAGTCGATGGCTTCCTTGCCGCCAGGGCAGGCCTCCACGTCCATTCCCCAGAGGCCCAGGGCATCCGCCAAGCACTCCAGCAGGATGGGCTCGTCATCCACCACCAAGGCTTTGTAGCCCACCAGGCTGGGGGGCGCCGGGGCGGGTGCTGAGGCCTTGAGGGGCACCTCGAGCAGCACGGCATTGCCCATGCCCTCCTGGCTGCGCACGGTGAGGCGACCGCCGTGCTGCTGAAGAATGATGTCGGCGATGGGCATCCCCAGGCTGTCGGTTGAGCTGGCGGCACTGGGATCCAGGAGCCCCCGCTGGCCCGCTTCGGACATGGGGGAGCCCGTGTCCTGGACAGCGATCTGCAGGGTGCCCTCCGCCAGCCGGGTGCCCACCCGGAGGCGCTTGGAGGCACTCATGGCCATGGCTTGCACCCCATTCAACATCACATTGACCAGGGCCTGCACCATGAGGGCCGGGTCGACGCTGGTCTCGGGCAGGGAGGGCTCGAGGTTCATCTCGATCGAGACCCCCAGGCGCTCAGCTCCAGGCCCCACGAGCGTGGCGGCCTCCTCCACCAGCCGGTTCAGCTGGGCGGGAACCCCCCGGGGCGCCGGCGGACTGAGCACGGTCTGGAGGGGGCGAAGGAGGGTCTGGACCCCCTCGGCAGCTGCAGTCAGGCGGACCAGTTGGGCCGCCAGCCGGGGCTCCAGAGGGGCATCGGACAGCAGGCGCGACTCAAGGAGCACGGGGGTCAGCCGGTTGGCCACCTCGTGGAACAGGGCTGGGACCAAGCGGCCCAGGGACTCCTGCTTCTGGGAGCGCACGAGCCGTTCCTCCAGGTCCCGCTGCTCCGTCAGGTCCCGCACCAGGGCGGAGAAGGCGAGGATCCGGTCATCGTTGGCCCGCACCGGCGCGTAGGTGATGCTGGCGGGAAAAGCGACCCCCCCCTTCCGGAGGCGGGTGGTGGCCACGCTCCGCAGGACCTGCCCCCGCGCCAACTGCTGCGCCACCTGATCCGTCTCCCGCAGGAGGTTGTCCGGCGTCAGCTGGGACATGTTCCGGCCCACAATCTCCGGCCTGGAGTACCCGAAGATGCGCTCTGCAGCCACGTTCCAGGTCAGGATCTTGCCGTCGGCAGAGTAGCTGATGAGGGCCTCGCCGATGTTCTGGACCAGCCCCTCCATGTAGCGCCGCGTCTTGAGGTTGTCTTGGTTGGCCCGCTCCAGCTGCCCCGCCAGCAGGCTGAGCTCCTGGTTCTTCTTCTCCAGGGTCTCCTTGGTCTGCTTCAGCTCGGAGTAGAGGCGGGCGGTCTCCATGCTGGACTTGAGGGCATCCTCCAGGAGCTCCTCGGGGTCCGCCGCCTTGCCTGGCTGCAGGTCGGCTGTGCTGACGTTGCTATGCCTGATGACGGTGGTGTCGGCCCGGGGACCCTCTGGGTTATCTTCTGCCGCAGGCCCCTGCATGCTGGCGCGCACATTGGACTCGATGAGGTTCAGCATCTCGTCGAAGTCCTTGATCTTCTTGTCCAGGTGGTACTTGCGGAACGTGTGGCCCACGGTCTCCCGGGTGATCGCCACGAAGGTCTCCAGGACCCCGGCACCCTCGCAGGCCACAGACTCGAAGTAGGGGACGCTCCGGAAGTTGAGCCTCCGGTTCATGACCCCTACGGCCATGGCGTCCTCCAGGTCCCGCTTGTTGTACTGCAGGACAAAGGGGATCTGCTTGATGTTCAGGCGATTGGCGTTGAGGTTGTGGTAGAGGTTCGACAGGGAGTCCACGTTTTCCTGCATCTTGGACTCGCTGGAATCCGCCACGAACACGACCCCGTCTGCCCCCCCCAGGACCACCCGTCGACTGGCGTCGTACTGGACCTGGCCCGGCACGGTGTAGACCTGCAGGTGGATGGCATTGCCGTAGATGTAGCCCAGGTTGATGGGCAGAAGATCAAAGAAGAGGGTCCGGTCCTCCTGGGTGTTGACGGAGAACATCTCTCCTCGCTGGGTGTCTCGGCACCGGGCGTGGAGGGACTGCAGATTGGTGGTCTTGCCCGAGAGACCCGGCCCGTAATAGACCAGTTTGAGTAGGATCTCGTTGGCTCGGGTGTTGAACTGGACCATTGGATATGCCGAATTTTCCTTAGCAATGAGCCTATCACGGCAGGCCCTACAGGGGGCCCGCCTCACCCATCTCTACGGCAGGCCCCGTGTTAGCATGACCTTTCTCCTAGATAGAGGTTTCTGCTGCAATGAGCATCCCAATCCACGTCGCCATAATAATGGACGGCAACGGCCGTTGGGCTGCGCAGCGGGGGTGGCCCCGGATCAAGGGGCACAAGGCGGGTGTCGTGGCAGTGGAGCGGATCCTGGAGGCGGCCTCGGACCAGGGCGTCCGCCACCTGAGCCTCTACGCCTTCTCCACCGAGAACTGGAAGCGCCCCCCCCAGGAAGTGGCTGCCCTCATGGCCCTCCTGCGGATGTACCTCCGCATGTTTGTCCATCAGCTGGCCCGCAAGGGCATCCGCTTTCAACACCTGGGTGATCTCTCGGGGATGCCCGCCGGCATCCAGACCGACATGCACACCCTTGAGGCAGCCACGGCAGCCAACACCGGCATGACCTTCCACCTAGCCGTGAACTACGGCTCCCGCCTGGAGCTGGCCGTGGCCGCCCGGCGCTGCGTGGAGGATGGCCTCCGCCCTGAGCAGGTGGACGAGGCCGCCCTGGGGGCCCGCCTCTGGACCGCCGGGGTGCCGGACGTGGACCTCCTGATCCGCACCAGCGGTGAGCACCGCATCTCGAACTTCCTGCTCTGGCAGTCCGCCTATGCAGAGCTCTACATGACCGACCTGCTCTGGCCTGATTTTGGTCCCGCAGAGCTGAAGGAGGCTCTCGAGGACTTTGCCCAACGTGAACGGCGCTTCGGGGGACTCTGATGGAACAGGCCGCACCCAAGATGGACCGCCAGAACCTCACCCTCCGTGTGGGTTCGGCCCTGGTCTTCGGGGTCTTCTTCTTCAGCCTCCTCTGGCTGGGCGACCGCCCTTGGGCTCCCTGGGTCTACCTGGGCGCCATGGCCCTCGCCGCCGCCATGGGGGTCCGGGAGTTGACCCTCATGGCCCGGGTCCGGGGCTTCAACCCCTCCCTGGTCGCCGGGGTCCTGGCCACCTGGGGCTTCCTGGCCCACTTCACCCTGGCCACCCACAACCAGGATCCCCTGCCGCTCTGGCTGGTGATCACCGTGGCGGGCCTCCTGATCCACTTCGGGGCCCTCTTCTTCGACGAGAAGCTGGAGGAGGCTCTCCCCAGTCAGGCCATCACCTGGCTCGGCGCCCTCTACCTGGGCTTCGGGCTGGGCTTCCAGCAGAAGCTCTTCATGCTGGAGGGCACCCTCCCCAAGACCGGCAGCCGCCTCATCCTGGCCCTCTTCATCATCACGTGGTTCGGGGACACCCTCGCCTACTTCGTCGGCAGCACCTTCGGGCGCCACAAGCTGGCCCGCCGGGTCAGCCCCAAGAAGAGCTGGGAAGGCGCCGCTGGCAACCTGGCCGGCAACCTCCTGGGGGCCTTCCTCATGAAGGCCACGGTGTGCCCCGAGTGGTCCGGCGTGGATGTGGTGGCCCTGGGCCTGCTCCTGGGCACCGCGGGTCAGCTGGGCGACCTGGTGGAGAGCACCTGGAAGCGCAGCGCCGGCGTGAAGGACTCCCATGTGGGGATCGGCATCCCGGGTCACGGCGGCATCCTCGACCGGGTGGATAGCCTCGTCTTCGCCGCCCCCATCCTCTACGCCTACGTGCACTTCGTCCATGGCTTCAACTAGGTGCGCCACCTCGCGATTCTCGGGAGCACGGGCTCCATTGGCACCGCCACGCTGGGGGTGGTGGCGGCCCATCCTGAGCGGCTGGCGGTGGTGGCCCTGGCGGCGGGACGCAACCGGGACCTGCTGAAGGCCCAGTGCGAGACCTTCCGCCCCCGCTGTGTGTCCGTGGGCTCGCAGGCGGATGCGCACTGGCTGCGGGGAGAGCTCTCCTACCGGCCGGACCTGCACTGGGGGCCTGAGGGCCTCCTGGCCTGCGCCCTCCACCCGGACGCCGACACCGTGGTGGCGGCCATCGTGGGGAGCGCCGGGCTGGAGAGCACCGAGGCCGCCCTCCGGGGGGGTCGGCGGGTCTGCCTCGCCAACAAGGAGTCCCTGGTGGTGGGCGGGGTCCTCATGCACGAGGCCGCCCGGGCCGGCGGCGGGGAGCTGCTGCCCGTGGACAGCGAGCACGCGGCCCTGCATCAGCTGCTGGCGGACCGCGACCCCGCCACGGTCCGCGAGGTCCGCATCACCGCCAGCGGTGGCCCCTTCCGGGACTGGCCCCTGGCCCGCATCCAGGCCGCCACCGTGGCCGAGGCCCTCAACCACCCCACCTGGAAGATGGGGCCCAAGATCACCATCGACAGCGCCACCCTCATGAACAAGGGGTTGGAGGTCATCGAGGCCTCGGTCCTGTTCGGCCTGACCCCGGACCAGGTAGCCGTCACCGTCCACCCCCAGAGTCAGGTCCACGCCATGGTGGGCTTCCACGACGGCAGCTACCACCTGCAGGCCTGCGCCAACGACATGAAGCTGCCCATCCAGTACTGCCTGCTCTACCCGGAGAAGCTGCCGGGACCGGTGGCACCCTACCCCTGGGACCAGCCCGGCACCTGGACCTTCGAGGCCCCTGACCTGCTGCGCTTCCCCTGCCTGGGCCTGGCCTTCGCGGCCCTCCGCGCCGGGGGTACAGCCCCCGCCATCCTCAATGCTGCCAACGAGGTGGCCGTGGCCGCCTTCCTGGAGGGCCGCCTCGGCTTCTGGGACATCCAGGCCTGCAACAGCGAAGCCCTCGCCCACCTCCCGGTCGCCCCTGTAGGCTCCCTCGTCCAAGTGCTGGATGCAGATCGGGCCGCAAGGCGTCATGCTGAAGGGTGGGTCCAAGCCCGGGCCTGACCTTTACGGATGTCCATGAAGCGCCTCCCTTTCGTCCTCTCTCTCGCCATGGTCTTCGTGGTGGCCCTCAAGCTGCCCGGCGCCGGCTTCTGGGGCCCCATCCTGATGCTGGGCGGGCTCATCTTTCTGCACGAGGGCGGTCACTTCCTGGCGGCCAAGCGCATGGGCATGCCTGTGGAGTCCTTCTCTCTGGGCTTCGGCCCGCGCCTCCTGGGCTTCCAGTGGCGGGAGACCGATGTCTGCCTGCGCCTCCTCCCCCTGGGCGGCTATGTGAAGCTGGCTGGCTTCAATCCCGAAGAGCCTGGGGCTGACGATCCCCACGGCTTCCTGAAGCAGCCCTACGGCAAGCGCATGCTCTTCTACAGCGGGGGCATCCTGGCCAACCTGCTCACTACCCTCGTCCTGTTCACCTTTGTGGGCGCTGATCAGGCCCGGGTGGTCAAGGTCCAGGAGTCCTGGACCGTCGTCGAGGTGGTCCCGGGAGGCGCCGCCGAACAGGGCGGCCTCAAGCCCGGCGACGAGCTGCGCGGCATTGGCAGCCTCCGCTTTCCCGGCTCCCTGTGGGAAGAGGCTGTGAGCTACATCCAGGCCCATCCCGGCGAGTCCGTGCTGTTCTCCATCACCCGGGAAGGCAAGCCCCTGGAGCTGCCCCTCACCCCGCGCCTGGATGGGGGCAAGGGGCGCCTGGGCTTCATGCCCGTGCCTGTGCCCCTCGCCCTGGAGCGCCGGGCCTACCGCCCTGGGGACTTCTTGGAGGGCGGCCGCTATGCCGTGCTCAAGTCCTGGCAGCTGAGTGGCCAGGTCTTCGGCTTCCTGCGCAAGCTGGTCACCTTCCAGGCCCGCAGCGCCGAGGTGTCCGGGCCCATCGGCATCATCCGCCAGGGCAGCCGCGCCGCCAAGACCGGCTGGGATGTCTTCCTGTTCATGTGTGGTGCCATCAGCCTGCAGCTGGCCATTCTCAATGCCCTGCCCATCCCGGCCCTGGACGGCGGCCACATGGCCATGCTGACCTTCGAGCGGCTGCGCCGGAAGGACCTCACCATCGAGCTGAAGGAAAAGATCCTCACGGCGGGCTTCCTGCTGCTGGCCTCCCTCATGCTCCTCGTGATCGTCATGGACCTGCTCAAGCTGCGCAAGTAGCCCGGAGCCACGGAACGGCAGGGCTGTGGGTGGCACCCAATGCAACAGCCAGGAGCCCTCGTGCGCCCAATCCTTGCCCTCGCCATCCTGTCCGCCACCCTGCTGCTGCCCGCCCAGGAAAGGAAGGTCCCCATGTCCCTCCATGAGCTCACCCTCAACACCCTGGACGGCCGACCCCAGGCTCTGTCCGCCTACAAGGGGAAGGTGGTCCTCGCCGTGAACGTGGCCAGCGAGTGCGGCTACACCCCCCAGTACGAGGGCCTGCAGAAGCTCTCCGCCGACTATGCCGACCGGGGCCTGGTGGTGCTGGGCTTCCCCTGCAACCAGTTCGGTGCGCAGGAGACTGGAACGCCAGCCCAGATCGGCGCCTTCTGCAAAAAGAACTACGGCGTGACCTTCCCCCTCTTTGAGAAGGTGGACGTGAAGGGTCCCGCCCAGGCCCCGGTGTACCGGTTCCTCACCGCCCACCACGGCGAGCCCGCCTGGAACTTCCACAAGTACCTGGTGGGCCGGGATGGGCAGGTGCTCAAGGCCTTCCCCAGCAAGGTCACCCCGGGCGGCACCGAGCTTCGCAGTGCCATCGAGGCCGCGCTCCGGTAGGGCTGGGGACGCTACCATGAGGCCATGCGGGATCCCCTGGCCCTGAGAGAGCAGCACCAGCGCCGACTGGCCTGGATGCCCTGGCTCTACTTCGTCCTCAAGCCCCGGAACCGAGCCTGGGCCGAGGCCTGGCAGGCCGAGGTGCAGGCCCGCCTCTTGGCCATGGAGACCGTCGAGCTGGGCGTCGGGTGCTTCATCGCCCCGGAGGCGGCCATCTTCGGTGAGCCGGGCCGACCCGTCCGTATCGGGGACCGCTGTGCGGTGGCGGCCCAGGCCTTCCTGCATGGCCCCCTCACCCTGGGCTGCGACGTGAGCATCAACGCCGGGGCCCGCCTGGACGGCGGCCGGAAGGGCATCACCATCGGCGACGGCACCCGCATCGCCAGCGGGGCGGCCCTCTATGCCTTCGACCATGGACTGGCGCCGGACCGCACCATCCGGGACCAGCCGGTCCGCTCCCGGGGGATCACCCTGGGCCAGGATGTGTGGATCGGCGCCAATGCCGGCGTGACCGACGGGGTCGCCATCGGGGACCACGCCGTGGTGGCCATGGGCGCCGTGGTGACCCGGGATGTCCCCGCCTGGAGCATCGTGGCCGGGGTGCCGGCCGTGGTGGTGGGCGACCGCCGGAACCAGGGCTGACCGACCCAGGCCGGGGTCTCCGGGTCGCCCGATTGGACACCTGATGTCACGCCGTATTCCCCAAACTGGGGGAATCTGGCCTGCCAAAAAAGATTGAGGGGGGCCTTGACAGACACGAAAAAAAGGCGAATATTACATTCTCAGCAACCCCGGAGACCCCATGCCGACCTCCCCTCGCAGCTACGGCTACAAGTTCAGCGGCTACTTCATGGAGTACGGCCCCATTGAGGCCGACAACCTGGAGGCCGCCCGGACCCTGGTCCGGCAAAGACTCGGTGTCAGCCGCCTGCCCCAGGGCTTCCAGCTCTGGGACCTCTCCGAGCGCCCCCTGGCCCGCTGGCGGGTCGACGTCGCCAGCTGAGCGCCACCCCACCTTCGGCCCTCAGGCCTCCTGTGGGCCCTGTCCTGGCCCCTGGGCCTTCCACCATTCCGTGCCCGTGGCGACGTCCACGATGATCTGGGCCCGCAGCTCATCCACGGTGGCAAAGCGCACTTCGCCCCGCAGCCGATGCAGGAACCGCAGGGACATGCGGGCGCCATAGAGGTCATCCACGAAGCCTGGCAGGTGGGTCTCCACCGTGAGGCGCTGGCCTTCGAAGGTGGGCTTCTCGCCCACGTTGGTGAGCCCCAGGTGGGAGCCCCCATGGTTGGGCAGCACCGCCTCGGTGACGTAGACCCCATAGCCCGGCAGCTGCTCCTGCTCCCAGGCCAGGTTGGCCGTGGGGAAGCCCAGGTGGCGGCCGCGTCGGTCGCCCTCCACCACCACGCCCGTCAGGGTGTAGGGGTGGCCCAGGAAGCTGGCCGCCTCCTCCACGTTCCCCTGGTCCAGGGCCTCCCGCACCCGGGTGCTGGACAGGCGGCCGCCATCCGGCGCCCGCAGGGCCAGGGTGTGGACCTGGCAGCCGTGGGCGGCACCCCAGGCCTCGAGGGTCTCCACGGTCCCGCTGCGGTCCCGGCCAAAACAGAAGGCCCGGCCCACATGCAGCTCCACAGGGGAGAGCACCTGCTGGATGCGGTCCAGGAAGGCCAGGGGCTCCAGCTCCGAGAAGGTCCGGCTGAAGGGGATCACCCAGGCCAGATCCACCCCTTCGGAGCGGAAGGCCTCCAGGCGCTGCTCCAGGGTCATGAGGAGCCGGGGGCGGCGCTGGGGCGCCACCACCACCGTGGGGTGGGGGTCGAAGGTCACCACCGCCGCCTGCTGGCCGATGCTGCGGGCCCGCTCAGCGGCCTGCCGGAGGAGGCGTCGGTGTCCCGCATGCACGCCGTCGAAGGTCCCCAGGGTCACCACGAAGGGACCCTCGGCCGGGGCATCCTCCAGGGCATGGCGCCAGACCCGCATCACTCGGCCCCGTCGTGCTCAGCCGGCCAGGCCAGGCTGGCGACGATGCTGCCCGCCAGCACTGCAGCAATGAAGACGAGGCTCGTCCAGATGAGGGTGTGCTCCGAGATGCCCAGGCCGGTCTTGAGCCACTTGGCCAGACACATCTTGATGCCCACAAAGGCCAGCACCACGGCCAGGCCAATCTTGAGGCGGTGGAAGCGGTCCATCATCTTGGCCAGCAGGAAGTAGAGGCTCCGCAGGCCCATGATGGCGAAGATGTTGGAGGTGTAGACCACGAAGGGGTCCCGGGTGACCGCGAGCACCGCAGGAATGGAGTCCACAGCGAAGACCAGGTCCGTGACTTCGATGGTGATCAGCACCAACAGCATGGGGGTGGCCAGACGGCGCCCCTCTCGGCGGATCCAGAAGCGCTCGTGGCCGCCATCCTCGGCGAAGGGCACGAACCGCCGGAAGGTCCGCACCAGTGCGTTCTGGGTGGGGTCGGACTCCTGCTCCTCCACCAGCAGCATCTTCACGCCGGTGTAGATCAGGAAGCCGCCGAAGACATACATCATCCACTCGAAGCGGTTCAGGAGGGCTGTTCCCGCCAGGATCATCACGGCCCGCATGATCAGGGCCCCGAGCACGCCCCAAAACAGCACCCGATGCTGGTGGCGCAGGTCCACCTGGAAGCCCTGGAACACGAGCACGAAGACAAAGAGATTGTCCACACTCAGAGACTTCTCCAGGACGTAGCCTGTGAACCACTCCATGCCCTTCTGGGCGCCCCCAGCCTGGAAGATGAGGCCATTGAAGAGCAGCGCCAGACAGATCCAGACGCCACTCCAGATCCCCGCCTCGCGCACGGTGGGGGCATGGACCCGGCGGTTGAAGACGCCCAGATCCAGGGCCAGCATCAGGAATACAAAGCCGTGAAATCCGGCCCAGGCCCACCACGGGGCGGCTTGGAGCAGTGCGTCGACCAAAGATCCTCCAGGGCATCCAGCATATCCAGGCCGGGCGGGTGGCGTGGGATGATGGTGGGGTGAGCCTGCCCCGCTTCTTCCTCGCTGTCCGCCCTGCGGCGGAAAACACCCTGGTGGCCCTGGGCGCCGAGGCGGCCCGCCACCTCAAGGCCCTGCGCCTCCGGCCCGGGGATGCCCTGGAGGTCGTCCTGGGTGACCAGCCCTGGTCCGCCGACCTGGCGGAGCTGGACCGGGCCAAGGCCACGGCCCGCCTGGTGGCCCCCCTCAGCGAGGACCGGGAGACCCCCTTTGCCCTGGAGGCCTGCCTGCCCCTGCCGGCCCAGCTCAGCTTGTTCGATGAGTGGCTGGCGCCCCTGGTGGAGCTGGGGGTCACTCGAATCCAGCCCGTGGTCTATGCCCGCAGCGAGTATGACCCTGCCAAGACCGCCGCCCGCATGGAGCGCTGGACCCGGATCATCCACTCCGCCTGCGAGCAGAGCCACCGGAGCCGCCAGCCCGACCTGGGCCCGCCCATCCCCTTCGAGGCCCTCCTAGCCTGGGCGACCCCCCAGCGCTGGGTGGCCTATGAGCTGGCCACGGACCGCGCCAATCCCAGCCTGCAACCCGGTCCCCTGGCCTTCACCAGTGGCCCCGAGGGGGGCATCACCGAGGCCGAGTTTGCAGCCCTCGCCGCCGCCGGGTGGCAACCGGTGTCCCTGGGGCGCAGCATCCTCCGGGCCGTGACAGCCCCGGTGGCCCTCCTGGGTGCGGTGCAGTTCCTCCTCCATGCCCAGCCGGGGCCCCAGGCCTAAAACCTCCAGCGGTCCGGCCCCCATGTTGCGAGGCATAATGGGGGCTTCCCGGAGTCCCCATGCGTGCACTCTTCGCCCTTCTGGCCGTGGCCAGCCTCAGCGCCCAGGCCCCGAAGGTCCAGGAGCCTCCCCTCCGGGCCCACCTCGCCTTCCTCTCCGACGACCTGTTTGAGGGCCGCGGCACTGGGCAGCGGGGCGGGGACCTCACGGTGCGCTACCTCGAGTCCCAGCTGCAGGCCCTGGGCCTCCGCCCGGCCCCCGGGGGGTCCTACCGACAGCCCGTGACCCTGCTTGGCCTGAAGACCCTGCCCCAGCGCAGCACCCTGAGCTTCATGACCCCCAGTGCCTGCCTCACCCCGGCCTTTGGGACTGAGTTCGTCTACGGCGCCGGCATCGCCCAGGCCGACCAGGCCTTCGATGCCCCTGTGGTCTTCGGCGGCTTCGGCATCGATGCGCCGGGGGAGCGCTGGGACGACTACAAAGGCCTGGACCTGAAGGGCAAGGTGCTGCTCCTGCTGGTGAACGAGCCCCCTCCCACGGCGGAGGAGCCGGGCCTGTTCGATGGCCCCAACCTGAGCATCTATGGGCGCTGGACCACCAAGTTCGAGATGGCCGCCCGGCATGGCGCCGCTGGGGTGCTGCTGGTGCACACCACCGCCTCCGCCAGTTACGGCTGGGCCGTGGTCCGCAACGGCTGGGATGGGGAGCGCTTCAGCCTCGCCCACGAGGCCCCGGGCACCCCCATTCAGGGTTGGGTCACCGAGGATCTTGCCCGGACCCTGGTGAAGCAGGGCGGGCAGGACCTGGACACCCTGCGGGCCCTGGCCCAGCGCCGGGACTTCCGCCCGGTGCCCCTGGCCCTCACCCTCAAGGGTCAGCTCACCAGCACGGTCCGCACCGTGCCGCAGTTCAATGTGGCGGGTGTGGTCCCGGGTACCGACCCCACCCTCAAGGAAGAGCTGGTCATCTACAGCGCCCACTGGGACCACCTGGGCCAGGGCACCACCCCTGCGGTGGACACCCACCCCGGCCATGGGCCGGACAGCATCTACAACGGAGCCGTGGACAATGCCTCGGGCTGTGCGGCCCTCCTGGCCATGGCCCAGGTGGCCATGAGCACCCCGGCCCGGCGCAGCCAGATGTTCCTGTTCGTCTGCGCCGAGGAGCAGGGCCTCCTGGGCTCCCGGGGCTATGCAGTCGCCCCCCTCTGGCCCCTGGCCAAGACCGCCGCGGACCTCAACCTGGACAGCCTCAACTGGGTGGCCCCCACCCGGGACATCGGCCTGCCCTTCGGCGACCGCAGCACCCTGGGGGAGACCGGCCGAGCCTTGGCCAAGGCCCAGGGGCTGACGGTGGCACCGCCGCGCCCAGACACCGCCGGGGGCTACTTCCGCTCCGACCACTACAGCTTTGTCCAGGCAGGCGTGCCGGCCCTCTCCGTGGGGGGTGGCCGGGACTTCCTCGGCCCCGACCCCGCCGCCCTCCGGGCCAAGGCTGCCACCATGGGCGCCCGCTACCACCAGGTGACCGACGAGTACGACCCCAGCTGGGACCTGGGCGGCATGGTCCAGCAGGCCCAGTTCACCTTCGACCTGGGCCAAGCCGTCGCCAACGCCCCCGAGAAGCCCCGCTTCCTGAAGCCTGTCGGGGCCCGCTGAAGCCTAGTCCCCGAAGCAGATGCCCAGGTCCCGGCCGGTCTGGATGGTGTCGCCGTCCAGGGGCACGGCCTTCATGCGGCCGGCAACCTCTTCCAGGGGCACGTAGTTCACGTTGGGCGAGGCCAGGGCCACCATGACGCCGCTGTGCCCTTCGGCCAGGGCCCGCACGGCGGCGGCGCCGAAGCGGAGGGCGGCCAGGCGGTCGAAGGTGGTGGGACTGCCGCCCCGGAGCAGGTGGCCGAGCACCACCACCCGGGCGTCCTTGCCGGTGAGCTCCTGCAGGGTCCGGGCCACGCGGTCACCCTCACCCCCCAGGCGCTCCTCGTGGCCGATCTCAGCGGCTTCCAGGACGGCGCGGTGGCCGTCAGCGGGCCGGGCGCCCTCGGCGACGGTCACCAGGCTGTAGAGGCGGCCCTGGTTGTCCCGCTCCCGGATCTTGGCGGCCACCTTGGTCAAATCGAAGGGGATCTCGGGGATGAGGATGGCGTGGGAGCCCCCGGAGATGCCCGCATGGAGGGCGATCCAGCCCGCATAGCGGCCCATGACCTCCACCACGATCACCCGCTGGTGGCTCTCGGCGGTGCTGTGCAGGCGGTCCAGGCACTCGGTGGCGAAGCTCACGGCGGTGTCAAAGCCGAAGGTCGTGTTGGTCTTATCCAGGTCGTTGTCGATGGTCTTGGGGACACCCACCACCCGCAGGCCCTTCTTGGCCAGGGCATGGGCGATGGTCAGGGAGCCGTCCCCGCCGATGGACACCAGGGCGTCCAGCTCCCGGCGGCCGAAGAACTCCAGGATCTCGTCTGTGCGGTCCACTTCCTTGACGGTGCCGTCGGGCATCCGCACCGGGAAGTGCAGGGGGTTGCCCTTGTTGGTGGTGCCCAGGATGGTCCCCCCCAGGTGGGCGATGCCCCGCACCCGGTCCCGGGTGAGCTTGAAGACCCCGCCATCCGGGTAGCGCTCCGGGAAGAGGATGCCGTTGTAGCCCTCGTGGATGCCGTAGCACTCCCAGCCCAGGTTGGTGGCGGCGATGACCACGGCCCGGATGACTGCGTTCAGCCCCGGGGCGTCCCCTCCCCCGGTACAGATGGCAATGCGACGGATCCCGTTCGACATGGCAACACATCCTCGGACAACTGTTGAGGGTATCGGAAGATGGGCGCTTTGACGCAAATAGCGGCCCATAGGACCCACTGGCGGGATTGCCCGGCGGGCGGATTTGGCCTCCCTGTGGGTGGAAGCATCGTTTGGCCGAACTGACCAAATGCGGTCAAAATGAAGGGATTAGATCGTGTCCAGCCCTCCACGCTGAATTTCTCTCAGGAGACAGGTCCACCATGAACGCCTCAAAGCAGGACAGCTACCTCAAGGACTGGCAGATCCAGGAAGCCACGGCCGAGCAGATGCTGCCGGTCATCGGCAGCCTCTACCGGGACAAGAACATCGTGATCACCGTCTACGGACGCTCCCTGGTCCACTGCACGGCCATCGACATCCTCAAGGCCCACCGCTTCGCCCGGCAGATCCTCGACAACGAGCTGTCGGTCCTGGACTCCTGGCCCCTGCTGGAGGCCATCAGCCGGCTGGAGCTGGCGCCGTCCCGCATCGACCTGGGCAAGCTGACCTTCCACTACTGCAACGAGGGGGAGGGCCTGCCCCTGGATGACTACGTGCTCCGGGAGCTGGCCAGCGTCCACACCGGCGTGAGTCCCATCCTGGACGAGCCGCAGGACATCGTGCTCTACGGGTTCGGCCGCATCGGCCGCCTGTTGGCCCGCCTCCTCATCGAGAAGGCCGGCAGCGGCGAGAAGTTCCGCCTCAAGGCCGCCGTGGTGCGCAAGGGCGCCGCCGATGACCTCCTCAAGCGCGCCAGCCTGCTGCGCCGCGACTCGGTCCACGGCCCCTTCAACGGGATCATCACCGTCGACGAGGAAGAGAACGCCATCATCGCCAACGGCAACATGATCCGCATGATCTACGCCGACAGCCCCGAGAGTGTGGACTACACCCAGTACGGCATCCGCAACGCCATCCTCATCGACAACACAGGCAAGTGGCGGGACCGGGCCGGGCTGAGTCGGCACCTCCAGGCCCAGGGCATCGCCAAGGTCATCCTCACCGCACCGGGCAAGGGCGACATCCCCAACGTGGTGGCCGGGGTCAACGATGAGCTGATCACGGAGCAGGAACAGATCTTCTCGGCGGCCAGCTGCACCACCAACGCCATCGTGCCAGTGCTCAAGGCCCTCCATGACCGGTACGGCATCTCCCACGGCCACATCGAGACCTGCCACTCCTACACCAATGACCAGAACCTCATCGACAACTACCACAAGTCCTCTCGGCGAGGCCGCAGTGCGCCGCTCAACATGGTCATCACCGAGACCGGCGCCGCCAAGGCCGTGGCCAAGGTCATTCCCGAGCTGGGTGGGAAGCTGACCGGCAACGCCATCCGGGTGCCGACCCCCAACGTGTCCTTAGCGATCCTCAACCTGGAGCTGAACCAGGAAGTGACCGTGGCGGACCTCAACAGCTACCTGCGCGGCATGTCCCTGGAGTCGCCCCTGCACAAGCAGATCGACTACACCAACTCCCCCGAGGTGGTCTCCAGCGACTTCGTGGGCTCCCGCCATGCGGGCGTGGTGGACTCCCTGGCGACCATCGCCCAGGGCAACCGCATCGTGCTCTACGTCTGGTACGACAACGAGTTCGGCTACAGCTGCCAGGTGGTCCGCATGGTGCAGAGGATGGCCGGGATCGAGCTGCCGTCCCTGCCCTAGCCTGCCCGAATACCCGCCCCCACAAGGCCACCCAAGGGGTGGCCTTGTGCTTTTTTTCACAATTTAAAATGATCTTTTGTTTGCCTTTAGCTGGGGTTTGCCGATGGAGGTAGAGTTGTATTCCGACAAGGAGAAGGCCCATGGCAATCAAGGTTGGCATCAATGGTTTCGGTCGCATCGGCCGCATGGTCCTACGGGCCGCGGTCCAGAGCTTCCCCGACCTCGAGATCGTGGGCATCAACGACCTGCTGGAGCCGGGCTACCTGGCCTACATGCTGCAGTTCGACTCGGTGCATGGCCGCTTCAAGGGCACCGTGGCCGTGGAGGGCAGCACCCTGGTGGTCAATGGCAAGCCCATCCGCCTGACGGCCGTGAAGGATCCCGCCGAGCTCAAGTGGAATGAGGTGGGCGCCGACGTGGTCATCGAGTCCACCGGCCTCTTCCTGACCCAGGAGACCGCCCAGAAGCACATCACCGCTGGCGCCAAGCAGGTGATCCTGTCCGCCCCCAGCAAGGACGACACGCCGATGTTTGTCTATGGCGTCAACCACGAGACCTATGCCGGGCAGGCCATCATCAGCAACGCCTCCTGCACCACCAACTGCCTGGCCCCCGTGGCCAAGGTGCTCAATGACGCCTTCGGCATCAAGCGCGGCCTCATGACCACGGTCCACGCCGCCACCGCCACCCAGAAGACCGTCGACGGCCCCAGCAGCAAGGACTGGCGCGGCGGCCGGGGCATCCTGGAGAACATCATCCCCAGCAGCACCGGCGCAGCCAAGGCCGTGGGCAAGGTCATTCCCGCCCTGAACAAGAAGCTCACAGGCATGGCCTTCCGGGTGCCCACCTCCGATGTGTCCGTGGTGGACCTCACCGTGGAGCTGAACACCGAGACCACCTACGCGGCCATCTGCGCCGCCATGAAGGCCGCATCAGAAGGCCCCATGAAGGGTGTCCTGGGCTACACCGAGGAGAAGGTCGTCTCCACGGACTTCCGGGGCGAGAGCTGCACCTCGGTCTTCGACGCCGACGCCGGCATGGCCCTGGACGGCACCTTCGTGAAGGTCGTGTCCTGGTACGACAACGAGTGGGGCTACTCCTGCAAGGTCCTCGAGATGGTCCGCATCATGACGCGCTAGCCCAGTCGTTTTTGGGTTGCATTTGTAATATTTAGAAATATTTATTAACCCACCTGTTGGTGAAATGACTTCGCCCCCAACCCCGGTTGGGGGCGTTTTTTTCTTAGAATTCCCCCCCTGGGCGTCTTCAAAAAAGCCCTAATCACCACCTGTTGGTTGGTTTAAAAGAAACGCGTCTCGCCAGGGGGGGAAAACGTGTAGCGCCGCGGGAGGGTTGCAGCAGGGGAAGCTAAGTAATTGAACTTATTGCACCAATAACCGAATGACCTATACCACTCAACATCCGCCATTGGTTTTTTGGCGCCCTGGAGGCTGTATGGGTCGCGTGCGCTCTCTTCGCTTGGGCTTGCTGGCCTCAGGCCTTGGCCTTCTGACCGCACTCGGGGGGCTGCTCCTTCTGGTCGCCTGTGGCGGTACCC
>Ga0194037_1001415_pt1 | contig 17343 bp, 9 predicted proteins | sample JunL306m_MetaG_FD_148653 | JGI IMG/M metagenome (GOLD analysis project Ga0194037, IMG submission 148653) | Anoxic zone freshwater microbial communities from boreal shield lake in IISD Experimental Lakes Area, Ontario, Canada - Jun2016-L304-6m | ecosystem: Environmental > Aquatic > Freshwater >...
AGCGTGCCGCGTTTCACCGTGATCACCGCCTCGAGTTTGCCATCGGTCTGCTGCTGGCGGAACGAGCCCCAGCCCTCGGCGGCGGTGAAGGCAGTCTGAAAATGCTCAGCCTGCAATCGAGGGGCGAAGCCGATCAGGCCGGCCGGGCCATCGTATTCAAACCCGCCGCAGGCGAGAAAGGTGGCGTAGCTGGCCATGGCGCGGGCGTAGTGGTTACCGGCTTCGGGCTCATTGAACGGATTGCCCTTCATCGGGCTCGACGGTTGGTGGCGGTCATGCACGGCGCGGGCGACGGTCAAGCCCTCGGCCACCATGCCTTCGTAGATCAAGAGCGAGGCGAAGGCGTGTTCAAAGCCCGACATCGTCTCGTTATAAAACCCCTGGTGGAAGTGATTCGAGCTGGTCCAGATGTGGTCGGGCCGTTTGCCGTCCGGGCGATACGAACCCGCCGGCCAGGTGGCCATGACGGTGCCGGCGTTGCCCGCCTTGGCGAAGGCGCGGCTGGGTTGATTCTCCGGCTGGGCATAGTATGCGCCGAGGTCCGCCATGAAATTGTTGCGAAAAACCGAGGCGAGCGCGGCGCGGGTTTCCTTTTCAGGCAGGATGCGCCCTAGGCCGGTGCGCCACGCCCATTGCTGGCCGAGAACCTGGTCGATGTGGCAGCCGTCGTAAGATCCGGGCCGCCATTTTTCTGCCTCGGGCGAGAGGTGGATGAAGCGGTCGCCGTTCCAGAGTTTGGCGACAAAGTTTTTCTGTCCCATCGCGATCCGCTGCTGGCACTGGGTAGCGAAGGCGGTGTCACCGGCGATGTCGGCCATCTTCCCGGCGGCGGTCAGCGCGGCGAGGTTCAGGCTGGAAATCCACGGGCCGGGGCCGGCGATGTCTTCGTCGAGCGTATGGTGGGTGATCTGGTCGGGCAGGCCGTCGCCGTCGCTGTCCTGGGCAAGCAGCCACTGGCTGGCCAGGCGGATTTGCGGCCAATATTTTTTCACCAAGCTGGCATCAGTTCCCAGCAGGTGGCTGCGGTAGGTGCGCAGGAGAATGCCGCATTGGCCGTCGATGGAGGCCCAGTGGTTGTAGCCGGGGCCGAAAAGTCCCGGGCGTTGGGGCAATGGATCGGGCGACCCCGGCAGTCCGTCGATGCGCATGGCGATGCTGCCGTCGGATTTAATGCCCACAGCGGGCACGTAATCGGCCTGGGTGCGCAGGGATTTCTCCAACTCGGGGAAGAGCCGGCCCGCGCCCTCGTCGTAATGCCAGACGTGGTTGCAGGTTCCGGGGAATGAATACGCGCCCTCGAAACCGAAAAACCGGCCGTCGGCAAAGCGGAAGCAGGTGGCGGTGGCGAGGGTCGAGAGGTTGGCGATCGAACGGTCGAGCAACCAGCGCGGCAGGGTCGAGTCGTAGTAGGTTTGCCGCCACAGGTCGGTTGCGGCGACCAGGGCGAGTCCGTCGGCGGCCAGGTTATCCACCACGGCGGAGGCGGAGCGATACCGGGTGGCATACCAGCGGCCCTTGCCTTGAAGTTTCCCCCAATCGCTCAACTCGAAATTCGGGAAATGCCAGGCGATCGCAAAGGTCAACGTGCGCGACTGCCCCGGCTGCAAGCGGAACGGTGCGGTGATGGCTCCCACTTGCGCCTGATCGAATGGCCGCGTGGCGGCGGCGGCGACGGGGGCGGCACCGGCAGCGAGATCCCCCTGCACGGACGGTTGCGCCCGGGCGTCGGCGGCGGGCGCGAGCAGGACCAGCGCCATCGTGCCGAAGTCCGGTCGCGCCTTGACCGGCGGGAGTGATTGATCGAGCAACTCGGCCTGGTCGAACACCAGGCCGGCGGTCGGCGAAGCGTCGATGGCGACCAAGCGGGCCTGCTTGCCGGCGTGCGCGCGCAGGTCCCACAAGACCGGGGTAAGCGCATCCTGTTTCGCAGGGATGGCCGTGAAGAGCACCTCGTCGCCGCAGCGCAACTCCATGCGCACAGCCTTGGCATCGCGTCCGCCGGCGAGGAGGAAGCGCAGGCTGTTGCGGTTGAGGGGGAACTCCGGGGATTCCAAGGTGCCGGTCGAGACGGGTCCTTGCGCAAACGAACTGGCGCAGGCGTTGCCCGAGCCACCTTTGAAGGCGACGCCCTTGATCGATTGATAAGACGCGGGGCTGATGCCAAAACCCTCCCCACTGCCCTTCCAGCCCATGTAGTCGGTGGTTTCGAAGTTGGCCAAAAGTATCGGCGGCAACGGTTGGGCGGAATCTTGAAGCGCTGCCATTGAGGGCGCGGCGGCAAACTCGACCGCGAGCGCGCCGGGCAACTCGCGCACGGTGGCGGTGCGCGACCCCTCTTCAGCGCGCAGGCCGGAGAGGATGGACGCGCCGTTTTGCAACCATCCGAGGAGATCGCCTTGGATGGCGTGGCCGCTGGTGTTTTTCAGGGTGACGCGCAGGAAGGTGGCAGGGATGCTGGAGGCCACGGTGTCGAGCGGAACAAAGGGCGCAATGCCTTCCAACGTGACACTCAGCGGCAGGTTTTTTGCCCCCTCGTAACGGACCACCCCGGCCGGATACTCGGCGGTGAAGGTGGCGGCGGGAAACGTTTTGAGATTGAGCGGAAAACTTGTGCTCTGCCCGGCACCATCGCGCAGCCGCACGGCGAACCCTTGTTGCAGTTGCGCCGCAGGTCGCACCAGCGCACTGGACCCAAACGCCCGGCCGTTCATGAGGTCCCACTTCCCCAGGCTGCCATCGCCATTGAAGTAAAGCTGCCCGGCGCAAATGCCGCCCACCGGCATCGCGATCGCCGTGAGTTCCGGGCCGGCATATTCGTGGGGCGCGCCTTTGGCGGTCAATTCGGCCACCCGCGCCGGGGAAATGGCCGTCACCGGTGCCGCCTCCAGATGGCAGATGCTGCCAAACGTAACGGCGAAGAGGGTGGCGGAATGGAGTGGGGTCATGATTGGATTGCTGGAAAGTTGCTTTTGAAGATCCGGGCTCCCTAACAGGAACATCACCAGGCCTGTTATACTCTCTAGAACTTGTGGTTCATTCGTTGTATTCCAAGGAGGGGCGGAATCTGTCCGCCCACGTCCAAGGAATGTCGATGAAACGAGTAAATGGCTTTGTCGTCAGCCCCACATGGCATGGGCGATCGGATATCGCCCCTCCTTGAGGCCGCAGCACACGACCGAGTTGCTGCACGTTTCATACCCGACCACCGGGTTCTGGTGCACCCTAGGTTCATCATTTCACGCGAGTGAGCCAGACGCGACGGACATCGGGTCCACCCTTCCAGTTCTCTTTGACGCCTTGGAGCTGGAGCGTATGGTCACCGGCGGGCAGGTTAAGGGTGTAAAGGTCCACCGTGTGCCAGGTAGCGGCATCGGCACCGGCGGGCACCGGGACTTTGACGACGGTTTTGGTGGACCGCAGCACAAGCGTCGCCGGGGTGGCGGAGGCGAACTCGGCGCTGACCTGCCAGCGGCCGGCGCTCGGGGTGCTGATGCGGTAATCGAGGGTCCAGGCCGCGTCCTTCCAGTGTGCGAGATAGGATTCGGCACCGCGGCCCAACAGTTCAAAGTTGCCACCGAGGCCGCCGGTCGGGTCGGCATCGAAGGGCGTCAACTCGATGCGACCGTCGGGGCCGGGGACGTTGGCGACCGACTCGCTCACCGTCACCGCGCCTGGGAACTGCAAGCGCACCACAGAGATTTCGGCGTCGGGCGCGCGGGCTGGCAGGTTCACCACCAGGCCCTCGGCGGTGGACTGGGCGGTCACCGCCGCCCCGCTGGCTAGCAGGGTGCCGGCCGTGGGGAGCTCGCTCAGAGAGGGCAGCAGCAGGTGGCCGTCGGCCGGCCAATCCCAGACGTGCAGGTAGAGGGTGGTTGCTCCGCTGGGGGTGATCTTTTGGGTGACGCGCCCCCAGGTCAGACGACGCTGGAAGGGGCTGGCCTCGGTGGCATAGATGGCTTCGCCGTTAGTCTGCATCCAGCGGCCGACGATTTCGAGGCGTTCGATGCTGGCTGCGGGGATGCGGCCATCGGCGGTCGGGCCGACGTTGAGGAGGAAGTTGCCGCCCTTGCTGGAGATGTCAGAAAGGTTGCGCAGGATCTGGCGCACGCTCTTCCAGTGGGTGTCGTCTTTCTTGAACCCCCAAGTGTCGTTCATGGTCATGCAGACCTCAAACAACTTGCCGGGATAGCCGCGCGCCGGGATGCGCTGTTCGGGGGTGCTGGTGTCGCCCTTGAATCCCCCACCCAGCCGGTCATTGCTGAGGATCGACGGGTGCCGGGCTAGCAGATCGGCAAACGGCTGGGCGAGTTCAGTCGTCATCCCGGCCGGAGTGTCCCACCACAGGATGTCGGGCTGATAGCGATCCACAACCTCCCGCACCTGCGGCAGGGCGATTTTTTGCAGATATGCGCCGAAGTCGCCGAGCTGGGCCGGGTCCCACGACGGGCCGTTTTTGATCCGCGCGCCGCCGGGATGCACCCAGTCCTGGGCCTGCGAATAATAACATCCGAACTTGAGACCCTCGGCGCGCACGGCGGCGGCCAGCGGCGCGACCAAATCACGGCCGGCGGGGGCGGCTTTGGCGGCGTTCCAGTCGCTCACCGCCGAATCGAACAGGGCAAACCCGTCGTGGTGCTTGCTGGTGACCACCACGTATTTCATGCCGGCGGCGCGGGCCAGGCGCGCCCACGCCTGCGGGTCGTAGTTGGCCGCAGTGAAGCCCTTGGCGAACTCCTTGTAATCAGCCACGGGGATCTTGCCGTTGTGCATGATCCACTCGCCGAGGCCGTTGGCCGGCTTCCCCTGCCACTCACCGGCAGGCACGGCGTAAACCCCCCAATGAATGAACATGCCGAAACGCGCGTCGCGGAACCATCGGGTGCGGGCCAGCGCCGCCGCATCCGGCGTGGCGGCGCTCGCTCCTTGCGCGCAGAGCGGCGAGGGCGAGCCGAGAAGGGCGATTAGTACTAAAGAGCTGAGGTGACGAAGCGGGTGTTTCATGGCGGAAGCATTCGATGGATGATTGTGAATGGAATGGATCAGATGATTGCCGACCCTATTACTTCAACAGTTCCGTCAGCTTGGGTTGCATCGCGTCGGCCCAGATCTGATAGCCTGCGGTGGTGGGGTGGACAAGATCGCCAAGGAGGTCTTTGGATATGACGCCATCGGGCTGCAGGAACTTCGCGCCAAAATCCAGGAAAATGACGTGTGCGCCATCATCGAGTTTGGCGATGATTTGATTGACGTCGGCCACCTTGATGCGCCAGGCGTCAGCGGGCTTTTCACCGCGCGGGAACACGGAGAGCAGAAGAATCTTGCTGGCGGGCGATTGGGCACGGATTTCCTGAACGATGGCGGTGATGCCCTCGGCGATCTGCGGCGCGCTGTTGAACATGTTATTATTCGTGCCGATCATGAGCACCACGACCTTGGGCTTGATGCCGGTGAGATTGCCGTTTTTCAGGCGCCAGAGCACGTTCTCCGTCCTATCGCCGCTGATGCCGAAGTTGGCGGCTTTAAGCGGCGCGTAGCGTTCGGCCCAAATTTTCGCGCCGGCTTTTGCCCAGCCATCGGTGATCGAGTCGCCGAGGAAGAGCAGGTCCACGCCGCCCTTTTTGGCGATGGAGTTGAATCCCTCGTGCCGGACGATCCAGTCGTTGCGCGGCACCGGCACGGTTGCCGAATTTGCGGATGCGGGCTGCGGTGACTCGGCGCGGAGGCTGAGCGAGGTGACCAATAGCAGGCCGGTGAGCAGGAGTTGTTTCATGTGCATAATCGGGGAAGGCGTCGCACTCACCGCGTGGCGGATTTGGCGGGAGTCAATGAGAGTTTGTTTGATCGCACCGTGGTGGTCGCGCCGTTGACCCGCACCGCGACCTCGCGCGGTTCGGCGGAAGTCAGGCGGTAGTGGGTGACGCGGCCGTTGGTCCAGGCGATATCGACGGCAAACCCGCCGCGGGCGCGCAGGCCCCGGACTGATCCGTTAGGCCAGGCGGCGGGCAAGGCGGGCAGCAGCTCGATCACGCCGGTGTGGGATTGGAGCAACATCTCGGCGATGCCTGCGGTGCCGCCAAAGTTGCCGTCGATCTGGAAGGGCGGATGGGTATCCCAAAGGTTCGGCATCGTCCCCTTGGCCAGCAGCGTCAGCAGCAGGGTGTGGGCGTGGTCACCATCCTTGACCCGGGCCCAGGCATTGAGCCGGTGGGCCATCGCCCAGCCGGTGCTCTTGTCGCCCCGTTGGGTCAGCGAGACGCGGGCGGCGTCGATCCATTCCGGCCGGTCGCTGATCACGGTGCCGGGATACAGCCCGATGAGCTGACTGATGTGGCGGTGGTGGGGATCGCCGATCTCGCCGTAGGCGTTTTCCTGGCGGAATTCCTTGATTTGGCCGGAGGTGCCTACCAACACGGGCGAGAGTTTCGGCAGCTGCGCGCTGAGCACCGCCAGCAGCGGATCCTGTTTCCCCAGAATCTGCGCGGCCTTCAGGGTGAGCCGGTAGTTCTCCACCACCAATTGCTGGTCGTAGGCGCAGCCCGGTTTTTCGATATAGATGTTTTTGCCGTCGGGGCCGCCCATCATCTGTTCCGGTGAATACGATGGTGAGCACAACAGGGTTCCGTCGGGTTGCTCCCGCACCGCTTGGGCGAGGTAACGACTGCCTTCCAACAAAAATGGCCAGGCTTTTTCCAAAGCCGCGCGATCGCCGGTGAATGCATACCAGTCCCACAGCAGGAGGTTGATGAATGGCCCGGTGCCATCGCCCGAGGTGCCGCCGGGGGCGCCGACCTGATAGGCAGAATTGCCCGTGCCGGCGGTCCAGCCGGAGCCGGGGAATTGGTTGAGATTACGTTTTTTGAGTTCCTTCGCGGCGATCGCCTGCTGGGCGGGGAAGGCCGCCTTGAAATATTCGTAGTAGGGCGAAAATGTCTCTTCCAGATTGGTGACAAAGGCGGGCCAGTAATTCATCTGGATATTGATATTGGCCCAGTAGCCGCCGGTCCACGGGGCGCACTGTTTCATGTTCCATGTCCCCTGGAGATTGGCCGGCAGGGTGCCGGCGCGCGACGAGGCGATGAGCAGGTAACGGCCGAACTGAAAATACAGCTCCTCCAGATAGCGGGCGTCGGCAGCGGGTTTATCGGCCGCGGCCAAAAGGACATCCGTCGTGCTGGCGGCGGGCTTGCCGCCCAAATCGAGCCGCACCCGGCCGAACAACGCTTGATAGTCGGCCAGATGGCGCGCGCGCAACTGCTTCCACCCCAGCGCCACCGCCGCCTGCAGGTCGGCAGCGATCCGAGCGGAGGGCACCGCAAAACCGCCCAGCTTGCTCGCATTCACGGCCGCGGAAAACACCTGCGGTTCCAGCCGGTAATTGGTGCCCAGGGTCACGTAAACGACGGCCTCGTCGGCTCCTTCCACGGTCAGCTCGCCGGTCTCGCCGCTGGCTGCGGCCCGCACAACACCGCCCTGGGTCTCGACCTGAATTTGCACCTCGTAGTTGAGTTGATAGGGTGCGGTGGCACCGGTCATGATCAGGCGATTGCCTTCGACCCGGACTTGGCCGCTGCGAAATTCGCACAGGTAGGCATGCGCGGCATGCAGGCTGAATGAAATCCGGCCCGGCTTGGTGGCCGTCAGGCGCGCGGCAAAACATTTCCCCGGGAAACTGGTCAGCATTTCGCGGCGGAACGTGACGCCGGCTTGTTCGTAGCTGACGGAGGCGACGGCCTGATTGAGGTTGAGGTCACGTTGATAGTGGCTGGGCGCGGCCGCCCCGGCCGGCGGCGGCATCGTCAGCCGCAGTTCGCACAAGCTCGACAGGCCGGGGCGCGGGTAGTCTTTGCCGCTGATCCCCTTGGGCGCCATGACCCACAGGCTTTTTTCGGTGAACTGCCACAGCTCGTCCGCGACGCCGCCAAACACGCTCACCCCGAAATACCCGTTGCCCAATGGCAGCGACTGGAACTCCCAGCCTTTCAGGTCCAGCGCGGCCGGTTGGTCATAGCGGAGGAAATAGGACTTGTCCGCCGCACCCGCCGGACTGGCAGACAGCGGCCCGCAGATCAGCACCATGGCCAACAGCAAGCCAACGCCACGCGACTGAACTTGAATCATCTGAAAAAAGCGGGAAGTGGACATGGATCACATGAATCGAATGGAAGTGATGGATTCGCGCCCGCTTATTTTGCTAGACCGAGCGCATCAGCTGCCGCAGGCCTTCCTATCAGATAATGCACGGCCGGGTCAATGGCCAGGGTGAAGAAGGTGGCGGGGTCCACCGCCGGCGTGGCGGCATTCATGCCGACACCCAACCGCCCCATCGGGTGCAGGCCGCCCGCCCAGTAGTTCTGGATCTCGAAGCGCACCGCGGGCAGGTTGCCGCCCTCGGGATTCAGAATGGCCAGGGTGAGCAGATAGGCGCCCACCGGCAATCCGGCCGGCAGCTTGAGCCGGGCGCTGACCTGGCTGACCGGCGGCGGTTGGCGGTAGGCTTGGGTCGGGGAGTCCCAATTGGAGCCGGGCAGCCATTGGCGGATGTCGTCGGGCAGGGTTTGGGCGAACACGGTTTGGCGGGTGCGCTCGTCGACCAGCGCGACCTGCACCGGCCACGGGTAGTAGAACGGAGCAGAACCGGTGTTTTTCACGCTAAACGACACATCCAGCAATCCTCCCGGCTCGGCGCGCAGCGGCTGCTGGTAGCGGGTGATGACAAAGTGGTAGCCCAGCGCCCTGCGCATGGCCTCGCCGCCGGCGGAGCCCGCCGGGTTGGGAAAATTGTGATCCCAACCCATCGAACTGGAATGGGCGACCCGGGTCCAGTCCAGCAAAGTCGCCAAGGCCCGCCCGCGCAGGTTGTCCCTGCCATCGGTGGTCATGATCGGGTTGCACCAGGTGCGGATCTCGCCGCTCATCACGGCGTATTTCCATCGGTTCGCATGGTCGAGGGCGGCGATGGCGGCCAATTCCGATTCGTATTTGTCAAAGCCGAACGAGTCCTGATAGAACCCGAACGGGAAATCGCGCGAGATTTGTTTCAAAACCGCGGTGTCCTGGCCCCAGGTCGGCTCACCCACATTGCGGAACAAGATCTTTTTATGGTGGAATGCCTGGGTGAACTGCTCGCTCATCCAGACGGCGAACTCCGGCATTTGTGCCAGGCCCCAGTGTTCGGCATATTTGCCCTGGATGCCCATCTCCACACAGGCCACCCGCGGGTCGTTGTCCCACACCTGGCCGAGGCGCGCAATCAGCCGCTGGATGCGTGCCTTGACCACGGCGTCGGTATACCACGCCGACTCGCGCCAATTGGCCTTTTCAGACTTGAAGGCCGGCAAATCGGCCGGGACATAGGACCCTCTGGCATCTACCAGAACCAGGCGGGGGATGACGGTTTCATTGCGCGCGGGCAGGTCCTTCCACAGCTCGTCGGTGACCTCGCGGATTTTTTGCACCCCGTCGCTCTCGCAGGTCTCGATTTCATTCCAGCCGATATACCATTTTTTGACCGACTCATAGCCGGGATCCACGGTGAAAACATTGGGCGCTGATTTCCCCCTGATGGGAACTTCCCGGCGGCCGCGCCAGCCGGCCATCGGATTCCTAGCAGAATAACCCAAGGGCATGGGGGCGAAGGCATATTGCGCGGTCCCGGGCGGCGTTTCAGGCGTTGCAAAAACCTGGAGAGCGCCCGGCAACAGCCAGCTGGCAAGAACGAAAAGCCGGGATAGGATCATAAAGGGGAAGGAGGGAGATTGCATTTGGAAAGCTGCTGGCAAGCCACCCGGGATGAGTCGCGTCGCATGGCGCGACCGGTTGTTTTCCAATGGGTGCGTGATGGACCGCAGTGTAAACGGTTTGCCCGCGCTGTCATCGCCTCTTTCGGGTGAAATGCACGCCTGCCCTGGGACGAGGAACATGGAGTTACTCAGAATGATCCACCGTCCACACGCAGCCGTCGGTGACTGCGAGGTCGCCACAAAACCCGAGCAGTTCGACGCGGTTCGGGCCGGGCGAGAGGTCCACCGCGGTCCAAACCGCCACTTTAAGGTCATCCGGCGGGATTTGTCCCTTGGACTCGCCATTGATCCACAACTCGACCCGGTCGCAGTTTGAGTAGGCGTGGATCGCCAGATTCCGGCCGTTCTTGCGCTGGGCAAAGCGGCGGCTGGTGAGGTGGACCATCGGATCGGGATTCCAGTTGGCCTTGTAGAAGTAGAAGGCGTCTTTGCGCGTTTGCCGGTCATAGGTCACCAACCCCTTGTCGTTGATGCCATGGCGGTCGCCCTCGGTCCGGTCGGCCGAGGCAAAATCAAACGCGTTCCAGACGAAGGCGCCCCAGACGGCGGTATATTGGAGGAGCTGGCGATACTGCTGCTCATGACAGAGGGCCTGGTATTCTTCGGGATGCCAGGCGCCGGTCGGATTGGGTTTGGCCGGCGGCCAATCCTCGTGTTGGAAGATGCTGGCGCCGGCGCCGTATTCACTCACGCCCAGGCCGCGGTGATCCGTGGCGTCCAGCCAGCTCGTCACGGATGAACTCATCCCCGGACCGCCATCATCATACCAGCCGGGATAGGTGTTGCAGGCGATCAGGTCAGGGGTGCCGTTGATCTGCTTGCGGTCGCGCTGGTTGCTCGCCGCGGTGGTGAGGCGCGTGGGATCCTCCCGTTTGGCGACGGCTTGCAGGCGTGCCACCAGGTCCTCGCAGGGGTCGGAGGGGCCTTGATGATAGAGTTCGTTGAACAATCCCCACATCACGACCGCCGGATGGTTGCGCTGCTGGCGAATCAATTCCACCAACTGCTGCTCGGCATTGGCGTAAAATTCCGGTGTGTTGCGCACCTTATTGACCAAAGGAATCTCCGCCCAGACTAACAACCCCGCCCGGTCGCACCCGTCCAGGAACGTCGCCGAGTGGGGGTAGTGAGCCAGGCGCACGGCATTGGCCCCCATCTCCCGGATGATCGCGAGGTCATCGCGCTCGTCGGCCTCGCTCACTGCCCAACCCTTGCCCGCGCGATCCTGGTGGCACCCGACGCCCCGCAGTAGATAGGGCGCGCCATTGAGGAAAAACCCCAGTTGCGGATCCACGCGGCAGAACCTCAAACCCAGCGGCTGAATGACCCGGTCCACCACCCGCCCGTTGACCATCAACTCGCTGGCCACGGAGTAGAGATAGGGGTCCTTCACGCCGTTCCAAAGATGCGGCACATCCACGACCAGCGGGATTTGCGCCGTGCCGGCCTCACCCGCCCAAGTCACCGCCCGGTCTTCCCGGAGAACCAATTTGCCGGCAGCATCCAGCAGTGACGCCCGCAGGGTCGCGTACTGCGCGCCGCTGGCCGGCCGTGAAACCGCCACCCTGACCTCAATCTCGGCACGGTCGCGGGTCACGGATTTTTGAATCAGGGCGACCCCGGGCGACGCGTGGTCCAGCGGATTGATGCACACCGGAGGGGTGACGATCAACTCCACGGGTCGATAGATTCCGCCGAAAAGCGTGAAATCCCCCGCCAGGGGTGCCACATCGGCGACCCAGCCATTGTCCACCCGCACCCGCAGTTCATCCGCTCCGGTGCGATTCAGGCGGTTGGTGATCTCAAAGGCAAACGCGCCGAACGCGCCGCGGTGCTGGCCCAAATGCCCGCCATTCAGATAGACGTCGGCCACCACGCTCGCGCCGTTGAATTTGAGATAGACTCGCCTGCCGTGCGCCAAGTCCAGCGCGGGCAGTTGCAATGCATACCATGCCGGTGCGCGACGGTATCCCCGATGATTGGCGTCCAAGCCGCCATTGACGCCATCCACCGCGTTCCAAGTGTGCGGCAGCTCCACGCCCTCCCAGGTGGAGCTGTCCGCGCGCAGCGCGTCGGGCCAGTCATTCGGTATGAATCGCCAGCCGGAGGTCAGCTTCACGCTCTCGCGCAGAGAATCCGCCGCAACAGCACTCAGGCCGGCCATGGCGAGCAGAAACAGTCCGGTTAGAATGAAGGAAAATCGACGCGGGTGGTGGTGAATCATGACGTGGGATCGGTTGATCGGGTGGTTCATCAACGTGTGCGCAGATCCTTCAGCGCATCCACTCGAGCAGCCACTGCCAGGTGGCTTCGTCGGTGCGCTGAGTGGGCGGGCTGGGAAGCGGCTTGTCGGGGATGACCACGGGTTTGCCGCGATAGGTATCAGCCATGCGTTGGAACATGCGGCCCTGCTCCTTGATCCGATTGTCCACCGTCATCAAGCCCAAGGTGTATTCAAACTCGTTGAATTCAAACCGCCGATTCACGTCATGACTGGCCCACCAGGTGAACCAGCTGATGCCTTGTGCGACGCCGCCGGTGATGGCCAGTTCCATCCACTTGGGCACGTCGGCCTCGGGCATCTCGGCGCTGCACGCGCCAAACTCCTCCAGCCAGATGGGCTTGCGCGGGGCGTTGCCGTAACTGCGCGCGAGTGCCGCCATGGCTCCAGGCAACTGGGTGTAGGGTTTGTCGAGATGCTTGCCGTATTTACCGGCCCCCGTCCAGTAGGGCCAGCAGTGCAGGCTGACGATGTCCTGCTGCGCCATCAGCGCCTGCGGGGAAAAGGTATCCACATTGAACCACGGCTTTTGATCCACGCCATTGACGTGAATGCGCCCCGGGCACAACGCGCGCATCTGTTGGAACACGTCAGCCATCCAGACGTCGCCTTGCGCCGGCGGGCACGACCAATTGTCATTGATCTCGTTGCCGATGTCATAACCCAAAAAGTTAGGGTGGGGCATCAGGCGCTGGCTGACTTCCGCCAGATACAACGCCCTAACCGGTTGCCACTTCGCCGAGGTGTAAAACGGCTCGGTTTCCAGATACGGCGGATTGAAGTGATACCCGCTCAACCAGCCGGTGAAGATCGTCACCAGCACATCGAGCTTGCGCGCGGCGGCCAGCACCATGAGTTCCTCGAGCCGGTCGAGGTGCGCCGGGCTGACGAAGCGCGGGTTGGGCTGAAACCACGGCCAGATGAGCATGATGCGGATGTGATCGGCGCCGATTTCGGCGATCCGGTCCAAGTCGCGGGCAAGCGCCTCGGGCTGCCAGTCATTCCAACAGAAATACCAGTTGCGCGCGGGCACATAGTTCACTCCGAAACGATGCCGCAGCAACCGGTCGTCGGGAGTGGCGGCCAGGGCGGTGCCCGGTATGACTCCCAGCACTGCGCCGGCAGTGAGCGCCGCCGAACTGGATTGGATGAATTCGCGTCGTTTCATGGGGTGAGTGAGATGGGTGGTGGCTGCCAGTGTAAGCGGTTGGCCCGCGCTGTCAGCGCCTCTTTCGGGTGAAATGCCAGCTCGCTCCGTGATGGGTCCTTGCCTCGGAATGATCCCACTGCTATCGAACAGCCATGACGCGCCCGATGGTTGCCCGATGGCTTGCGCTCCTCGCAGTCGCGCTGGGCCCCGGAACGCTGCTGGCCGAAACTCCCCCTGCCCCGCCCGCCACCCGGCAGGTGCTGACCGACGCCGCGGGCGTCCGCGGGCTCGACGAAGCCGCCGCGCGCCAGGGTTTGCCGGCGCGGCTGCGGGGGGTCGTGATGATTGACGCGAGCAATGCCGCCGGGAAAGCATCGTTATATATCGCTGATTCCAGCGCCTGTCTCTTTATCGGGGGAAAGGCGTCCACCTGCGGATCACTCAAGCGCGGCCAGGTAGTGGAAATCCAAGGGCGCACGGTGGCGGGTCTCTTCGCTCCCTATGTGTGGGCGGAGTCGGTCGCGTGCACCGGCACGGCGCCGATTCCCGAGCCGCTGTCGATCTCGCTGGACGCGCTGGCATCCGGGCGACTGGTCGGCCAATGGGTGCGGGTTCGCGGGGTGATCCGGCGGGCCGACCCGGTGCAATCCGGCCCGGAATCGTGGCGCTTCGAGTTGGTGTCCGGCAATAGCCGGCTGACCGGAGCGATGCGTACTCCGGCGTCGGCACCGCCGCCGGTGGATGCCGAGGTGGAAGTTTCGGGGCTGTGTTCCGGACGATTCGACAAATCGCGCCAGTGGTTAGGGCCGCACCTGATTGTGCCGGCCGGGGTCGCGGTCACGGTCTTGAAGCCCGCACCCACAGAATCCCCGCTACGGCCGATGAATCGGCTGATGGCCTTTTGGCAGGATGACAGCAACACCCACCGGGTGCGGGTGCGCGGGGTGGTGACCCACTGTGTGCCGGGCGAGAGCTTCTGGATGCAGTGCGAGGACCGCGGCTTGCGGGTCATCACCAGCAATGACATGCCCCTGGTTCCGGGTGAAACCGTCGAGGCGCTGGGCTTTGCCGCTCCGGGCAAGTATTCGCCGGTGCTCGAGGATGTGACCGTGACCCGCCTGGCATATACCGCGCCACCGGCCGCGCGGAAACTGACCAAGCCGGTCGAGGCCCTGGATCACGATGAGCAACTCGTTTGTTTGGACGGGCGGGTGACCAGCCAGAAACCCAACGCCACAGGGGTCAGGATCACCCTCCGTCAAGGGCCGACCGAGTTTGATGTGCGAATCGAACGCCTCCCCGGCATCGACCCTCTAACCAGCTGGCCGCTCGGGGCCCGGTTGCGGGCCACCGGGATTTGTCTCGTCACGGATTTGACTCCCGCGGATTCCCCCAGCACCTTCGATTCCCATTCCTTCAGGGCATTCAGCGTTCAGCACCGCGAAGATCGCTACCGGGACTTCGGCCCCCAACAGCCGGGGGCTTTCGAGTTGCTCGCCCGCTCGCCAGCCGATCTGGTGGTCATCGCCCCTCCCCCGTGGTGGACCGCCGCCCGGATCACCTGGCTGCTAGGACTCACCAGCCTGGCCTTGGTGATGGGAATTGGCACGGTGGTCGCACTCGCCCGCCACCGCCTCCGCCAAGCTGCCCTTGGTCGCCGCCGGGCCGAGGCCGAGTTCGCCGCCATTTTGAACGAGCGCAGCCGGATCGCACGCGAAATTCATGACACGCTCGCACAGTCCCTGGGAGCAACATCACTCCACCTTGAACTGGTCAAAGATTATCTGCCACCGGATTCCGAAGGAGCCAGGAACCTCGCCGAAGCCCGCAGGCTCACCCTGGGCGGCCTGACTGAGACTCGCAACTCGATCTGGGAAATGCGCTCGCAGGCACTCGAAACCGGCGACCTGGCCACTGCGCTGATGGACGTGCGCGACCAACTCACGGACATCCAGGGCATCAAGGGTCGCTTCGACCTCAGCGGACCCCCCTATCGCCTGCCTCCCCTCACCGAAAACAACCTGCTGCGCATCGGCCAGGAAGCGATCACCAATGCGGTGAAACACGCCCGGGCCACTCGCGTCGATGTCCGCCTCGCGTTCCTGCCCGGAGAACTGCAGCTGTGCATTTCCGACGACGGCTGCGGCTTCGATCCGGACCACACCCCCCCGGGAGAAACCCATTTCGGGTGGATCGGACTGCGCGAGCGCGCCCACGAAATCCATGCCGAACTAACTGTCAACAGCGCCCCAAACGAGGGCACCCGGGTGGAACTCATCCTGCATCACTCACAGTCCGCAAGCCTCAATCAAGACCCCGCCTGAGCCAGCCATGAAACCCAGCCGCATCCGCATTCTCATTGTCGACGACCACCCCTCGCTGCGAGCCGGTCTGCGTGCCCTGATCGCCAGCACCCGCGACATGGAAGTCACCGGCGAGTGCTGCAATGGCAGGGAGGCCGTGGAGATGTTCCGCGTCCATCATCCCGACATTGTGCTCATGGACCTGCGGATGCCAGAGCTCGGCGGGGTGGAAGCAACACTCGCCATCCGCGCCGAGTTTCCGAACGCCAACATCATCGTCAACACCACCTACGACGGCGACGAGGACATCTACCGTGCGATTCAGTCCGGCGCGCGATCCTATCTAACCAAGGAAATGCCCAAGGAAGACATTCTGGGCACGATCCGCGACGTTCATGCCGGCAAGGTCATCCTGCCGTCGCAAGTCGAGGAACGCTTGCGCGAGCGCATGGATCGCCCGGAACTCACCCAACGCGAGCTGGCCGTGCTCGATTTCCTGGTCAAGGGCCGCAGCAACAAGGAGATCGCTGGCGTTCTCGATCTCAGCGAAGATGCCATCAAGTCCCGACTCAAGGCGTTGTTCGGCAAACTCGGCGTCCAGGACCGCACCGGCGCCGTGGTCTGCGCACTGCGCCACGGCATCATCCACCTGGAATGAGCGAGCGGGCAGGCCCCCAAGGAAGGGCGGAATCCATCCGCTTGCGCACGGAGGGGGGACATTCTTGTCCCCCTCTTCTATACAATGAAGACGCGACAAGAATGTCGCGGCTCCTTATTTGAAGACGCGACAAGAATGTCGCGGCTCCTTATTTGAAGACGCGACAAGAATGTCGCGGCTCCTTATTGAAGACGCGACAGGAATGTCGCGGCTCATCCGCTTGCGCAGGGAGGGGGGACATTCTTGTCCCCCATCTTCCTCTTTATGCTTCCAGTTCGCGCGCAGATACGACAGCATGATCCTCCCGTCCTGTGCTCTGCAGGCACGACAAAAATCCCCCCGATCATCCCATGTCGGATTTTCTCAATGAGTCGAACGAGATCCAGAAACACGGGTCCAAACTGCCACATTGGCAGCAAGGTGAAGTCATGCAGTTCGTCACATTCCGTCTCGGCGACGCGATGCCGGCCGCCAAACTGCGCCAGTGGAAGGAAGATCGCGACATCTGGTTAGACCATCATCCGCAACCGTGGTCGCCGCGTCAGGAACGCGAATATCACCAGCGTTTCACCAGCAAGCTGGAAGCCTGGCTGGATGACGGGGCTGGATCCTGTCTGTTGGATGCGCCCCATCTGCGCGAGATTGTGCAAAACGTGCTCATGCGGTTCCAGGGCGAACGTGTGGAGCATCATGCATGGGTGATCATGCCCAATCACCTGCACCTGCTCTTCACCCCTAAAATCCCGATCGAATCACTGATGAAAACCTGGAAAGGCACCTCGGCCCACCGGATCGGCCGAGGCAGCATCTGGCAGAAAAACTATCGGGACACGCTGATCCGGGACGGCGGGCACTTCGCGAATGCCGTGCGCTACATCCGCCGCAACCCGGCAAATCTTCGCGCCGGAACGTTCACCCTGTGGCAAGGACCCAGGGCGCTGGCGGTGGTATAAGGAGGGGGGACATTTCTGTCCCCCTCTTCTATACAATAAAGACGCGACAGGAATGTCGCGGCTCCTTACTCAAGACGCGACAGGAATGTCGCGGCTCCTTACTCAAGACGCGACAGGAATGTCGCGGCTCCTTACTCAAGACGCGACAGGAATGTCGCGGCTCCTTACTCAAGACGCGACAGGAATGTCGCGGCTCCT
>Ga0194037_1001417_pt1 | contig 17320 bp, 20 predicted proteins | sample JunL306m_MetaG_FD_148653 | JGI IMG/M metagenome (GOLD analysis project Ga0194037, IMG submission 148653) | Anoxic zone freshwater microbial communities from boreal shield lake in IISD Experimental Lakes Area, Ontario, Canada - Jun2016-L304-6m | ecosystem: Environmental > Aquatic > Freshwater >...
ACTACGTCTTTGACCAGGACAGCGCCACGCCCCAAGACCTGCAGAACAAGCTGCTGAAGCAAGCGTTTACGGCGATTAGCTTTGGTGCCCGCCAAACCACCCATGGCTGGCAGGATGCCAGTGGTGGCTGGAACAACCCAGCCCTGGTCACCATCCTCAAGAACCCCGAGGAGCGCCAGCGCTTTATGGATGATTTCACAGTAAAAGCTTTTATCCGAGAGCAGAATAAGCTGGACAACTTCCTCTACGACCAGGTCAGGGCCAACTGGCCGCAACTCCTCGCTCTGAAATGCCTGCAAACGGAAAAGGGTCAGGTCAGCAAGCCCAAGGTGCTAGCCTACCTGTACCAGCACGGGGAAACCGAAGTCATGAACATCGTACGCAAGGCAGCAGCGCAGCAGGGCAGGGCGCCGATTGCCAACGTGCACGACGCCATCTTTTTCAAACGCAAGCTAAGCGTGGACGCCAAGTCCGAAATCGAGTGGCAGATGCGTGAACAAACTGGCAACCCCTACTGGCACTTGACAGCGTCTGAATTGAAACGTTTTGAGCCGCGCCACTACGATGAGCGCCAGGAAGAACTGGCCCACAAATGGCGCATGGAAAAAGAACACGCAAAAGCCCAGTTCTACGCAGCCAAGCTGGCAGCCATCGGTGGACATAGCTGGGCAGCATCAAGCGGTGAAGAGCCCTAGAGTCCGGCCGAACTGGCGGGTTACCAGAGCGCTTCGGTTGCCCAAAGCGGGGGTCAGAACATAAATTTGCTTTTCCATTAACCAACCCAAGGAAAAAGCAAATGTCCCATTTAACTTCTCTCAAGCTCATCGCAGGCAAGCGGCAGCAGGGCACCAACCTCAAAGAAGCGCGCAGGATGAAGCTGTGCAGCAAGATCGACGAACAAATCCGCCTGGCCCAGGGGCAGCAAGCGGGCACACCCTACCAGCCCATCAAGCTGCGCGTGGTGCAAGACCCCATCACCGCAGAGCGTAAAACCATTGAAGTGCCCAAGCGCTTGAAACCCTGGTGGTGGACGGCTGACAACGGCAAGACCTGCATCACCCTGCGCTACGGTGCCAAGGTGTTGGAAATCAGCAAAGGCAAGAACGCCATCGAGACCGCAGGCGTCGCGGAAGTCATCACTAGCTTGCAGCTCCTCAAAGCGGCGGTGGATGCGGGGGAACTGGATGTGCAGATGGAGGCACTCAGCGGAGCGCTGGTTGAGGGGTTTGCACCCAAGCCCAAGGTGGCGACCAAGGCTGTGGCCAAGGCCTAGTCCGGGCCCTAGTCCACAATTCCCCCATGCGCGCCAAGCACCACGTCTACGTCGTCGAGTTGTCCAAGGACGTTTTGTATGAAGCAAAGTTCGTCAAGTCCAATCCGGGCTATGTAACGGGCATGCCCTGTGTGTATGTGGGGATGACGGGGCTGGACCCAGACCTGCGCTTTGACAAGCACAAAGCAGGCATCCGGGCCAACAAGTACGTCACGCGCTATGGGCTGCGATTGATGACGGAGCTGTTTGAGCAACTCAACCCCATGCCCTATGGCGATGCGCAGTACATGGAGGTGGACTTGGGCATCCGCCTTCGGGTGCAGGGCTATGGGGTTTGGCAGGCTTGACGCCGCCAGTTGGGCCGTAATGGAGTTTTAACTCACGCTAAATCGATGCATAACCGGCGTAAAAGTGGGGTATTGTGCCTAATTTATGGGCAATTTCGCAGCACGTGGCCAGACGGATGACAGGCATAGCGCGAATACTGAATCGTGATTTAGTTGGAAGTTTCTGTTATCTGAACTAGGAGACATGACCAGAAACGTTGGAGAAAATTTTCCCCAATCTGGTTCCCCAAAATGCTTAATAATCAGCCAATGAACGACTCGCTAGAAAAGCAACTCCCAAGCATTGCCGCTTTGTGCCAGCGCTATGGCGTCGCACATCTGGAGTTGTTCGGCTCTGCCACATCCGCTGAGTTCAATCCTGAGTCGAGTGATTTTGATTTTCTGGTGGAGCTCGACAAGAGCAGTCCAGGATCGCCCGTCCGACGCTGGATAGGTCTGGCGGAGGAGCTGGAGAAATTGTTGGGGCGCCACGTTGATCTTGTGAACCCACGCTATATCCGCAACCCCTATTTCGCACAGGCAGTTAACGCTAGCCGCACCGTAGTCTATGACCGACAAGTCGCCCAAGCTGCTGGTTGATGCTCTAGGTGCGATTGAATCCGCCAAGGATTTCGTAGCAGGCTGCACATTTGCAGGTTACGCTGAGGACAAAATGCGCCGATCAGCAGTTGAACGGCAACTTGAGATCCTGGGTGAAGCTTGCTCTCGTTTGGCCAAGTTAGAGCCCACGCTTGTAGGAACAGTAACCAACCTAAAACTGGCTATCGATCTCCGCAATCGGATCATTCACGGCTATGACGCTGTTGACGATGAAATAGTATTTCTCACAGTAACTGATGATCTAGATTTGTTGAAATTGGAGTTGGCGCAGCTACTGGCGGTACGCGGTTGGGCTCTCTGATTACGAGCTAGTGGTTCTCGAAGCCACGAGATGAATGATTTCAAGGCTTGGTGACACTCATCGCTGGACCTAAGTCGGGTTTGCAGCGATAGCGGACATCAGTGCAGATCGACCGCAAGACCTATGCGAGCAATTAGTGGACTCACAAGCCCAATTAAGCAATTGTTTGCTTAGGGAACACTTTTTAAAAGATCATTGCTCGCGAAATTTCCCTATGGATCTTTTATATTTTTTTCTTTGTTGAACGTGCTTTCGTCATAAAAATTTAACAAATAAAAGCTCCAATGAAAACGTTTTCATTTGGAGTGATCTGGTGAGCATCAAAGAACTGGCTGCAAAGGCGGATGTATCCATGGCCACTGTGTCAAGGGTATTCAACTTGCCGGATAAGGTGAACGCTGAAACGCGCGCTCACGTGCTTGAGATCGCAAAAAAAATTGGGTACTTTCCTAATGCAAGCGCGCGAAGCCTTCGAACGCAGCGCAGTCGCGTGCTTGGAGTCGTGCTGCCAACCTTGCTAAACCCAGTTTTCGCTGAGTGCCTAGATGGCATTGCACAAGCTGCAAGTGCTAGCGGTTACGCGATTCTTCCAATGACTACGGATTACAAACTTGAACAAGAAGAATTAGCGGTCAATCAACTACTCGCCGGAAATGTGGACGGCATGGTACTTGTTGTCTCCAACCCTGAGACATCCCAAGCGTTGGTTCGCTTGCGTGTTGCACAGCTGCCATATGTACTTGCTTACAACCGACAGGTTGATCACCCCTGTGTCTCCGTTGACAACGAGCTCGCAATGCGCGAGACAGTGATGAAGTTGGTTGCCTTAGGCCATCAGCGAATAGCGCTGATTAGCGGGCAACTCGCTGCATCTGATCGCGCTCAACAACGCAAACTTGGTTTTAGCGAGGGAATGCGCTCACAAGGCTTGGATGACTCCAATTGTTTAGAAGTCCCATTTGTCGAAACAGCAGTTCAAGAAATTGGCAAGTTTTTAGAACAACGTAACAGGCCTACTGCGCTGGTTTGCTCAAACGATTTGATTGCGATTCGCAGCATCAGGGCTGCACATTTAGCGGGTTTACGCGTTCCACAAGACATCAGCATCACTGGCTTTGACGGCATTGCCATTGGTGAAGACTTGACACCGATGCTCAGCACGATCACCCAACCCAACCAAGCCATTGGTCAGCGTAGCGTTGAGTTGCTTGTTCGATCTTTAACCGATGGAGCCCCCCTTAGGCCCGGAGACAGCCTCTTGTTGACGCACGGTTTTCGCCAAGGCGAATCGTGCGGACCCGTTACTGCCTCAATCATTCATTCATAACAAAAAGAAGCTACGTTCGTTTCATTCCTTTTTAACCCTCGGAGTCTTTATGCGAAAACCATTCAAAAACCTTGCACGTGCAGCACTTTTGGCATTGAGCCTTGCTGCCAACGTGAGTGCATTTGCACAAAACGCCATCTGCTACAACTGTCCACCTGAATGGGCTGATTGGGCGAGTCAGATCAAAGCTATCAAAGCAAAGACAGGCGTCACCGTGCCGCCTGACAACAAAAACTCGGGGCAGTCGTTGGCGCAATTGGTTGCTGAAAAAGCCAGCCCTGTTGCTGATGTGACGTATTTGGGTGTCACCTTTGCTATTCAAGCGCAAAAAGAAGGCGTCGTTGCAGCTTACAAACCTGCTGGTTGGAATGACATTCCTGATGGCCTGAAAGATCCACAAGGCAATTGGTTCACGATTCACACCGGTACGCTGGGCTTTATGGTGAATGTGGACGCCCTTAAAGGTAAGCCAGTGCCAAAGTCTTGGGCGGATCTGCTCAAGCCAGAGTACAAAGGTTTGATTGGTTACCTTGACCCTTCATCAGCGTTTGTAGGTTACGTTGGCGCAGTTGCCGTCAATCAAGCTCGTGGTGGCACTTTGGACAACTTTGGCCCAGGCATTGACTACTTCAAAGCTTTGCAAAAGAACGAACCTATCGTGCCTAAGCAAACTGCCTACGCTCGCGTTCTCTCTGGCGAAATTGCGATCTTGCTGGACTATGACTTCAATGCATACCGCGCTCAGTACAAAGACAAGGCCAATGTGCAATTTGTGATTCCCACTGAAGGTACGTTGGTCGTGCCCTACGTGATGAGCAAAGTAGCCAATGCGCCACATGGTGACAATGCCAACAAGGTGTTGGACTTCGTGTTGTCCGATGAAGGCCAAGCCATTTGGGCTAACGCCTATTTGCGCCCTGTGCGTGCAGCGGCCATGCCCAAAGAAGTGCAAGCTCGCTTTCTGCCCGCCAATGAATATGCGCGAGCCAAAAGCGTGGACTACAGCAAGATGGCTACAGTTCAAAAAACATTTTCTGACCGCTACCTCAAAGAAGTTCAGTAATTTTTGACAAAGGCGCCCCGCATGACTTCCCCCTCACGTCTGCTGGGTGCCTGCGTCGCGCCCGCGATTGCCTTCTTCGCTGCCTTTTGGCTTTTGCCAGTTGTTAGATTGTTTGCACTGCCAGCCGAGAAGGGCTGGGATACCTATTTTGCTGTGTTAACCAACAGCCGTTATCTACAAAGTTTGATCAACACATTGGGCCTATCGCTTGGCGTGACACTTGTGACTTTGATATTGGGTGGTTTGGTTGGTATCACGCTGGCTAGGCTGCGTTTCAAAGGTAAACAGTTGTTGTTGTCTTTGCTGACATTACCTCTGTCTTTTCCCGGTGTGATCATCGGTTTTTTCATCATCTTGTTAGGTGGGCGTCAAGGCTTCGTTGCTGACGTTACCGAATGGTTGGGACTGGGTCGGACCACTTTCGCGTATGGATTCATGGGTCTTTTTTTAGGCTATTTATATTTTTCATTGCCACGCGCAATCGCCACTTACACAGCGGCTGCCAGTGCCATGGATGCTCAACTTGAAGAAGCCGCCAGATCACTTGGCGCAACCCGTTGGCAAGTTGCCACGGATGTCTGGATTCCAGAGTTGGCACAAACCACACTGGCTTGTGGCGCTATTGTTTTTGCCACATCCATGGGTGCTTTTGGAACAGCATTTACATTGGCCAGTAAGTTTGAGGTGCTGCCCATAAGCATCTATAACGAATTCACAAATTACGCCAACTTTGCGCTTGCGGCCAGCTTGTCGATTGTGTTGGGCCTCATCACATGGTTGAGTCTATTTTTGACGCATCGTGCCGCAGGTCCTGCAGCAGCAGGGGCCTAAATTCATGTCCTATCCACGCCGACTTCCGTTCCTGCTACCTGCCTTGACTGTGCTCGTTAGCCTCTTCATGCTTGCACCTATTGCCTTGTCAGTCTTGGCAGGCTTGGTCAACAACTACAGCAAGGGACTCTCAAGCGGTCTGACCTTACGCTGGCTTGGTGAGGTGCTCGATGTTTATGGCAGCACCATCACCGCTTCATTGTTGTTGGCTTTTTGCTGTGTCATTGGCAGCTTGCTACTGGGTGTGCCTTGTGCCTATGCGTTGGCCCGAACTAAATCAAGGTGGGCGCAATTGTTCGAACAAGTGCTGACTTTGCCAGTGGCTGTGCCCGGTCTTGCTACCGCATTGGCGCTAGTCTTGGCATATGGACAAATACGTGGATTTCGCCAAAGTTTTGCATTTATTTTGGTCGGGCATTTGGTTTTTACCTTGCCCTTTATGGTGCGCACGGTCAGCGCCGCGTTTCGACGCAGCGAACTTATTGCGCTAGAAGAGGCAGCACGCTCCTTAGGTGCGAGCTTTATTCAGCGCTTTATGGGGGTCTTGGTCCCCGCAGTGCTGCCGGCCATCGTCGCCGCCAGCCTGATGGTTTTTACCCTGTCAGTTGGTGAGTTCAATTTAACTTGGATGTTGCACACACCACTCACTCGGACCTTGCCGGTAGGACTGGCTGACAGTTATGCCTCTATGCGCATCGAAATTGGCTCTGCTTACACATTGGTTTTTTTACTGGTCATCTTGCCTGTGTTGTGGGGTTTGCAATGGCTTGGACACTTAATAGAGAAGCACCATGGAACTTGAACGTACGCGCGTCGATGTGATCAACTGCGCCAAAACATATCCAGATGGAACACGCGGATTACAAGCAACCACGTTATCGATCGAGCCGGGTGAAGTATTGGCCTTGCTCGGCCCATCTGGTTGTGGAAAAACCACCTTACTTCGGTTGATTGCGGGCTTAGAAACCCCAGACGTTGGCAGCCGCATTTTGTTTGGTCAACAAGATGTGACTTCGCTTCCTATTGAGAAGCGTGGCATTGGAATGGTTTTTCAGCACTATGCGCTTTTTCCGCAAATGTCAGTCGAGGGGAACATCGGCTACGGCCTTCGAATTCGGGGCGCATCACAGGATGAACAAAAACGAGTTGTGGGTGAGTTGGTCGACTTGGTGCGACTCAATGGGCTTGAGAAAAAGAGGCCTGCAGAACTTTCGGGTGGGCAGCGCCAACGCGTTGCCTTGGCCCGTGCTGTGGCTGTAAGGCCACGCGTTTTGTTGCTTGATGAACCATTAACAGCCCTAGACGCCAAGCTCAAAGAAACTTTGCGCACGGAATTAGCCGAACTCTTAAGACGTTTGAACATCACGGCGATTCACGTCACACATGACCAACAAGAAGCGATGGCGATTGCTGATCGACTGGCGGTTATGCAGGCGGGGCGGATTGTTCAGGTTGGCGATGGGGAAACCTTGTATCGCTCCCCCGTGCATCCTTTTGTGGCTAGTTTCTTAGGACGTATCAATCGTCTTCAACGTGACGCGCAAGCCATCGAACGCCAGATCTTAAACTTCGGTGGCCATGAGATGGCTTGCCCTGTTGATGGGAATCATCAGAAGGACATTCTGGTCCGGCCTGAAGACATTGAGGTTGGACTTATTCAACCTGAATGGGGCGCGGCAACCGTTATACGCCGGACCTTCCTGGGTGAACGCGTTCACCTGTTGTTAGATGTAAAGGATCAGTCAGAAGTCTTTGCTGATGTCGATAAAGATCATCCTGCGCGAGTGGGTGACAAAGTCGGCGTTCGCATTCATCCTAATAGCCTGATGCCTTGCCTTCAAACCGATCCACAGTGATTTGATATGTCCCACACTTTTTTGATTCAACTCTCTGATACTCATATCCGCGAACCAGGTCGATTGGCTTACGGTCGACTCGATACAGCGCCTTACCTCAGTCAAGCTGTTCAAGCCATTGATCGCTTGCCTCAGAAGCCTGATGCCGTGGTGATCACAGGCGATTTGACAGACTTTGGCCGTCCAGCTGAATACGAACACTTGCGAGCGCTTCTTCGACCTTTGACAGTGCCTGTGTATCTGTTGCCAGGAAACCATGACGATCGACAACAAATGCGATCAAGTTTTCCTGAGCACACTTACTTAGGGACAGAAGGCTTTGTTCAATTCAGTGTCTCGATTGGCAACCTGCAATTGATCACACTGGATACAGTGGTGCCAATGGCGAGCGAAGGTTCACTGTGTGTTGATCGTCTAAATTGGCTAGCGGTAGAACTTGACAAACACCGCGACCGACCTGTTGTTGTGGCCATGCATCATCCTCCATTCAAAACATTGATTGGGCATATGGATGAGATCGGTTTATTAAGTGGCTCGTCGGAACTAGAGGTTTTGATAGCTCGCTATCCGAATGTCGAGCGCGTCATTTGTGGCCATTTACATCGGGCAATACAGGTGAGTTTTGGCACCACCATGGCTGTAACTGTCCCATCAGTGGCACATCAAATTTGCTTAGACCTATCTCCAACGGCTGCATCAGCATGGCGAATGGAACCGCCTGGCTTCGGCATTCACGCCTTGCCTGTTAACGGGCGTATGGTTAGTCACACCGCCTACAGCGGAATTTTCGATGGTCCATATCCATTCCACGAGCCCAGTGGTCAATTGATTGACTGAACTAAAAATGTAAATGGATTTCTCAATTTTGATAGCTCTCTGCGTTTGACTGGCAGTATTGGGTCGAGTACAGGCATTTAAATTCCCGCAGCGAACGTCCGCTTCCAGCCTATCGCGGTCCTAGTGCAAGATTCTCCGGTTTATCCGCACTAGCAACCAACTGTGACAAGCGGCTCAAGGGATTGGTCCGGTGAAGTGTTACGAAAAGCCGTCATATAAACTGGATCTATGAAAATCATCCGCAGCAAAGATTTCACCGCATCCAGGGCATGGGGAGCGCTTGACATTGCCAACATGAACGGCATCACTACCCGACTCCATTGGACGAACGAGCCCTATAAGTGGCATGTAAACGATGGCGAAGAAATATTCGCAGTTCTCAACGGCAACGTCGAAATGCGGTACCGATTGAACGGTGAAGAGCTTTCTACGCTACTCCAGGCCGGTGATATTTTCCATGCAACTGTCGGAACGGAGCACGTTGCCCATCCTATTGGCGAGGCAAGGGTTCTTGTGGTCGAGCGCGAAGGAAGTATCTAACAAAGTGTTGTCTGCAACCCGCCCCCGCCTTGACCGCCTATTAGGGCAGCAATGCACAGCGGCCCTTCGACCATCGACTAGCTTCGCAAAGCGAGTCAAAACATAACCAAATTTGACATGGTCTAGTGCGTTTAACCCGGTGCAATAGGCTTCAAGGGCCGCGCCGGGTTGAACACCTTCAAGGCTTTGGTGCGACGTTGCCGTTCGCGCTCGGCCTGCAGCGCAGTAGTTGCTCGGTCCTTGGTGGCCTTAAGTGTGGCTACCCGCATTTGATCCGGGATCTGGGGTGTGGTGGGCACCTTGGGCAAGCGCGGCGTAGTAGTGAGTTCATGTAGTCGCATGCATTTATTTATCTAGATTTCGCGTTCCCCTGCGCTTATGAGTGCGATTGAACTTAAGAAGACCAGCAGGTCTGCGCCATGCCTGACTATGTTCGTGCGGCCACCACTACATGCAGCATTCACACAATTCTCAAAACCGAAGTAATAGTCTTTTTTGCCACTGCATCGTTCGGACTGGCCGTACTGAACAAAGCCTCGATCCAATCCGTCACAACTTAGTTCTGCCTGCAACAAGTGCTCAAGTGCAAAACTTTTTACAATTGCTTGGAATTGAGCATTTTCTGCCACCAGGTCACCGAGTTTGGGCTGATAGACCACGGTGAGTTAACTGCTTAAAGAACAGGCACCGTCAAAACTTTTGACGGTGCTCAATAATTGGGCAGTGATGCAGGGCGGATTCGGGCATGAAATTCTGGGCATTTCAACAGCAGAGCGGGACTAGTCGCGCTGCTCAAAACCAGAAAATAGTCATTTTTTCCGAGGTGCCGTCTGGACAAGCCTCGCTAAACCGAGCCCGCAGTAAGTGCGGCCATAGCTAGGTACGGGCTGCGCCAATACTCAAAAGCAAAACTTTTTACGATTGTTTAGAAATGAGAGTTGCGCGAGCCGCGTTTCGGTAAGGCTGCGCTGGGTGCTACCATCAATCGGCGCGGGCTGCACACGGTGCTCAAGTGCAAAACTTTTGACGGTGCTTGTCTTCTAGGAAGATATTCTTTAAAAGTTATTTGCGGAACAAAAATTAGTCAAATAAGTCATTTAGAGCTATACTACAAATATACTACTTGGCGTTTTGGAAAACGGCGTAACTTATTGATTTATATAAGAAAAGTAGTGATTGCTTACAGTTTTCACACTGCAGGGGTCACAAGTTCGAAACTTGTACTGCCCACCATTTTTTATGGTTATAAATCAAGCACTTAGAAGCGATTCTTGGTGCTTTTTTTATGCCCGAAAGTAGTAAAAACCGGGTTTACTACTTTTGTTAGATTTTTCTTACTGAATTCATAGGTTTTCCCTCTCAAAATCTATCTCAGTTCTATCCTCTGACCTCTGCATATTGGTGGGTCTTTATATGGTTAAAAAAGCGGTGGTTCAAGTGGGATTCCCGGCAGGTTCCGCATCGCCGTTTTCCAGCAAGCAGCGCTAGCAAATCTCGACATGACGCGCTGTAGGGCTGATTTGAGGCCCGCTTGGGGCATGGGCAAAGCGTATGGCTGGAGTAAGCCATTGCGGCAACTTTCAAGGGTGTTTATCGCGCCTTAAAGCAAAAAGCCCGACTGGCAAAGCCAATCGGGCCGGACTGCCACCACAAGAGGGCGGCTGTCACTGGTGACAAGGGCAAGTTTTAATTGTTGCCCCTGCACGAAGCACAGAGATGCGCTTCAAGGAAAAGGGCTCTCGCCCCATGCTGGAGAACGAATCAAGTCATCGAACCCCTGCAGGACCATGATGCGCCCAAAACAAGCAAGCTGGGGAATTATTTGTGGTTTTACAAAAAAAGTTTTTTCAGGCTGACGACTGCAGGATCCAATGGCCGTTCAAGGTCCGCAGCAGCGGTGGTTTGCCCTAAGCACCCAAGCTAAATTCCGTGCGTCGGGCGCCAGTCCAGCTACCAGCCCAGCCCAGCCTGAAGATCAACCGCTGTAGGGCGTTTTTGACACCCGCTTGACGCCCCAAATGCAGTAAACCCGTAAGCCAGCATGTAGGCAAAAAAGAAGCCCTCACTAAAGAGGGCCAAGGAGAGTGGCAACTACTCCAAAATCAAAAATTAAAGTCAAGCAACCGAAATTAAAATTGCCATAGAGCAAGTTGACCGCTGGTTGCTGAAAGTGCTGGTGCCGACAACCATTTGACTTAGGTGGCCAATAGTCGCTCACCTAGATTAAAAGGTATTTGGTGCTAACAGTGGCGTTACTTATGAGGCGTCAGCTTGATGTTCGGCATCGTGAGCAGTTTCTGAGTCCGCTTGATGCTCGGCTTCATTAGAAGTTTCCGATTCAGCTTGATGCTCGGCTTCCTGCGAGGTTTCCGATTCAGCTTGATGTTCAGTCTCGTGCTCTGTCTCAGTGCCAGTTTCCGCGTCATCGTGCGGCTCAATGGTCTCCGTTTGCGAGTCTACTGTTAAATCTACGTTAGTTTCGGTGTTCATTTTTGTCATCCTTGGGTTGCATCTATCAGCGGTATTGACAAACGCCTGTACGTCACTGGTAGACACTCCGATTAACATTTACGAACGCTAAATATTTATGACGCTGACGTTTGCAAACCGCCGGACCGCAGTGGTGCCAGCAGATTTGTGATCCGCAGTCCGCGGCCAAGGCCATGTTGCTTGCTTGGCCGCCACAATTGTCCGTTCCAAATGAACTGTAAAGTCTTAACCAGGGTCCTCAGGGGCGGATATCGGCTGCAATTAACAGCACTAAGTCCCGTGCTTCACGCACCAGTCCAGCTACTCAGCCCAGCCCGGCCTGTAGATCAGCCGCTACAGGGCGTTTTTGACACCCGCTTGACGCCCAAGCAAACCAGCAGGTGAGCGCTGCGGGTTGCAGCCAGGCTAAATAAAGTATGAACACTTTCGAAGCCAGCGTGCGCAAACCTCAGGCTTTACCTGAACTTGGCCCATTGCGCCATCAATATTGAGTGTAAAAATCCCACAAACCAGCGTTAAGAAACCCGACAAATGGCCGGGTTACCGGTTGTCCTTTGGGGCATCTGAAACAACACTGCATGTGTACAACAACACCTGCAGCACATGAAAACACAAGATCAATTAGCAGCGCTGGGCCTAGATCACAGCAGCCTGGCGCAATTTACTGGCACCCTGGAATATCATCGCATTGGACGCAGGTATCTGCTGACAGATGGCACCCGCTACCTAAGTGAGCGAGCGCAGTGCTGGTGGATCATGGATGCCGTTGCCAGCCACCTGGATGAAATCGGCACCGATGACTGGTTCGTACTGGTCAGGGTCGTGGTGCAGGGCAGGGCGGCCATCATGATCTATGAAGACGGCAATGGCAAGGAGCATGCCCGTCAAACGATTCCCTACACGGACTTTCCCATTGGAGAGATCACGCTATATGCCTGCTGGGACGGTGACCACTGGGTGATCATGCTGCCCAGTGAGTATTAAATGGGGATTTAACGTTTTATAAAAGTAGTTATATAATAAAAAATGACAATTACGTATACAAAGCATGCGCTAGCTCGCATGGCTGAGCGCGGTATAAGCTAGGAGGAGGTTGAGGCAACGCTGGAAAACCCCTTTCGGCAACTACTTGCCACCCATGGTCGAATTGAGTCGCAAGGTTTCATTGAAAGATCTGGTGACAAGCAGTTACTTCGAGTTATCAGTGAAGGGGACGTCGTTGTGTTGGTCGTCACTGTAATGGCAACAAGCAAGTTTGAAAAGTATGGAGTTTCACCATGAAAATTGAATACGATCAGCAGGCCGATGCCATGTATATCCGCTTGCGCGCAGGCACTGTGGCTGAGAGTGAAGAAATTCGACCTGGTGTTGTCTTTGACTATGACCTCGAAGGTAAAGTGCTAGGCATTGAAATGCTTGATGTGAGCGAGCGCACAGATAACCCCCGCGAGTTAGCTATGGAGTTGGTGGGTGAGTGATTTAGCGCATGCCAAGGTAATGGAGATGCGAGCGGAGTTGATAGAGCACGTTCGCCTTATTGTTCAATCAGAAGGTTGGACTCAAGCTCAAGTTGCTGAACGCTTTGGGGTAGCTCAAAGCAGGGTGAGTGATCTTTTGAACGGTAAGACTGAAAAGTTCAGCCTCGATATGCTCATTACATTGGCCTCACGTGTTGGGTGCAATATTGAGCTGGCTGTTGAGTAACAAGATGACCTATACGAAGGATGCGAAAAGAATACGATTTCACCAAGGGGATTCGCATCCCACGCCAAAGTCTGATCAACCTTTACTTGCGCAATTGCGCGGCTCATAGCCGAAAATTGGATTTACGTTGGAAGTGATGCGCGCCGCGATTCTTTGCTTCCCAGAGAGTATTGGTCACATAAAGAAGTAAAAATACACGATGATCTGCATGCGACGCAGACCATCTGCGCGTCCGATCTGATGCCCAGAGCCATCGTAAATTCGCTCCCCATCTATCCGACCCATTTGCGAACCCGAGGCGCTGTAGAGCCGTTCACCGTCAATGCGGCCGATCTGGCTGCCTGATGCGTTGTAGATGCGCTCCCCCTCAATGCGGCCTAGCTGCCGACCGGAACCGTCATAAATTCGATCGCCATCGACACGTCCAATCTGATGGCCGGAGCCGTCGTAGTAGCGCTCGCCATCCACTCGGCCGATCTGGTGACCGCTGCCGTCATACATGCGTTGGGCAAAGGCACTATCCAGGAATACCAGCATCATGGCGACTGCTAAAAGCAACTTTATCATGGGCACAGTTTATGAGAGTTTTTGCAAAATTCTGATGAAACCAGTCCTTGGACTTGATTAGGGCTTCGATTAATTTTTGACCAGGCTAGGACCGCTGGTGATGCTGTGAAAGCCGAATTGCGCCCAAAGCAACCAACGTGCGTCATTGGAGTTGGGAGCACGTATCTGGGTTTGAACTATTTGGCTGCGTCCATCGACACGTACGTGCAGACTGGCTTGGAATGTTTGCATGCAAGTATTTAGCCCTGAATTGGTAACAATCATCAGGCATCATTTATAAACTTTATTTAATTTTGCAGGAAATTTTCTCAACATGAACAGCGATTTTCGTATTTCGGGCCAAGTAGCACTGATTACTGGCGGTAACGTTGGGATTGGTCGTATTACGGCGATCGAACTGGCTAAAAAAGGATTTCAGGTGTTAATCGCGGGCCGTTCGCTTGAAAGAACGCTGCCTGTGCTGGACCACATCAAATCGCTCACAGTTGATGAGCCAGCTCTATTTCTTCCCTTGGACTTAGCCAGCCTTGCCTCAGTTAGAGAGTGTGCGCGGCTGTTCATTGAACTCAATTTACCATTGCACCTGTTGATCAATAACGCAGGGGTTGCAGGCATGAGGGGACTAACGAGCGATGGCTTTGAGATGACCTTTGGCGTAAATCATTTGGGACATTTTTTGCTCACTCAATTGTTGTTGGACAAGTTAAAAGCGTCAGGCCCTGCTCGTGTAGTCACGGTATCAAGTCGTGCCCACAAGCGAGCCTCTGGGATTGATTGGGATGCCCTGCGCCGACCTACCAGCACTTGGACAGGCATCCGAGAATACTCAGTTTCAAAATTAGCGAATCTACTCTTTAGCGCAGAGCTGGCAAAACGTGTTCAAGGAACCGCAATTTCTACCTATTCACTGCACCCCGGAGTTGTAGACACTGAAATCTGGCGCTCTGTTCCCGATTGGGCACGCCCACTGTTGCGACTTCGTGGTTTTCTGACGCCAGAGGAGGGGGCGCTCACCACGTTGCATTGTGCAATGCATGCACCTCAGCAAGAATCAGGCTTGTATTATGCAGACTCTCAACCCACGCTGCCGGCACCTTTGGGTCAAAATGCCGAATTGGCTGCAACCCTTTGGGAACGTAGCGAAGCATGGGTTTACAACCGTTAGTCAAACGCTTTTAACGATTTAGTTCAACTGGTCGACAGCTCTCTAGAAGCATTAAATTCTTTTGAATTCAGATTTGGGGGGCTGATGTCTGAGTTTGCAACGCCCCATTTTCGTTTCGTGGTGGTATTTTGGATAAAACTGATCCTGCGACATTTGCCGCAGGTCTTTTAGAGCTTGGGCTGCACTCGAATCCAGCTAAAGGGACCAAATGAACCAACACCATCTTTTTCATTTGCCATGGTGCTAGTTTTGCTAGGGTCGATAGTGAGTTTGATGTACTCCATATCAGTTTTGGCAACCGTAGCATTTCCATGTCCAACTAAGCGATGAAAATTAGGAACGTTATAGCTTGGTATGTAGGCCGGATTTGTCTTGTCTTGAACAATTTTGTACGCATCAGCATAGGCAGCGCCATCGGGAATGATGGGCTTTAGTGCGCCAGCGGTGACGCTTGATAGGCATGATTCCGTAGCTGTCGAGAATTTACCAATAGGGGTTGATGGAACTTCGATTTTGCATTCAGCTCCTAAAACAAATGGGTTGTCAGAGCGGTAGAAATGAGAGTCGTTATGTGTCCAAAGTACAGGCTTGCCGAAATCTTTCGTTAGCACCGCGAGCTTATCAATGTACTGTTTCCACTCAGTGAGTGTTTTGTCTGACATTCGGTTCTCGTCTAAATCCCACATATCGCCCTGGACCATAATCAAAATAGCACTGTTGCCATTAGCTTTAGCTTTGGCGAAAATAGTCTCCATCCAGCGCAACGCTGCTCCTGTGCGAATATCAATTTCCTGCTGCCGAATTTGGTCTGATATTGAAAGAGCGCCTAGACCACGAACTCCTGTAGTGAGATAACTTGCACCATTATTTGATCCACCTGGCAAGTTAATTGTGCCAATTAATACGTTAGATTTTTCGAACCATACATTTTCTACATAAGCTTTGTCTGTAGGGTAATTTGGATTGTATTCAGTTGCTTGGGTATGAACACTCATTTCGGTCATACCTAAAGCCTTACCGGGCTTTGAGAAAAATATTGAGCGAACCAGATCTAAGTTTTTATACGGATCGCCTAAAAAATAGCTATTGGTCGTTCCTCCGCCTTGCTTGGGCTTTTGGCAGTCGATCCATTCATTGTCACCCGGGACAAAGATTAACGGGGTTATAAATGATTGGAACAGATTGAATATAGATTGATTGTATTCTTGAGTACAGTATTCTTTCCCGGAATGGATGTCTCCTGTATGGAGCACCATGGATACATCTTTATCACTATTGATGGCCGCGATATAGGCAGGATATTTTTTAAACTCGGCTGTGTCTGTTGGGTTAGCGCCGTAAGGAGAATCACCAATCAATGCAATGGTGGATGGGGTTGGTTTACCTCCAAAACCAGCACAGCCAGATAGTGCTGCTGCTGCTGCCAACAACGCAACTAGACCAAAAAAATGCTTCGAATGATGCACGACTGTTTTCATGTAATTGCCTAAAAATAAAACTCAATTGAAATCGATCTTCAAGCATAATTATTTCAATTTCATGAAATTTCGATAATTAGGCTACTTGTGTCGGTGGTTCGATTCCACCCCATCTAACGAGAATTAGCCATATTAGGAGTTCGCCCCAGTTTTACGCAAATTTCACCGGATACATCATTTCCCTGAAGTCAAGGAAGCTAGCGTCTTTGAGTCCTGAGCCCTGCAAGTAGGGCAGAACGTTTGGGCATAGGATGCGGCGTAGAAAGGAACACCATAGTTGTCGGGCTATTAACCTGACACAGGCATGCGTGTGTTAATTCTTGACCAGACTGGGTCCACTATTGATGCTGTGAAATCCGAACTGTGCCCATAGCAACCAGCGCGCATCATTGGAGTTAGGAGCACGTATCTGAGTTTGAACAATTTGGCTGCGTCCATCTACTCGGACACGCACACTGGCTTGGAAAGTTTGCATGTAAGTATTTAGCCCGGGATGAAGAGCATGCCAAGGACAAGGACTTGGCTGCCTACGGCATCCTTTTGTATACCCCACGGGCACCTGGGTATTCCCATTTACACCTGACTTTACTACTATAAGGGTGTGCACTTTTTCCTGAGGCTAAATCTATGGAAAGAAGCTAAATAAAAGGAAAAAGCATGATTTGCAGGCCGCGCCAAAGGACGCCCCATGATCACCATAACACCACATAAGTCGATCTACCTAAGGCTGAGCCAGGCGTTTCCCAAACCCGCTGGTGCAGCCAGTCGCTACTTGGATAAATACGTCAGCGCCCTGGAGCAAATGATTTTTGATGCGCTGCAGCGGGGACAAACACCCCTACAGCGCAAGCTCAACCTGTACTCATTACCCCTGAAACAATTGGCCGCACAGGGAGGCCAGATAGGACCCAACCGCATTCGACTGCATGCCTGGCTTAAAT